>ENA-OQDF01000380-OQDF01000380.1-human-gut-metagenome-genome-assembly--contig:-NODE-380-length-18326-cov-1.655640_pt1 | contig 18326 bp, 24 predicted proteins | sample MGYA00242769_ERZ504597 | MGnify/ENA primary metagenome ERZ504597 (study PRJEB26092, sample SAMD00036305) | human gut metagenome | host: Homo sapiens | study: EMG produced TPA metagenomics assembly of...
ATCATTAAATAAAAAGTCGATTTAACAATTAATGCTACTTCTTATTTAGGAATGGCAAACTATGGTAAAGTGTTAGTCGGGATGAAGCTTTTGAATATTACAATGATAAAAACGTCAATGATTATATTCAATTCCTTGGTCTGAAGTAACAGAAATCATGGCAAGTGTCATGTTTAAAGGAAAATGGATTCCTCGTTTTGCAGTTGTTACGAAAAACAACGGAAACTTTATCTTTTCGACAAGAGATAATAAAAAGACATTAAGAGCTGTTAGAAATTATGTTGATCCAAATAATATGGTTCGTTCTCTTAGTTTCTTTCAAGTAATCTCTCGTGGTTTAAAATCATTATTCAAACGTAAATAAATATTGAGCAAAGGAGCTTTATTGCTCCTTTTTTTTTGTTATAATGAAAGAGGTGATAATATGGATCTAAATAGAATACATTATTTCTTTAAAGCTGTTGAATATAAAAACTTTACGCAAGCAGCTAACGCTTGTCATATTGGACAAACAACCATGTCTAAATACATTGCTGTCTTAGAGCAAGAACTCCAAACACAGCTATTTATAAGAGAACATAGAACATTAACTCTTACTAAACAAGGAAAACAGTTCTATGAAGGAATGAAAAACATTTATGCTTCTTATCAAACTTTATGTCAAAATATTCAACAAACGAATACTTTACATATAGGCATGAAAACAACAGATTTTACAGACTTTGAAATTCTTGAAAGCTTTGAAAAGAAATACCCACATCTTTCTATTTCTTATTCTTATCTTGAAGAAAATGATTGATGGAAGGCCTAAAAGCGCATCAACTCGATGCGTTAATTTCTCCAAGTATGCTCTCTTTCTACAAAAATAATCCAATTGAAACAACAACCTTATCTAAAGAAAACGTTTCTCTTGTTTGTTCAAAAGAACTGATCCATAAATATCATACAATAGAAAAGGTCATGCAATCTGTTCCCTATATTACAAAAGCAACAGATCAAAACTATCATCAATTATGTAAAGATGAACTTTATAAAATTTATCATACAACTTTTAATAAAGTAGAATACGTTAAAGAATTTCCCAAACAACTTCTTTTACTTAATCTATCTAGAGGTTTTTCAATCCTTCCTACAAAAGAAGTAGAAAACAGAGATCAGTTCTATTTAGAGGATATTAGTAAATACTTTGCTGATCTTGAAAAAATAGATCTTGTTTATTTAAAACAAAATAAATCAGAGAACTTAAATCTATTATTGCAACATATTCATGAAAAAAGTGCTAGATTAAGCATTTTTTTTTTCGTTTTATCTTTTAACATTTATCCTATATAATACAAAGCAAGGAGTTGATGTTATGCAAAAAGATTTAACAAAAGGCAGTGCCTTAAAAAATATTATTACTTTCTCATTACCATTTTTACTTGCTAATTTCTTACAAACATTCTATGGCATGGCTGATTTATTTATTGTCGGTCAATACAATGGAGCCGCTTCTTTATCAGGGGTTTCTATTGGAAGTCAGGTCATGCATATGATTACTGTTATGCTTGTAGGAATTGCAATGGGTTCAACGGTCATGATTGGTCGTTATGTTGGTGAAAGAAAAGAAGAAGAAAAAAGGATGACTGTAGGAAATACAATCATTATCTTTATGATTTTATCTCTGATTGTTACTTTGATTTTATTATTCTTTATTAATCCGATTGTTTCTATTATGTCTACACCTGTAGAAGCAATTCAAGAAACAACACTTTATTTAAAAATATGTTTTATTGGAATTCCTTTTATTACTGCTTACAATATTATTAGTTCTATTTTTAGAGGATTAGGGGATTCTAAAAGTCCTATGTATTTTGTGGCAGTTGCTTGTTTTTTAATATCGTGTTAGATTTTATTTTCATTGGTTATTTCAATATGCATGCCGTTGGAGCAGCATTTGGGACAGTGATTTCACAACTTATTAGTGTAATTGTTGCTTTATTTGCAATTATTAAAAGAAAATTGATTGTCATCCATAGATACCATTTGAAATTACATAAAAAATTATTAAAAGATATCTTTAAAATTGGTTTTCCTATTTCTATGCAAGATGGTTTGATTCAAATTTCATTTATCATTATTACGATTATTGCCAATAGCCGTGGCGTTGATATTGCCGCAGCAGTTGGTGTTGTAGAAAAAATCATTAGCTTTTTATTCTTAGTACCATCAAGTATGCTTTCAGCAATCTCTGCTATATGTGCCCAATGTGTTGGAACAAAACAACATCAAAGAGCAAGACAAACTTTACGCTATGGATGTTTTATTGCTTTAGGTTTTGGTGTTTTCTTTGCGATTACTTGTCAATTTATTTCCAAGGAAATTCTTTCGTTATTTACAAGTGAAGCTATCGTTATTATGTATGGAAGTCAGTATTTAAAAGGATATGTTTTAGATTGTATGTTTGCTTCTATTCATTTCTGTTTTAGTGGTTTCTTTACTGCTTATGGTTATTCTATGATTTCATTTATTCATAATGTCATCTCTATTGTTTTAATAAGAATACCTGGAGCTTATATAACTTCTAAGCTTTTCCCTGATACTTTGCTTCCTATGGGTCTTACACCAGCATTAGGTTCTATTTTATCAGCAATGATTTGTGTAAGTTATTTTATCATTATGAAGAAAAAAGAATAAATTTGATTATTAAAAACGTCATCCAAGTGATGAGTTTTTACTTAAACTTAATTGAAAGAATACATGTATAATCATTCTTTATCTTTTTGTTTGTTTCTAACTCTTTTATAGGAAGAGATGTGACATGATTTTTCCATAAGATAATGCCACTAACATTTGTTTTTTACTATATTTAATAGCTGTTTTTTCTTCAATTTTATCATAATCCCAAACATCATAGTTACTAATGTTTTCTAAAAATGAAATACCTTCAGCTATATAATACCCATCTTCAAAAGCATCTATAATCTTCAAAGTAGATGCTTCTCGATCTACTACTAAAGCAATATCTCCGGTATTTGTTCCTTTTGAAGGATTATTATAAAATGTACAGATTTCTTTATCAGATATCTTTTTACCTTTTTGATATTGGGTTAAATACATAGTTAATGAATCAAAATCTTTTTTTGAATTATAATGAAATAACAAAATATCACCTGGATGATTAGAAAGCATATTTGCTGTTTGCATTTCTGTGCTTTTTTCTAAATAAGGTTCTATATAGTTTTGTGGTTGTGTTAATTTTTTGTAGATAAATATGCTTGTAATAAATATGAAAACAACAAGCATAACTATTAATAATTTTATAATTTTCTTTAGATACTTTTGTTTATTTTTATTATCTTTGGTAATCTGAATAATATTTTCTTCTGCTTTTTGTTCAATTGTTTCTTTAGGTATATCTTCTCCAGCCAGAAACTCATTAATACTTATATCTAGTATTTTACATAATTCTAGATAAACAGAGACATCCGGTAAACATATACCTCTTTCCCATTTAGAGACTGATTTATCAGACATATTTAACTTTTCAGCAAGCTGTTTTTGTGTTAAGCCTTGTTCTTTTCTTTTAAAAGCTATATATTTACCTATTTTGATAAGATCCATATGACCACTTCCTTTATTCAAATCATATCATTTTAAATAGAAAACAACACCTCTTATAAGTAGAATTAGTTTTTATATTATGAAAAAACAAACAAATATTCTATAATATCGATATAATGAATTTGATAATAAAAAAATAAGGAGAAACAATAATATGAAACAATTTCCAGAAGGTTTTTATGGGGTGGAGCTACTGCCGCTAACCAATATGAAGGTGGTTGGAAAGAAGGAGGAAAAGGAGTAAGTTGTAGTGATGTACAATTATTTACTGATCCTAAATCTATGAAAGATTTATTAAATACTCATGGGTTATGTGATATTTCTGATGAAATGATTGAAAAAGCTTTAAGTACTGATGATGAAGTTTACTATCCAAAACGTCATGGGATTGATTTTTATCATCATTATAAAGAAGATATTGCTTTACTTGCAGGAATGGGATTTAAGGTTTATAGAATGTCTATTGCTTGGTCTCGTATTTTCTCTAGAGGGGATGAATTAGAACCTAATGAAGAAGGTTTAAAATTCTATGATGCTGTTTTTGATGAATGTTTAAAATATGGAATGCAACCTTTAGTTACAATGTCTCATTATGAACCACCTCTTGCTTTTTGTATGGATTATAATGGTTGGTATGATCGTCGTTCCATTGAATTCTTTACACGTTATGTGGATGTTATTACTAAAAGATATAAGATAAAGTTAAATTATGGCTTACATTTAATGAGATTGATTCAATCATTAGACATCCATTTATGACAGGTGGTTTAATTGAATCAAGATTTAAACCTGAAGAATTTGAAGAAGTAGAATATCAAGCAATGCATCATCAATTTGTAGCAAGTGCACTTGCTGTAAAAATTACACATGAAAACATTCCTGATGCTAAAGTAGGTTGTATGCTTACAAAATTAACTTACTATCCATATACTTGTAAACCAGAAGATCTTTTAGAACAACAACAAAGAATGAGACAAATCTATTGTTATAGTGATACACAAGTTCATGGTGAATATCCTAAATATTTATTACAAATGTATAAAAATAAAGGATTCAATATTAAAATGACTGATAGAAGATCATAAAATCAATAAAATATCTGTTGATTTATTTCATTTAGTTATTATTCATCAAGTTGTGTTGCTGCTGATACAAAAGGCTTAGAAATGAGTGCAGGTAATACAGAAACAGCTATTAAAAATCCATATATTCCAAGTTCTGATTGGGGATGGCAAATTGATCCTATCGGTTTAAGAATTTCTTGTGTAGATTTATATGATCGTTATAGAAAACCATTATTTATTGTAGAAAATGGTTTAGGAGCAAAAGATGCAGTGGAAGAAGATGGGTCTATTAATGATGATTATCGTATTGATTATTTAAGAGAACATATTAGACAAATGTATAAAGCTATTGAAGAAGATGGTGTTGAATTAATGGGTTATACAACTTGGGCACCAATTGATTTATTATCTAATTCAACTAATCAAATGTCTAAACGTTATGGATTTATTTATGTAGATGTTGATGATTATGGTAATGGAACTTATAAACGCTCTAAAAAGAAATCTTATGATTGGTATAAAGAAGTTATTGCGACTAATGGATCTTCTATTTTAGATGACTAGTTAAGGAATCGAAAGATTCCTTTTTTCATACGTATTATCTTGCGTACTATCATACGTACTTTTTATATTTTCTTTTATCGAAAATCATAGAAAGGGACTTTGTGATATAATTAGCTAAAGGAGATTTTTATGAAAGAGAAAGTATTATTTTTGATATAGATGGGACATTAGTATGCTCACAAATGGGAATTTATGAAATACCTTTAGGTGTAAAACAACAATTAAATAGATTAAAGAAACAAGGACATAAACTCTTTATTTGTAGTGGAAGACCCAAAGCCATGTTAGATGAAAAATGGCTCGATGGAACTTTTGACGGTTATATTTTAAATAATGGTGGTTATGTAGAAATTAATGGAAAATCTATTTATGAAAATAGAATGGATTATGAGTTATGTTTAAAGACAGCAAATATGTTAGAAGAACTTCATTGTGATTATATGATTGCGACAGCGAATCATTTATACATTGATCCTTCTTATAAAGAACTTTATAACTTCTTTGTTCAAAAGGGACATTTTGAAGATCTATTTACAATAAAGTTTGATCGTAATGAGGTATTAAAAAGAGCGATTAAAATAGAAGCAAATGTTACAAATAAAGATCGTGAAAAAATAGAAAAGTATATTCAAAATGATTTTGGTTATGTTATTAATTTTGATGAACATGGCAGTGACAATGCATTTGAATTCTATTCACCAACAATTTCAAAAAGCAACAGGTATTCAAAAAGTTCTTGATCATTATCATTTAGATCAAGATGACACATACGCTTTTGGTGATGGAGAAAATGATTTAGAAATGATTGAATTTTGTCGTGTAGGGGTTGCTATGGGAAATGCCTGTGATTTATTAAAAGTTAAAGCAAATATTATTTGTAAATCGGTTGTTGATGATGGTTTAGAAGATATTTTTAAAAATACTATTTAGTGATTAAGGAGAAATCTATGATTGTATTTCATGAAGAAAGTAAAACTTTTCATTTGTATAATAATGAAATTAGTTATGTGTTTAAAATCTTAGAAAATAATCAATTAGGACAACTCTATTATGGAAAAAGAATTCATGATCGTAAAGACTTTGATCATTTATTAGAACTTTTTTCCCCGTCCTATGTCATCTTGTAGCTACAAAGGGGATTTAAGTTTTTCATTAGAACATATTAAACAAGAATATCCTATTTATGGTTCAGGTGATTTACGTCATCCTGCTATCGATATTTTACAAGAAAATGGGAGTCATATTTTAAACTTTGAATATGTAAGTCATGAAATCATACAAGGAAAACCAAAATTAAAAGATCTTCCTGCTACCTATGTAGAAAATGAAAACGAAGCCCAAACTCTTATCATTACCTTATATGATGGAGTCATTGAAACAAAGCTTCAATTAAGTTATACTATTTATCAAGATTTTCCTGTAATTACAAGAAATGCTTTTATTGTTAATGAGGGGAAACAAAAATTAAGACTTAATCAAATGATGTCTATGTCTTTAGACTTACCTGATCAAGATTATGAAATGATTGAACTTACAGGATCATGGGCAAGAGAACGTTCTATTAAAACAAGAAAACTTACAGAAGGTATTCAAAGTATTTATTCTTTAAGAGGATGTTCATCTCATCAATTTAATCCTTTTATTGCTTTAAAAAGAGAAAATTGTAAAGAAACAAGTGGTGAAGTTTTAGGTTTTAGTTTGGTTTATAGTGGTAACTTTTTTGGCCCAAGTAGAAGTCGATAATTATCATGTCTCACGTGTCTCTATGGGAATTCATCCTCATTGTTTTGAATATCTATTAGATCATTTAGGTTCGTTTCAAAGTCCTGAAGTTGTGATGGTTTATAGTGATCAAGGATTGAATAAGATGTCTCAAACCTATCATCAAACTTTATCAAAAAAAGACTTGCTGAGAGGGAAGTATCGAGATCAAGTAAGACCTATTTTGGTGAATAATTGGGAAGGAACTTATTTTGATTTTAATGAAGATAAGATTGTTTCAATGGCTAATACAGCAAAAGAATTAGGCATTGAGTTATTTGTATTAGATGATGGTTGGTTTGGTAATAGAAATAATGATCATCAAGGATTAGGGGATTGGTTCCCTAATTTAGATAAATTGCCTCATGGAATTAATGGTTTATCAAAGAGAATTCATGATTTAGGTTTAAAATTTGGATTATGGTTTGAACCAGAGATGGTCAATGAAGATTCTAACTTATATAGAAATCATCCTGAATGGATATTAAAAACTCCTCATAGAAAGAGTTGTCATGGAAGAAATCAATATATTTTAGATTTTTCTAATCATGAAGTTGTTGAATACATTGCCCAGGCAATGATGAATGTGATTGATGATTCCTATATTTCATATATTAAATGGGACATGAATCGTTGTATGTCAGAAGTCTATTCAAGCATTCATGATGTTTCATCACAAGGAAGAGTCATGCATGAATATATCCTAGGTGTTTATCATTTATACGATGTTCTAACAACTAAATACCCTGATATACTCTTTGAATCCTGTGCAAGTGGAGGAGCACGCTTTGATCCAGGAATGCTTTATTATGCCCCTCAATGTTGGACCAGTGATAATACCGATGCAATAGAAAGATTAAAGATTCAATATGGAACCTCTCTTGTTTATCCTTTATCTTCTATGGGATCACATGTATCCAATATTCCTAATCATCAAACATTTAGAAATGTGCCTTTACAAACACGTGCTAATGTAGCTTATTTTGGTACTTTTGGTTATGAATTAGATGTTAATCAATTAACCTTTGAAGAAAAAGAAATTATTAAAAAACAAATTAGTTTTATGAAACAATATCGTTCTTTATTTCAATTTGGTACTTTTTTATCGTTTAAAAAGTCCTTTTGAAGGAAATGAAACAGCTTGGATGGTTGTTTCTCATGATAAAACACAAGCAATTGTTGGTTACTATCGACCTTTACAAGAAGTTAATGTAGGTTATCGTCGTTTACCTTTATTAGGTTTAGATGAAGATAAGATGTATCATGTTAATGATTTAGATTTATATGGAGATGAATTGATGAATGTGGGTTTACTTATAAGTGATAGTTCTTGCGGTGAGAATAAGGATGGTATTGGAGATTATTATTCTAAATTATATATTTTAAAGGAGAGAAAAGAAAATGAGTAATGAATGGTGGAAGAAAGAGATAGCTTATCAAATTTATCCTAAGAGTTTTAAGGACTCTAATGGAGATGGAATTGGTGATTTAAGAGGGATTATTGAAAAGCTTGATTATTTAGAAGATTTAGGAGTGACTTTATTATGGTTATGTCCTATTTATAAATCACCTATGGATGATAATGGATACGATATTTCGGATTATTATGATATTAATCCTGAATTTGGGACAATGGCTGATTTAGAAGAATTGATTGAAAAAGCTAAAGCTAAAGGAATTAAGATTATTATGGATCTCGTTATCAATCATAGTTCAGATGAACATGCTTGGTTTCAAGAAGCACTAAAAGATCCAAATAGTCCTTATCGTGATTATTATATCTTTAAATCCTCTAAAGATGGTAAAGAACCAAATAACTGGAGATCTGTTTTTGGAGGGTCAGTATGGCAAAAGGTAGAAGGTAGAGATGAATATTATTTCCATGCTTTTTCTAAAAAACAACCTGATTTAAATTGGGAAAATCCAGCTTTAAGACAAGAACTTTATAAAATGATTAATTGGTGGTTAGATAAAGGAATTGCGGGATTTAGAGTTGATGCAATTAACTTTATTAAAAAGGATCAAAGATATTTAGATGGTCCTGTTGATGGACAAGATGGTTTAAGTGCTTGTTTTGCTTATTCTAGAAATCAACCAGGAATTGAAGTTTTCTTTGATGAATTAAAGAAAGAAACATTTGAAAAACATAATTGTATGACAGTCGCTGAAGCTGTTGGAGTTCAATATAAGGATTTAGGTATTTTTATTGGTAAAGATGGATGTTTTTCAATGATGTTTGATTTTAATTATTGTAATTTTGATATTAGTGAAGATGAAGAATGGTTTAAAAGACAAGATTGGACAACTAAACAATTTAAAGAACTCTTATTTACAAGTCAAAGAGAAGTTCAAAAGCTTGGATGGATTGCGAGTTTCTTAGAAAATCATGATCAACCTAGAGCAATTGATAAATTTGTCTTAGATAAGAAAAATCATAATTATTATTCTCAAACAATGCTTGCTGGTATGTTCTTTAATTTAAGAGGAACACCATTTATCTATCAAGGTGAAGAAATCGGTATGGAAAACTTTGAAAGAGAAAGCATTGATGAATTTGATGATATTGGAAGTCATGGTCAATACCAAAGAGCCTTAGAAGAAGGTTTTACTAAAGAAGAAGCCATGCATTTCCTTAACCTTAGAAGTAGAGATAATACCAGAACACCAATGCAATGGGATAGTAGTAAATATGCTGGATTCAGTAATCATGAACCATGGTTAAAAATGACAGGAAGCCAAGATAAAATCAATGTTGAAAGTCAATTCAATGATCCAAATTCAATCTATAGCTTCTATAAAAAATGATCTCTATTAGAAAACAAGAAGATATTCTTGTTTATGGAGATTTTGAAGAAATCAACACAGTAGATGATGTCATTGGTTATAAACGTACTTATCAAGGACAAGAAATTATTTGTTTATGTAACTTTACAAACACTGAACAACCTATTCCTGATATTCAAGGAAACATTTTGTTAAATAACTACAACAATTACAACCCAACAACCTTAAAACCTTATCAATTTATTATGATCAAAAATAATAACAGCCTTTAGTGATAAACTAGGGGGCTGTTTGTTGTAAAAAATAGAACCATGCATTACTACACGGTCCTTACAAAATATATTAAATATATTTTTTTGTCATCCTCATATTAATCAACTATATATTACTTGTCAATGTTTGTTTTATTTTCTTGATACTCGTTTTCTTACAGGTAAATCTAAATCTTGTAATTTTCGACCAAGCTCATCATCTTTAGCTACCAATAATAAATCTTTATCCATATAATTAAGTGCATGTAATACCGCAACATAACATCCAATAGCTACTGATGATGCTCCTTTTCTATAGAAACTAAAGTTGCACTACTGATTCCCGCTCTTTCTGCTACTAAATTTGCTGAAAGTTTTCTTCGTAATCTTGCATATTTTATTTATAATCTCATTTGTTCAAGTATTTCTTCTGTTTCTGGTAATAATACTATTGATTTTTTAGGCATAATATCACTCATTATGTCAATAATATTAAACTTAACCCCTAATTATGTCAATTTTTATTGACATTAGAAATTATTCCTTATGTTACAAAATTTATTACAAATATTAAAAGTATATATCAAAAGCTATATACTCTAGTAATAACTGAAAAATTAAATGATAAAAAAAGATAAAAAATTTATAAGTTATTTATTAAAACAATTACTCCATTTTTTATCTTTTATTGCCGTTATCGGCAAAAAGTATGTATTTTAATAACGTATAAATTTATGTTTTTTGCCGATAACTTTTATTGTTATTCAAATACTGAATGTTTTTTAACATAATTTCTTAACTTGTTCTTTTACTTGATAATATGTCTTTAAAGCATCCTCTCTATATTCTGGACTATCTGGTCCATATCCAAAATAACTTATATACCGTTGATCTACTACTTTTAAAACCATTTTGTATCAGGTAATTGCATTTGTGCAGTTACGAAAGTACCAAAATCTTTTCTAACACCTTTATAAATACCTTTTGATACAATTTCTACACCACGTGATTTAAAATACTTATCTATCTTTTGATAACATTCATTCAAATCAATATTATTCTTCTTTGCCTTTTCTTCACTTAAATAGATTTCCATCAACATATATATCCACCTCTTATCTTTATCATACATTACTACAATCAATAGTATATCCCTTCACTAATATATACACCATTTATTTCTTTTATTATTTTTAATTTTTATCTAATCGTGATTTGATAAATCACGATTAGATAAAATAATTGAACAGTTTATTACTTTTTTTGAATAATTTAAAGTATTACGATAAATAAATAATCTATTTATACATATATTTTAAATATATTGATTTTTCTTAAAATATATATTAAAATTTATCTAATCTAGATTAGATAAATCACGATTAGATAGAAAGGAGTATATTAATGTTTATTGGTAGAAAACAAGAATTGAATTTTTTAAACAGTCGTTATTATTCTAAAAATGCCGAACTTATCTTTCTTTATGGTAGACGTCGAATTGGTAAAACAGAAACACTACATGAATTTTGTAAAGGGAAAGAACATATTTTTTACTCATGTCAAGAATGTCCTGATAACATTCAATTAAGAAACTTTCTCAAGCATTACTTAAAGAAAATATCAAAGCAAGTCAGTACTTGAATACTTTTAATGATTGGCAACAAGCATTAAATTCTATAACTGAATTACCTTATAAAGAAAAGAAATTAGTTATCATAGATGAATTTCCTTATATGTGTAAAAATAATAAATCTATTCCCTCTATTCTACAAAATTTATGGGATACTACTCTAAAAAATGAAAATGTAATGATCGTTTTATGTGGTAGTGCAATGAGTTTTATTGAAAAAGAATTGCTTGCAAATAAAAATCCATTATATGGTCGTGCTACTGGTATTTATAAAATGAAAGAAATGAATTTCTTTGATGCTAGAAAATTCTTTCCAAATTATTCTTTAGAACAACAAATTATTACTTATTCTATACTAGGTGGAATACCTCATTATTTAAAACAATTCAATAGTGACTTAACTATTGAAGAAAATATAAAATACAATATTTTAACAAAAGGTTGTATTTTGTTTAATGAAGTAGAATTTCTTTTACATCAAGAATTAAGAGAAACTTCTTTATATAACTCTATTATAGAAGCCATTGCTTTAGGAAATACAAAAATAAATGAAATATCAACACAAACTCTTATAGATAATACATCTAAAACAAGTGTTTATTTAAAAAATCTAATTGAATTAGGTATTGTAGAAAGAGAACTTTCTATTGATGCAGGAAATAAAGAAATAGCAAATAATAATCGTGGAATTTATCAATTAACAGATCAATTCTTTAGATTTTGGTATACATTTATATTTACAAATTATTCCAGTTTAGAAGATGGTGATGTGGAAGGTATTTATCATTATGTTATTGCACCAAATTTAGATAGATATGCTTCAATTACGTATGAAAAAGTATGCCAACAATATCTTACAAGATTACAATTAAAAAATGAACTTCCTTTTAGATATGAAAAAATAGGGCGTTGGTTTGGAAAAACAACTGTTAGAACTAAAAATAACAAAATAGAAACAAAAGAAACAGAAATTGATATTCTAGCTTTATCAAAAAAGAAAAATGTTATTTAATAGGTGAATGTAAATTTAAAGAAAGTCCATTTTCCTATTCTGAATATTTAGATACACTTACAAAGTTAGAACCATTAAAGAAAAATAATAAAATATATTATGCATTATTTTCAAAAAATGGTTTTGATGAAAAAATATTACAAGAAAATAATGATCACTTATTATTATTTAATTTAAATGATATGTCATTTGATTAAGATGTAGTTTCTTAAAAAAAGTGATATAATTATTAAAGAATTTTTAAATATTATTTATTTGAAAGGGTTTTTATAGAATGAAAAAAAAATAAATTATGTGGAGGCATTTCCTAATTTAAACGATAAAGAATTGAACGAAAAATATGCACTTATTAGTCACTCCATTCAATTAGGAAATATATCTGCATCAAAAAAATATACTAATATATTAAAAACAAATGGAATAGAAACAAATAATTTTCCTAAAAAAAGGAATTTAATGACACTAACAACATTATCTTTACGATAGATAATCCAAATTTACATTTATTGATCTATTTGCAGGTATAGGGGGATTTCGAATTGCAATGCAATCAGTTGGAGGTCAGTGTGTCTTTTCAAGCGAATGGGATGAGTCCGCAAAAGAAACATATTTTGATAACTACGGTGAAGTACCATTTGGAGATATAACAAAGCCTGAAATAAAAGCACTTATTCCTGATCAATTTGATGTTTTGTGTGCCGGATTTCCTTGTCAACCATTTAGTAATGCAGGACTAAAAAAGGGTATCGAAGACACCAGAGGAACTCTTTTTTATCATATAGCAGAAATATTACGTGATCATCAGCCAAAAGCTGTTATATTAGAAAATGTCAAAGGTTTAATAAGTAATGATAACGGCAAAACAATTCAAACAATTTTAAGAACGATCACTAGAATGGGTTATAACTGTAATGTACCCAAAAAATTAATAGAAAATGGGCCAATAACAAAACTTAAAACAGAATGCTCAAAAATGATTTTAAGTGCTAAAGACTATGGTGTTCCTCAAAATAGACCAAGAATATTCATTGTCTTATGGAGAAATGATATTAATATAACTAACTTTAATTATCCTTTGCCAGATAATAGTAAAACAAAATTAAGTGATATTCTTGAAAAAAATGTTTCTTCATCATTTACTATTTCTGACAATATGGGAGGGGACATCAAAGAAGAAGAAAGAACATAAAAAAAAGGGAAACGGATTTGGCTATTGCTTATTTAACGAATACTCAGAATATACAAGTACCCTTTCAAGAAGATACTATAAAGATGGTAGTGAAATTCTTATAGAACAATTAGGGAAAAATCCCAGAAAATTAACACCTAGAGAAGCTGCAAATCTCCAAGGTTTTCCATCAAATTTCAAAATACCAAATTCTAAAATAAAAAGCATATCAACAGTTTGGAAACAGTGTAGCAGTTCCCGTAGTAAAAAGATTGTCCGAACAAGTAGTTCATCAATTTTGGAGGTATAAATATGTTTATAGACTTATTAGATAAAAAATACAACCAATGTCAATAAATATAGAAAATGTACCTGATATTAAACTCTCAAATTCTTTAAGAGAAAATTTACAAAAAGCTCTGCATGAAGAAGAAAAGAAATATGTAAAAATATCAGATAAAAATTCTATAGTACAAACAGATAAAAGCTATGTTTTCTTTTCAAATCAATGGTTTTATTTAGCAATTTTGTGTAAAAAATTTGCAGAATCGTTAAAACCATATGGTGATTTTTTCGATAATAATATTAGAAAAAATAATAAAATTATAACAATATTAAAAAATAAAGATTATTCAAATCCAGATTGGTATCAATTATTGCCAAACAGCGATGATAGAATAAAAATGGAAAAATACATTGATGGCAATTCACCATTTAGACCAGGAAAAGCATTAATTAATTCAACCAACATAAGAACAACCAAAGATATATTCGGCTCTTGTGTGCTAAAAAAAATCCCAGTTCCCGATGAATCTTCTGGATATTTAGGAACTCTTATATATTATCTATCCAAAAGACCTGATCTCTATAATAAATTAGACATCGAAATTAGAAATCAAATTAAAAACGTAAATAATTTTATTACGCTATCAGAAACTACAAATATTTGTGCTCAACAAATAATAGATTTAATTTATAAAATAGATAAATTTGAAAAAATAAAATATCTTTTAGAAGAAAATGAAAAATTCATAAAAATAAACATATCAAAAACCGAAGGATTATTACCTTCAGGTAATTTTTTAAGATACCTATTTGCAAAACAAAATTCTGAATCCTACAATTCTAAAAGAACCTTTAATGAAAAAGAATACACAATTACTTTTAATACAAAGAAAATCGTATGCAAACTTACTAATCAATGGTTAACTCTGATCCTGAGATTAACGAAGAAGCCAATAATTTAAAAGCTCTAATTAAAATTATAAATAAATTTTATAATGATGATCTTGAAATAAAATACGAGTCAGAAAAAAGTATTTCTGTATATTAAAAAAGAATTTTAAATTAGAAAATTTACCATCTATTTTTCAAAATAAATTTACTCAAAGATATATTACCTCTCTTCTTGCAAAACCATTTGTAATACTTACAGGGAATAGCGGAACAGGAAAAACAAGAATAGCAAAAAAATTTGCAGAATATTTAGAGGAATCCATCGGTAACAATGAAAAAAACTGGTTACTTGTTCCAGTAGGAGCAGATTGGACGGACAATACTAAAATACTGGGATATTTTAATCCTTTAGCCAATGAAGGAAAAGGAGAATACGTAAAATCTAATATTCTGAAATTTATAGAAAATGCTAATAAACCAGAAAATAAAGACATTCCATTTTTCTTAATTCTAGATGAAATGAACTTAAGTCATGTAGAAAGATATTTTTCTGATTTTTTAAGTCACATGGAAACACCGGATATTCCATTTGAACTAGATGGCTATGATAAAAAAATAAACTATCCTAAAAATTTATTTATAACCGGAACAGTTAATATAGATGAAACAACATATATGTTTAGCCCAAAGTTTTAGATCGTGCAAATGTCATAGAATTTAAGCCAAAAATTAAAGATGTGATGAATTTATTCAAAGATCCCAATGAAGAAATTAGTTCATCAATTATAGCAAATAATGGTACATCACAAGCATTTTTAAAACTTTCAAAAGAAATTTTTTCTAGTAATAATTTTATTGATGATACACATTTTCCTTTTCACAAAATGATGATAATCAACAATTTTTAAAAAATATAGATTTTGTATATGATATTTTTTCAGAAATTTATAAAATTATTGAAAAAAATAATTTTGAATTTGCATTCCGAACAGTAAAAGAAATTCGACAATATATTTTAGCCTCATCTAAAATTTCTGTAGAAGATGAAGTAAATTTAAATGAAATAATTGATGAACAATTACTTCAAAAAATATTACCAAAAATACATGGTAATGAAAAAGAAATAGGCCAACTACTTGAAGAGTTAATTAAATTATGTGAAAAGTATGATCTCAAATTAAGTGAAAGTAAAATAAAACAAATGAAAGGAAAACTTGCAAACGTTCAATACGCAAGCTTTATCTAGGATCAAATATGATAGGAGCCGTTTGTTGTAAATTAAATAATGAATATGAATTCAGACTTTATCTTCTTGGAACATATAATCAAATTGATTGGCAAACTTCCCTGTCATGTACTCTTGGTGATAATTATATTTGTTACCCTTATAATAAGGATTGCCAAAGAATGATAGTTTAATTATTACTTTAGATCAAAATGAAAAACCATTATTAAGATTATTTGAAACAAAGCGATATGTTATAAATATAAAACATACTTCAAAAACCGAAGAAACTATTTATCCACATTTTCAAAATGAAAATAATAAAATTTTTAAAAATTGAAAAGATGATAATTGCGTTATATTTCAATTTATAAACTATCTAGGGTATTCAAAAATTATATTTAATCAAAATAATTCAGATATTCAATTAAGTTTTGAAGTTATTCCAAATAAAATGGATTATGAAAAAGACTATATCGCTTTAACAGAGGCAATCGCGAAAAAATGCTCTGAGTTATTGTTAGAATATTCTGGATCTACATCAAACTTATTCAATCAATCTTTAGATACTTATAAAACATCATTGGAACAATTCATATTTTTGAGACAATTTTGTTATAATCAAAATATTTTAAGTCTATTTGCATCTATTAAACGAAACCCAGACCGTTTTTTGAATAAAAATGATATTTTAAAACCTATCGGTCAAGGAATTCCGTCAAAAAAATTCTTTACAAACCCTTTTTCACATAGCAGAAATTGGGTAAAGATCAATTCTAATAATTCATCTGTATATTTACCGCAAGAAGTATCTATCTCTCAAAAATATGATAGCATCGATACTCCTGCAAATAGATTTATCAAATTGCTCTTAAAAAATTCGATTTAATTTGTAAAAAATAATGAGCTCTACAGAAGTAGAGCAAGTAGAGTGTTTTCAAGAAGCAAAGAAAATCCATACAATGATAACAGAAATATTTAATGATAACTTTTTTTAAAAATGTAGGTAACTTAGAATTAATTCCTCAAAATAATCAAGTACTACAAAAAAGAGAAGGATATTCTCAAATTATTTAACGCGTATTCAATGATAGACTTGGCCTTACAATTAAATTGGAAGGGAAAAGATAAGTATTTGTAGGGGAATCAAAAAACGTTGCACTTCTTTATGAATATTGGTTATTTTTGAATTATATAACATAATTGAATCAATTGATGGCTGTAAACCTATAAAAGTAGATAAGAATGATTTTTTAACTATATGTGATGAAGGATTAACAATATCTTTACAAGAAGGGAAAAAAATCGTGTCAATCATTCACTATTCAAAGATTAAATACAAAAATCAATTTGTACTATAATAGAACTTTTTCTAAAAATGAGTTTAGCTCTACAAGTTATGAAGGTTCCTATTCTAGAGCTTTTAGACCTGATTATACCATCGCAATATTTCCACATATGTATACTGGCAAGAAAAATGGTGAAGTTGAAGCAATAAAAAATGGTGCAGTTACTTTTGTCCATTTTGATGCAAAATATCGAGTAAACGACTTAACATCTTTAATAGGTTCTAATTCAAAGAAAACTGATGAAGAGGAAATTGTTGAAGATAAAACAAATTCTATTATTAATACATATAACAGAGGAGACTTATTAAAAATGCATACATATAATGATGCAATTAGAAGAACTGTTGGGAGTTTTATATTATATCCCGGTAAAAGTGAAGAAAATATAAATAAAAAAAATACATTTAAATTATACGATGAAATATTACCTGGAGTCGGTGCATTTTCAATAAGACCTAGCACACATAAAAAAAACGAGAATGATCTAAGAAAATTTATTACTGATCTCTTAGAAACAAAAAGCACTTTATGGTCTCGATTAAATCGTTTAAATCACTTTACTGAATGGTGCTAAGAGAGCTCAAAATTGAGTTAGTAAATATTAAAAATCTACTTCTAGTAATTTAACTAATACAGTTTATAATGACAATGATTTATACGTGTTGGGGAATATTAATCCTATTTATTTATAAATTCTTAAAGGAACACAACTTATTATCTTACTGGTTCTTGAATTTTT
>ENA-OQDF01000381-OQDF01000381.1-human-gut-metagenome-genome-assembly--contig:-NODE-381-length-18301-cov-3.436943_pt1 | contig 18301 bp, 25 predicted proteins | sample MGYA00242769_ERZ504597 | MGnify/ENA primary metagenome ERZ504597 (study PRJEB26092, sample SAMD00036305) | human gut metagenome | host: Homo sapiens | study: EMG produced TPA metagenomics assembly of...
ATTTGATGAAGTAAAAGCAGTAAAATGGCTCAAGAAAAAGGAAATTATGGAAAGAAGCTATGGCGAACTGATGGAAAATGTAGTTTCCACCAGAAAAGGTCTCTTGCAGAAGGCTTTGAGGGCAAACACATTGCACTGATCGGAACCAGTTCTGTAGAGTGGATGGAAAGTTATCTGGGAATCATCACCGGATGTACCACTGCAGTACCGCTGGATGCCGCACTTCCCTGTGAGGATCTGATCGATCTGCTTAACCGTTCCGATTCCGTAGCTCTTTTCTTAAGTCCGAAGCTTAAACCATATCTGGATGCATTTCTTGAAAACTGCCCGAAACTTCAGAAGGTGTGGATGCTTCAGGAAGAGGTAGAAGATGCACCGGCAAAGGTATATGGTATTGGTGAACTTCGAAATGCAGGAAAGAGCGCATCAGCAGATTCTGTCTGCCCGGCTGCAGAGGATATTGCGACCATCATTTTCACTTCCGGAACAACAGGAAAGAGCAAGGGTGTTATGCTGACACAGAATAATCTGGCTTCCAATGTTGAGGCAGTAAAGATTACGGCAGAACCGGGAACTGCCGTGCTCAGTGTGCTTCCAATCCATCACGCATTCTGCCTGGTTATGGACTGGCTGAAGGGATTCTCTCTGGGTGCAACTCTTTGCATCAATGATTCCCTGCTCCATATGGTAAGGAATATGAGTATTTTCAAACCGGATATTATGCTTATGGTTCCAATGATGATCGAAACTATTTATAAGAGACTGGCTGCCGCTGATCCGTCAATCCCGAAGGCAGTTCTGGCAGAAAAGGTATTCGGTGGAAAATTGCGTATTATCTTTACAGGCGGTGCACATCTGGATCCATATTATATTGACCGTTTTGCAGAATATGGCGTTGAAGTACTGGAAGGTTATGGAATGTCAGAATGTTCCCCTGTTATCAGCAACAATACACCGGGAAATCATAAAAAGGGTTCTATTGGAAAACCACTTGAAAATGCAGAAATCAGATTCGAAAACGGTGAGATTCTGGTAAAGGGAAGCAGTGTTATGAAGGGATATTATCAGATGCCTGATGAGACAGCAGAGACTTTAAAGGATGGCTGGCTGCATACCGGTGACAAGGGATATATGGATGAAGACGGTTATCTGTTTATCAATGGACGTGTGAAGAACCTGATCATCCTGTCCAACGGTGAAAATGTATCTCCGGAGGAGATTGAGAATAAGCTGGCTCTGAATCCGCTGATAGGAGAAGTGATCGTCACAGGTGAGGACAATGGACTGACCGCCCGCATCTATCCGGAGCAGGCTGTTGTGGAAGCGAAAGCATTGGATGCAGAGGCAATTCAGGCACAGCTTCAGGCATTTCTGGATGAATATAACAGAAATCAGCCCACCTATCGCCGCATTACAGGATTGGTTGTCCGCAAAAATCCGTTTATCCGCAACACAACAAAAAAAAATCAGGAGACAGGATGTCTGATTGATGAGCCTCTGGAATAAGACAGAGGCTTAAGATAAAAGTGGAAGCATACCGGATAAAAAAACCTCAGACAGAATATCAGCGATCACTTCCGGTGCCAGATTAAAATTATCCCGCTCCATTTGTGGAGAACGCCGATGGTACTGCCGATGGCGCAGGTGATTACATAGGAAACTTCTTCCTTTGTATGCCTGTCAGGCCTGGAATTAGATGTAGTTTCTGTAACATAATGATGGAGCATAGTCAGCATTTTTTCAAACAGATCATTGCCATGAGGCGTGCTCAAAAGACCGGACAGAAAAGGATTTTCCATGGTGTACCGGCACAGAGTCAGAAAATAGGAACTGCAGATATCCCGGTCATTTTTTGGCTGGAAATTTTCCATCATGGAAAAACATCATGAATAGTTTTATCCTCAACTGCAGAGATCAGTGAAGGGATGTCCTGATAGTGATTATAAAAGGTACTTCTGGCAATACCAGCTGTTTTAGTGATGTCGGATACAGTAATCCTGTCAGGTTTCTTTTCTTTTAACAATTTGAAAAAGCACCTAAAATGCCTCGTCAGCCACAGAATATCTTTCATCGGGAATTATATTTTGCATAGTTGTTTCCCCCGGGAGTCTGTAAGTAATACATAAAGTATATCACAAATCTGACGATACATCAGGTGCTTTTTCTTTTTTTAATAAATTTTCAATAATATATAAAGAATAGGTAAAGGCTTGATTTATGAAAGAGTAAATGATAGAATGATATTGGATAAAATATTATCTGATTTTAATGAAATGGCGAAATATTGGATAAAATAATATCCATAAAACAATAAAAAGCAAGGAGGGAAAATGGAGCAGTTTGTATGGGAAACAGCAGAGGAACTGGATCAGAAGCTTGCACAAAGGGTGCGTAATATCAGAAAACGACGCTCTATTTCTCAGGAAAAATTATCTTCCATGAGCGGAGTAAGCTATGGTTCAATTAAGAGATTCGAAACTACCGGACAGATATCATTGATATCACTGACAAAGATTGCCATGGCTTTGGATATTGCAGATGAGCTTAGAAATATTTTTACGCATGTTCCATATAAAGATATTCAGGAGGTCATAAATGAGGGAAGGTAATGCATTACAGGTATTTTATGATGAAAAACTTGTAGGAACACTGGCTATGACAGCTGACCGTAAAGCTGCGTTTCAATATAGTGAAGAATGGATTGAAAATGGTTTTCCGATCAGTCCGTTTTCACTTCCCCTTAAAAAGCAGGTTTTTGTACCGACAAAAGATTATTTTGACGGATTATTTGGAGTATTTGCAGATAGTTTGCCGGATAATTGGGGGAGATTGTTGTTGGATCGTCTGCTACGTGCACATAAGCAGAATCCGGATAAACTGACAGTGCTGGATCGGCTGGCAATTGTTGGAAAGTCAGGTATGGGAGCACTTACCTATTATCCGGAGAAAAAAATAGATGAACAATATGGAGATGTGGATCTGGATGAACTTGCGGAGCAGTGCCGGAAAATACTAAATACGGAATACTCCGATAGATTGGATGAATTATATCGTCTCGGTGGTACAAGTGGTGGAGCCAGACCCAAAATTATGACTACAGTGAATGGAGAGGAATGGATTATTAAATTTCCTGCACATGTGGATGGAGAAAATGCAGGGAAGATGGAATATGATTATTCATGCTGCGCAAAAAAATGTGGTATTATAATGAGTGAAACCAGACTGTTTCCATCTGAGAACTGTGAGGGGTATTTTGGGATTAAGCGGTTTGACAGGATATCAGATAAAAATGGAACAAAGAGAATTCATATGCTGACAGCTGCTGCGTTGCTGGAGTTGAATTTTGAGCATCCAAGTCTGGATTATCACAGTCTGATGAAACTGACAAAAATATTAACCAGAGATAATGAGAAAGATATGAGAGAGATGTTTCGCAGGATGTGTTTTAATGTTTTTGCACATAACAGAGATGATCATTCAAAGAATTTCACCTATTTATATAATGATGAAAAAGACAGATGGAGCCTGAGTCCGGCATATGATCTTACTTACAGTAACACATACTATGGAGAGCATACTACAACAGTTGACGGAAATGGACGTAATCCAGGCAGAAAAGAACTCCTGACTGTGGGAATTGCGGCAGGAATGAAAAAAGAGGTATGTATAGAAAGTATGGATATGGTAGAAAAGTGTGTGAAAAATATGCTGGGAAGATATCTTTAAAGAAATCGACATGTGGAATAATTTGTTACTTGGAGGACAAAAAATGACTATTAGAAAAGCAGAAGAAAAAGACATTCTAAGAATAATTGAACTGTTGGGACAGGTATTGCAGATCCATGCAGATATAAGACCTGATATTTTTATTCCCGGGACCACAAAATATACTGTAAGCGAATTGACAGAGCTATTAGGAAAAGAAGAAAAACCCATATATGTAGCAGTGAACGAGGAAGATGTTTGTGTAGGATATGCATTTTGCCAATTACAGGAACAGCCTTTTTCAACTAATATGGTACCGTTTAAGTCTCTTTTTATAGATGATCTATGTGTTGATCAGCAGGCACGAGGACAGCATATCGGCGAGAGGTTGTTTGAATATGTAAAAAATGAAGCAAAGCGAATGGGCTGTTATGAAGTGACACTGAACGTATGGGCAGGAAATACTTCAGCCGAAAAGTTCTATGAAAAAATGGGTATGAAAACAAAAGAAAGACAGATGGAATATATCCTGGAACATTGATGCGTTGTATAGCATATTTGAGAAGTCTATCTGCGAATTTACAGAGATATCCGATGGATGAATCCAATCAGTCAAACAGTAAATATTAAAAGAAAATGCAAATCAGGCACGAGTTATATTTCGGAAACTTGTGCCTGATTTTTATAGTGTTATTTGGAAATTACAGGTGCTTTTGTCCGATATTTTTAGCATTGATATAATTTATGATCATGTTTGCTGCATCGGAAATATCAAGTTTGCCTGTATCAATAGACAGCTGATACTGGCTGGCGTCTTCCCATTCTTTGCCTGTGCAGAATTTGTGGAAAGATGCTCTTTTCTCATCCACTTCCTTTATCAGCTTTGCAGCTTTTTTCTCATTAATACCGTCCCGTTCCATTACACGTTTGATACGGCAGTCTTTATCTGCGTGAAGAAAAACAGTAGTTGCCTCAGGATCATTTGCATAAATCGCTCCTGAACAGCGTCCGATGATTACGGCAGATTTTTGCTGCGTAAGTTCACGTATAAGTTCAAAAGATTTTTCCATCGGATTGCTTTCTCCGTAGCTTACAGCAATGCTGTAGAGCAGGCTGTTTACTGCCTTTTCCTGGAAAAATTCTTTGTTTTCGTCAAGCTTTCCAAGTTTTTTGGCCTCTTCTTCAAGCTTCTTTCTGTCATAGAGTTCCAGTCCAAGTCTGGAAGCCAGTTCTTTTCCTATTTCATGTCCGCCGCTTCCGCACTGTCTTGCTATTGTAATAATCATATCCCATGCCTCCTGTGCAATGATGTCGCATTTATTTACTGTCAAAGTACTTTTTCGGAATTATTATACTCAAAAAAAATCGAAATGTATATGCCAAAATCTACTATAAATTGCCTTCGCAAATCCTGATATTCTGGTACTTATGGCAAATTGGTCTGACAAATATTTGCTTAATAGAAACATTAGACAAATACTTTATATTGAGATATGATGAGAATTGTGGGAGCTGCTTTGCAGCGGAGCAATTCGTAGATATCAAGTTAGGGGCACAATGTTGGAGAAAATGAATATGAGACGGAAACGGCTGGCACCCTTTGGAATGTGGATAGTATTTGAAATAGTGGCTGTTACACTATGGCTTACCAAAGATAATCTGTTTTATCTTTTAAATTTCAGTTATATTGGAACATCGATTACTGTTGGGCTTTTGCTTTTTCAGTTTAACTATAAGCATGCACGTAGGATCGTTCAACTTCTGGTTGGTTTGTATATGCTGATTTATCTGGGGCTTATATGCCGGGAAAACATGCAGATTGAAGGTTTTTGGTATTATCTGTTTACCGGAGTATTTGAAGCAGCTACGATCCATTATGTTGTTGCAAAAATATTCGGACCACTTTTGTTTGGAAGAGGATGGTGCGGATATGCCTGTTGGACAGCTATGGTGTTGGACTTTTTACCATATAAAAAGCCTCAGGCTGCAAGAAAAAAGATAGGTTTCATCCGGTATATTACATTTGCATTTTCGTTCTCTTTCGTGGTGCTACTTTTCTGAATCACGTAGAGAATATGGAGAAAATCATGTTTATAGCTTTTATCGTGGGGAATATTCTGTATTATATTGTGGGGATTATTCTGGCATTCCTATTCAAAGATAACAGAGCGTTCTGTAAGTATATTTGTCCTGTCACGATCTTTCTGAAACCTATGAGTTATTTCTCTGTAGTCAGGGTTAAGTGTGACAAAGAGAAGTGTATTTCATGTGGAAAATGTAAAAAAGTTTGTCTGATGAATGTTGATATAACCGATAACTCCAGAAAACGGAAAAACGGAACAGAATGTATTTTGTGCATGGAATGTGTCAAAACCTGTCCGAGGAAAGCACTTTGAGCTGAAAGACCTGGACATTGAGAATCTTTTAAATGCCATATTAAAAATGATATGCTTTCTTTATAAATCTCTGATCGCCTGGAGTTTGTCTCCCAAGTTTCTTTCCTTCGCTTTCCCTTCAATTACTATAAAAGATAATTGCTGGCTGGTATCCAATGTGGTTGTTTGTGGTGGTGTTACCATAGGAGAGGGATGTGTAATAGGAGCAGGAAGTGTTGTGACAAGGGACATTCCTCCATATAGTCTGGCTGCCGGAAATCCATGCCGGGTTATTCGCAAAATAACTGAAAAAGATCATATGAAATAAGATAATACAATCAATAAAGGGGATGCCGGTTAATACCACTTTTCGGCATCCCCTTTTTGCCCGAATAATTAAGTATTCCAATATCCGGTATGGCAGAAATATTTCTGGGGCAGATTGTATTCCGGAGAAAAATGAAAGGTTAGTTTTAACTGGTTGTATTACGGCGAATCAATATGGGAGTAATCTGTTTATGGACAGGCTTTTCCAGTGGTTTAGGGGAACGTTTTTTTTTTGTTCTTCCATCTGTTGAACCAGAAGCTCCATGCAGTCTGTGCAATAATATCAATCTGCTGACCAACAGTTGTGATTGGGAGAATTGCCTCACTGGCAATGGGAGAATTATCAAATCCTATGATTTCATAGAAAGAGGGTAATTCTCGGTATTTCTGGAAAATCAGGTTAAGAAACATGTTTGCATAAGTATCGTTGGCAAGGAAAATACCTTTTTTTGATTGGGATATTTCTCTTCTATTCTTGTAAAAATACGTCTTATTTCATTTAAAATTTCCTGATAAGAATTACCAATTACACTTAGATCAATATCATAAGGAACCTGATATTCTTCACAGGTTTCCTTAAATGCGCGAATACGGTCGTAAGCAGGAACTGCTTTCTCAACATTGACATTGATGTGGATCAGTATATCACATTTATCACGGATCAGCAGAGTGGTAGCCTGAAGCGCACCCATATAGTTGTCAGTGGTAACACTGCTGATATGTTCCGCTTCACGTTCAATGGCAACGATGGGAATCTGATAGGAGGATAATTGTTTTGATGACAGCGTATGACTTAAAACAATGAGACCTTCAATCTGATAGGATAGGAGCTCTTCAATATATTGCTGTTCTTCTTCAGCCCCATGTTCACTGCTAAAGACGAGAAATTTGTAGTGATAATCACTGTAGCTGGACAGCAGTTGTGTCAGCATTTCAGAATAATAATGCAGATAAAGATTCGGAATAATGATTCCGATAAATTCACTTTTTCCGTTTGCCAGAACTTTTGCAAGTTTATTTTTTTTTATAGCCAAGGATATCAAGGGCCTGAGAAATTTTTTCCTGATTTTCAAGTGTAAGGGAATCAGGATGATTGAAATATCTTGATATTGTAGTTTTTGAAAAATGGGTATATGCTGCAATATCTGCAAATGTCACCTGTTTTTTTGACATAGAAACTTATTCTCCTTATAAATAAATGCAAATATTTTTTTAGTATAGCAATTATTATACAAAAAGGCAATATTAAAATAACCGATTACGTAACCGGTTATTTTAATGAAGAAAAGTGTTGACAGAGAGTGTGTGATGTAGTAACATCAGATTATAAAGTAACCGGTTACTTAACCGGTTTTGTGAACAATGTATGAAAGGAATGGAGGAAAAAGTGCATGAAAACAGTGCAGAACCAAGCAAAGCCCGTAAGCAAGCAGACGTGGAGAAATAAGGTTACGTATGTGAAGAAAAACTGGCAGTTATATCTTTTTTCTTAATGCCGGGACTTTTACTGACAATCATCTTTAAGTATCTCCCGATGGGAGGGCTTTTGATTGCGTTTGAAGATTATAATGTAATCAAGGGAGTACTTGGAAGTCCATGGGTTGGACTTGAATATTTCAGACGTTTTTTATCATCACCGGATTTTATGAACTATCTGCTGAATACATTAAAGCTGAGTATCTATGGATTATTATGGGGATTTCCGGTTCCGATTATTCTGGCATTACTTATGAATCGTATCCAAAAACAGGGATCAAGAAAAAGTACAGCTTCTGATCTATATGCCGAATTTTATATCTGTAATAGTACTTTGTGGTATGGTTCGTATGCTGTTATCACCGGTAGGACCTTTGAACAGGCTGCTTGGGATTAGTACAAACTGGATGACAATGCCATCTGCTTTCCGTACTATTTATATAGCAAGTGGAATCTGGCAGACTGCAGGCTGGGCATCTATTATGTATACTGCAGCATTATCTAATGCGAGCAAAGAGTTGGAAGAAGCGGCAGTTATGGATGGTGCAAACCTTTTGCAGCAGATCTGGTATGTGGAGCTTCCGGCGATTAAGAACATTATTGTAATTCAGTTTATCCTGCAGGCAGGAAATATTATGAGCATTGGATTTGAGAAGGCATATGCATTGCAGACAGATATGAACCTGCCGGCATCAGAAATTTTATCTACATATGTATATCGCATCGGTCTTTTGAACGGTGATTATGGTTATTCTACGGCAGTAGGTCTGTTTAATTCAGTTGTAAATGTAATTCTGTTGATTTTTGTAAACTGGGTTGTAAAGAAGCTGAATGATGGAGAGGGATTATAGGAGGAAGAGAAGATGGAGAAAAAGAAGAGAAAATATTCAAGGACAGATCGTTTGATCCTTGGAATTGGATTCACGATTCTTGGACTGTTTGTACTTTCTATTGCGATTCCAATTATATATGTAGTGCTTGCATCTTTTATGGATCCTACTGTTTTGAATAATCAGGGACTGAGCTCTGATATTAAGGACTGGACTTTGGATGCTTATAGAAGAGTACTGGAGAATGAGATGATCTGGCGCGGATTTTTGAATTCTTTTCTGTATTCATTTGCATTTACAGTGATCTCAGTTTTTGTAACATTACTGGCAGCCTTTCCTCTGTCTAAAAAAGAATTTGTGGGAAGAAAATTTTTTAATCTGATTTTTCTGATCACAATGTTTTTTGGGGGAGGAATGATTCCAACATTTATTTTGATCAATCAGCTGCATATGGTAAATACAGTATGGGCGGTTTTGATTCCGGGAGCATTTAACGTTTGGAATATGATTCTTGCAAGAACTTATTATCAGTCAATTCCGGCAGAATTAAGAGAAGCATCTGCAATTGACGGTGCTAATGAAATTCAGCATTTTTTCAAAATTATGATGCCGGTATGTAAACCGATTATTGCAGTACTGGCACTGTGGTCATTTGTCGGAATGTGGAATAGCTACTTTGATGCGATGATTTATCTGAACGATGCAAATCTTCAGCCACTGCAGCTGGTACTGCGTTCGATCCTGGTGCAGAATACTCCACAGCCGGGAATGATTGCAGATATCCAAAGCACAGCAGAGATGGCAAAGGTAGCAGAACAGTTGAAATATGCAACAATTGTAGTATCAAGTTTACCACTTTTAGTGATGTATCCATTTTTCCAGAAATATTTTGATAAAGGAATTATGGTTGGATCGGTAAAAGGCTAAAGAAAGGAATGATACAGATATGAAGAAAAACAGAGTAAGAAGTTTGCTTGCACTTGGACTTTCTTTAACAATGATGGTAAGTATAATGGGGTGTGGAAAACAGCAGAGGCTTGATGCTGAGATTAATCCGGATACACCGGTATCGGATGTACAGTTTCCATTGAAAGAAACAGAGGAGCTTTCTTTTATTACCAGTGCACCGGCCACTTCAACACAGGATCCAAATAAAAGAGTGATTTTCCAGAGAATGGAAGAACAGACAAATGTTCATATTGACTGGACCTGCTTTGTATCAGATCAGTTTTCAGATAAAAAGAATCTGGCGTTGGCTCAGTTTGGAAATCTGCCGGATGGACTGTTTAATGCAGGCATGAGTGATTATGATCTGTTGCGTTATGCAAAGCAGGGAATAATTATTCCGCTGGAAAATCTGATTGACAAATATATGCCAAACCTTCAGGCTGTGTTTGAAAAATACCCGGAATACAGAACCATGTGTACAGCACCGGATGGACATATTTACTCTTTTCCGTGGATTGAACAGCTTGGTTCCGGAAAAGAAGCAATTCAGGCCATTGGAGATATTCCTTATATTAATAAGAAATGGCTTGATTATCTTGGTCTTGAGATTCCAACCACAACAGATGAACTGGAGCAGGTACTGATTCAATTTCGAGATCATGCAGATGATCTGAAACAAGAGTTTTCCATTGAAGGTGATGTAATACCAATGTCATTTATTATCAATAACGGAGATCAGGATCCTTCAATCTTAATAAATGGATTCGGAGATGGTTATGGGGACACAGGAGATCATTTTGCTGTAACAGATGAAGGTAAGGTGATTTATACAACGGTTCAGGAAGGATACAAAGAAGGTATCAAATGGCTGCATAAACTTGTGACAGAGAATCTGATCGATCCGGAAGCATTTACACAGGAATGGTCTACTTATGTTGCAAAAGGAAAAAATCACCGTTATGGACTTTGCTTCACATGGGATATTGCTAATATAGATAACAATACGGATTATGTGATGCTTCCGGCACTGACCGGACCGGATGGAATGAGAAATATCACCAGACAGAACAACAGTGAGACCAGCGGTTTTGACAGAGGAAGATGTGTGCTTACTACCAGCTGTCGTAACACGGCACTTGCTGCCGCATGGATCGATCAGATGTATGCACCCCTTCAGTCTCCGCAAAATAACTGGGGAACCTATGGAGAGAAGGATTCCTTTAATATTTTTGAGCTGTCTGTAAACAAAGATGGCGAAAAAATGTTAAAGCATATGGACTTAGGAGATCAGTCACCGGTGGAAGTACGTGAAGCGCAATCTGTAAATGGTCCTCTCGCTATATTAAATGAATATTATGGCGTATATGTAACACAGCCGGAAGATGCGAAATGGCGTCTGGATAATATGCATGAGACATATTTACAGGATATGAACAGCAAATATGTTTATCCTAATGTATTTATGAGTATTGATGATACAAACAAAGTGTCACAGTATGATACAGATATTAAGAAATATGCAGAACAGAAGAAAGCAGATTGGATCCTGAATGGAGGAATTGATGAAGAATGGGATTCTTATCTGAAAAAATGGAGAAGTACGGGCTTTCCGATTACCTTTCAATCAAGCAAAAATATTTTGACCAGTATCAGGATTCATTAAGCAGTGAAAAATAAGAGAAGATATCATTTTGACAGGAGGAACTATATGAGCGAAATGTTGGAAAAGGCAAGAAAATATGAATTTATACAGGGACAGCAGATCAAAGAGGAAGAAAGACCAGCCTTTCATATAACTCCTTATGTTGGCTGGATGAATGATCCAAATGGATTTTCCTATTATAAAGGAGAGTATCATTTGTTCTACCAGTATAATCCGTATAGCACACATTGGGACAGTATGCACTGGGGACATGTAGTGAGTAAGGATTTATTGCATTGGAACTATGTTCCGACTGCATTGGCACCGGATGAAGATTATGATAAATTCGGCTGTTTTTCAGGAAGTGCCATAGAATTAGAGGATGGCAGACAGTTGCTTATGTATACTTCTGTAAATCAGGAGAAACTGGAAGACGGAACTGTAAGGGATATTCAGACACAGGCAGTGGCAGTTGGAGATGGTAAGGATTATGAAAAGTATGATAAGAATCCGGTTCTGACAGCCAAAGATCTTCCAAAAGGGGCTAGTAAGTAGACTTTCGTGATCCCAAAATCTGGAAAGGGAACGATGGAAACTTTTATTGTGTTATAGGAAGTCGTCCGGCTGATGGAAGCGGACAGATCCTTCTTTACAGAAGTAAAAATGGCTTTGAATGGGAATTTGTAAGCATTCTGGCAAAGAATCAAAATCGTTATGGAAAAATGTGGGAATGTCCGGATTTCTTTGAACTGGATGGTAAATATGTGCTTCTGACAAGTCCACAGGATATGCTTCCGGAAGGATTAGAATATCATAATGGAAATGGAACGTTATGTATTATTGGGGAGTTGGATCCTGAGACACATACTTTAAAGGAACAGTTTTGTCAAGGTGTTGATTACGGAATTGACTATTACGCAATGCAGACACTGCTTGCACCGGATGGACGAAGAATTATGATCGCCTGGATGCAGAACTGGGATACGCTTGCATATCGATGCAATGACTCTGGATGGTTCGCACAAATGAGTCTTCCAAGAGAACTGTCTGTTAAAAACGGAAGATTGTATCAGGTTCCGATCAGAGAACTTAATGCCATGCGTGCAAACAAAGTCGAGTATAACAATGTTGTGATAAAAGATACCAAGCTCACACTGGATCAGATTGAAGGACGAACGGTAGATCTGGAACTTGTGATACGACCGGCAGATAAAGACAATCTTTATAAAAAATTTGAACTCTGTTTTGCAGAGAATGAGAAATATCATTCTACATTATGCTTCCGTCCGGATGAATCTGTTTTAAAAATCGATAGAAAATTCTCAGGAAGCGAACGGGCGCTGGTTCATCAGAGCAGTTGTCTGGTAAACGGTGACAGCAATGAACTAAAACTGCGTGTGATTTTGGATAAGTTTAGTGTGGAAGTATTTATTAATGACGGCGAGCAGGTTATGTCTGCGGTTATTCTTACAAAGCAGGAAGCAAAGGGGATTTCTTTCTTTGCTGATGGTGCAGCTAAGCTTGATATAGTGAAATATGATTTATTATAATAAAGAGTTCTAAATTGGGACATAATACAGCATTTATTGGTAAGGTTGGTAATGATTTTTTGGGAGATCAGTTGAGAGCAGCCATAAAAGAAGCAGGAATTGATGACATTGGCTTATGTACAGATGAAAAATTCATACTACGCTTGCTATGGTACATACATATCCGGATGGAGATAGGGATTTTTCCTTCTATCGTAATCCGGGAGCAGATATGATGCTGAATAAAACTGAGATTTCCGAGGATATTCTCAAGGAAACAGAAATGCAAATAAGTAAAAAACTTTAAATTTGTAATTCTTGTCAAATAGCAAGGAAATCGCAAGACTTTGGTCATGTGGATTTCCTTGCTTTTTTCTCAAAGTGTCAGGTAAGGCCCTTGTTTATGGAAGAAATCAGCTCTGCCAGTTGTTTCCTTTTGGTGCGTGTATCACCGTTGATCATCAACTTGGAATAAATCTGGTTGACATATTGTTTCACAGTGCCTTCAGAGAGAAATAACCTTTCTGCAATTTCGCGGTTGCTCAGACGGCCGGTGATCAAAGCTGCGATTTCTGCTTCTCTGCTGTTCAGCATATTTAGGATCTCAGGTCTGGAATTACGGCTGGACAGGCGGAGGCAGTGTTGTTCATAAACAGAACCAAGGGAAAGGATCCGGTCTGTGAAAGGCTCTGGTGTTATGGAATTAATACTGCCTAGCACGTCCTTGATATAGTTATAATTTTCTACAAACGGAATCAGAAAGCCATCCGGCATGGCGTGTCCTAAGGCTTTCTGCAGAAGCTGTCGTGCATCATGATGTTTGCCCAGCATTGCGTAAGCAGCAGCGGTCTGGATCTGAACGTGGAGAGACACAAGTTCATAGTGCATTTTTTCACAGACAGGCAGAAGCGTTTCGCTTCTGCCTATAACTTTTGCGTACATTTTCTGTGAAAGAAAGACCTGATTCTCGATCATTTCCATCATAGGCCTGCAGGGAGAGAGAAAGCTGACAGTGGATAACATGTGGTCTTTAAATAATGCGGGAATCTTTTCCGGCATTCTAATTAATGCATAGTAGTAAGCATAAGTACTGTCAAAAATATTCAGCCACATCATATTGTGGAGAGACAGAAGCTCCTTACGCTTTACTTCAGGGTTCTTCACAAAGGTGACACTCTCCTGAAAAAGGGAAAGCCTTGCAGCAAGGAAATCACAGCAGAGCGAAATATTGTGCTGTCCGTTTGAGGCAATGGTGGAATAAGTCTGCTCCAGCAGAATCTGTGCATCTGAAAAATTCCCCTGCATAAATGCTGCCTCTGCATTCATGAGCAATTCCGCACCCTGTCCATGTCCCTGGGTAATCCTGTAATGGTGGGGCATACATTCATTCATAGCTGTCAGTTCTGCATCCAGGTTCCGGATCTGCGGTGAAACATCATCAGAACAGAAGGAGAACCGAAGGTCCAGCTTCCTGTTTTGCGGATACTGATGGCAGGTCTGGTCATTTTAGAACTGGCCTGACGGTGCAGAACGCTCATACCGGTGATATCGTTATACATCAGAAAACTCATAATAAGATCACATTCTCCGGAGAGATTCTTTCTCTCATCTTCGGACAAAGTGTTATCTTCAGCTATGGCATCTGTCAGAAGCTGCTTCAGTTCCAGCATTTTGGAAATCTGATGCCAGGTAAACATACGGCGCATTAATACGAGAAGGGCCAGAGGCCTGTTCTTCAGGATTTCTGTTGGACAGACATCAAGAAATGCGAGAACCTTTTCCGGCGAAAGAGAAGCCAAGAGGATTCCTGCATCCTTTTGGATAACAGCAAGTGCTGCATCATAGTTAAGAGCCTTGTTATAGGCAGCAAGTGCCTGCAGGAACTGTTCATGGGATTCATACCATTGTCCGTAACGATTTCGAAAATCTGCCTGTTTTTCATGGGAAAGCATGGCAAAGGCACGCTGTGTACATTCCTTCATCATATGGTGAAAACGGAAGCTGACTCCATCGGGCAAAGGAGTGATAAAAGCATTCTGTCTGGTCATAAGGGAAAGAATCTGTCCGGCTTCCGGATTCCCTGTAATAAAAAGTGCCATTTCAACGGTAAATTCATCTGCAAGTCCCATAACAGTGAGAAATTCCTGCTGCGCATCAGAAAGAGGTGCGATCATGGCAGAGGAAAACATATCATAGATATTAGAAGTATGGTCAGGAAAATGTCCGCTTTCAAAAAAGGTACAGAGATTCAGATAGACTGCAGAGAACCACCCCTCACTGGAATAGAGAAGCGTGTTCAGCTGATCTTCGTTCAGGCTGGCACCGCAGCGATGGGTATAGACAGAAAGCTCCCGGCGGTTCAGACACAGATCCCTGGTATGGATCTGATATAACTTTTTGCCAAGACGGAGAATCTCTTTTCCGGACAGAAAAGCATTTCTGCCGGATACGATCAGGTGGATATTCTCAGGCAGTCTGTTGGCAAGCATACAAAAAAATCTGCAACATGAGGTTCACCCAGCAGATGAAAATCATCAATAAAAATGTAGTAAGAGGTCTGACCGCTCAGGGAATAACAAAGCTCATCAGCAAGCATCCCGGCACTGGCAGCATCTGAGGGGCAACTATAATTATCCAGAAAATCAAGCCCTGCAAAGGCAAATGCCTTCTGAACGCTCTGCCAGAAAACAGACAGATTATCAGAATAAATACTGATCCGGATCACGCAGGAGTTTTTGTTTTTGCTCTGTTTGTCCAGATACCAGTTGATGGCAGTTGTTTTTCCATATCCCATGGGAGCGGTCACAGCAGTGAATGCAGATTGTGAAATCGGCTTCAGATTCTCCTGCAGACGCTCAGAGATGTAAATTGTATTCAGATTATATTTCTTTTTAGACATCTGTAAAACCTCTCACTTGATACGATATGTTTCATTTTAGCATATAAAGTATCAAAATGAAACTTTTTCCCAGGCGGTTTTTCAGGCAATATCTGCCACTGCTTTTGCTATACGGGGACACTTTTTGGTTCCAGGTTCCTTCTGAAACGCTTCTCTATCAGATAATTCGTATGGAACCTTCAAAAGTCTATGATTATGTAATTACATTTTACTTGAAAAATCAAATAACATATGATAAATTATAAATGTGACGTAAAAAAAGTCACATTTATAAAAAGGTGATTAGTATGAGAGAATTTTTGGAAAAAACATTACGGCAAAATGTAATAATGACAGAGAATAAAGAGGTATATAAAAAGCTTCCATTAGCATATCGTGGAAGATATGACATTTTTACAGTAGAGACTAATGGTGTATTATGGATGGCTATTCATCCCAAAGATGATATCGGACTTGTTGTTTTGCGTAGAGACAGAGCTGGCGTGGAAAAAATAACAGGATTAAACTGTGCAGTTTTTCTTGATCGAACAACATTTTATATAAAAGAAAAGATGATGGAAGAAGGAATTCCTTTTGTAATAGATAGGAAGCAGGTATTTCTTCCGTTTATTGGGTATTTGCTGAGTAAAGAAAATGAAAGAGAGTTGGCACCAGTTCATTTGATTTCATTTTTGACGCAAAAAATGCTTTTAATGGCCATTTATGAACGATGGAAGGAAGTAAAAGTATCTGATGCGGCGAAACGATTGGAAGTGTCAACAAAATCTGCAAGCCGGTGTTTTGATGAACTGGAATATTTAAATATTGATGTGTTGGGTATGAAAGGTAAATCAAGAGTCATCGATATTCCGGATGAACGAGAACAATTATGGCAACAGATTAAGATGGTATTAAGAAATCCAGTAATTCGAAGATTTATTTTGAGAGAAGATATAAATTTGAAAAGAAAGCAGGTATTTCTGCTTTATGTGAGTATTCTCTTTTATCCGATAATGTTTATCCTACTTATGCCGTGACGAAGAAAGAACTAAAAGATAGTGGAGTGAAAGCGGAAAAACAAGTGAGTGAATTGGAAGAAATTGGCTGTATTGTCTTGGAACTGGGATATTTCATTGATTTTCTGGGAAAAGGATTTCAAGATCCTTTGAGTGTAGTATGTCACTGACAGGAGAAGAACAGGAAGAGGAACGGGTTGATATTTCTATTAATGAGATGTTGGAGGAATATGTATGGTCAAAGGATTAGATACATTTTGGAAGTACTTTGCAGATTATGAAGAACAGTATGTTTTAATAGGTGGCGCAGCCTGCGATATTCTTTTTGAGAGCAATGAAGTGAATTTCAGGGCTACAAGAGATCTGGATATGGTTTTGATTGTTGAAGCATTAACTCCGGAGTTTGGAGAGAAATTTTTGGAAGTTTATCGTTGATGGGAAATATAGAAATAAAGCAACAAATGGTAGTAACCCTCAATTCTATAGGTTTGATAAACCAGAAGAAGATAAATTTCCGAAAATGATCGAATTGTTTTGTAGAAGCGATTTTGAACTTAAAAGCGCGGAAGGAATTACACCGATACATATTGATGATGAAGTATCCAGTTTATCAGCAATTCTTTTGAATGATGATTACTATAAGGCACTTCTTAATGGAAAAGTTATAAGAAATGGACTTTCTGTTCTAAGACCAGAATATATAATACTTTTCAAGGCAAAAGCGTATCTTGATTTGAAAAGTCGAAAAGATTTAGGTGAAAAAGTGGATTCCAGTGACATAAAGAAGCATAAAAAAGATATTTTGCGTATTGCATCGGAACTTATGCTTGAAAAAGTAGAAGGATTGCCGATTGCAGTAGGTAATGATATACATAGTTTTATTGACTTGCTGGAGCAGGAACCATTTGATCAAAATTCATTGAAAAGATATGGACTGAAAAATGAGGATATTATGGAATTGTTAAAGAAGTATTCGTATTAAAATGATCAGGAAATCCACGAAGATACGGTATTTGCCATGCGCAATCATCTGTTGATGCAGCAGGATATGAAAATACATAGTAATAATGCTCAAAAACAGAAGATACATTTTTAGTAAAAAACGCTTTTGAAATCAAAGTAAAATGGCTTTATAATAAAAATAAGGGCGAGTAGCGTAATGAGTCGGAAAACAATAATTATGCTGTTTGTTTTTATAAAATGAATCTCAGGAGGAACTGCATATGTATGAGTATGAAATCTTTATTGAGGATATAATCCGTGTGGAGGAGAACAGTACAGTAAAAAACTTGATCGAGGCAGAAGCAGCCAGCCCGGAAGCTTATGTAAAAGAAAATGGAAGATTTCCGATTCTGGAATCCACACGCAACGAGAGTGGAGATGTTGTAATAGTAACATGAGACAATCAGGGTTCTTTTGTACGTTATACTTTTACGGAATAAGAATGCCAGTCAGTAAGGAGTGGATTTTGTTAAAATAGAATATTTGCTATGAAAAAAGTGTGTAGCCTGTTAGCGTAAGTCCAGCTTATGTGACAGGGTGCGCACTTTTTGCAGAAAAGAGAGGAGTAAAGAC
>ENA-OQDF01000382-OQDF01000382.1-human-gut-metagenome-genome-assembly--contig:-NODE-382-length-18295-cov-8.743560_pt1 | contig 18295 bp, 18 predicted proteins | sample MGYA00242769_ERZ504597 | MGnify/ENA primary metagenome ERZ504597 (study PRJEB26092, sample SAMD00036305) | human gut metagenome | host: Homo sapiens | study: EMG produced TPA metagenomics assembly of...
CCGAAGAACTCTCTCCCGCGTCACCGGAGCTACCTTCGGATCATCCTTTAATGCATGGCAACCGTATTCCGGGACAATCCCAGCTCCTTTGCCATACTCTGTATCGTTACTTTCCCCATAACTTCCTCCCTGTTTTTTCTGCGCAATTCATTTTTCTTCCGCACACGTCTTTGTCCGTAAGAAAGTGCCGTAAAACGACACTCTTACCGATCGGGGCAACAGGATTTGAACCTGCGACCTCACGGCCCCCAGCCGTGCGCGCTACCAAGCTACGCCATACCCCGTAATCATGTTTTCATTATACCAGCGAACTTCTGAAAAATCAATGTTATTTTTCCCTCTCCCGTTTCATTACATTTATTTCTTTATTTCGTGTCATATTCTCTTTTATTTTACTATATTGTCACTTTTTCTTTCTGAATATGTAATTTTTCGACGTTTTCCACGTATCATAAGTGAAAGGGGAAAATCGTATGCCATACAAACTTTCACCTCTGGCATGCCCGTCTGCAAAGACTATGTAAAAACTGAATAAAAGGAGACATCGTAATGGAAACTGAAATTTACTTTCTACTACACTCTTTAGGAATTGGTGCAAAATACCGCGGATTTCGCTATCTCGCCTATGGTATCGCTTTATGCATGGAAGACGAAGATTATCTCCTTCGGGTCAGCAAAACGCTGTACCCAAAGATCGCGCAAACGTTTCAGGTATCGTCCTCCTGCGTCGAACGAGACATCCGCACCGCTATTTCCGTCTGCTGGACCCGCGGAAACCGTGATCTGCTCTTTTCGCTTTCTGTGCATCCGGTTCTGACAAAACCGACCAATTCCGAATTTTTTGATATTTTAAGTTCTTATATCAAATACTACCGTGCTTTTCCTGCCTGTCGTCAGGAGGCATAAAAAAACGAATACAGAAAAGATAACACTTCCGCGCCCTATCATATTGGGGGATATGCATGGCGCGGAAGTGTTTTTTCTATGATAAAACGATAGAACAAAAAAGGAGACTGCCCGCAAAGGCAGCCTCCCGATATGGATCATTTGACAGCAAACCGATTAGTTATTGATCAGTTTGTCCTCGTTGCTCCAGCTGTACAGTTTTCTGACTTCTTCTCCGACTTTCTCTGACGGATGCTCTGCAGCTTTTCTTCTCATTGCACGGAAGTGAGCCTGTCCGCCTGCTGGGGACATATCCAGAAGGAAGTCTTTTGCGAAAGTACCATCCTGGATATCGGAAAGGATCTTCTTCATGGTCTTCTTGGTTTCTTCTGTGATGATCTTCGGTCCGGTGATGTAATCGCCGTACTCGGCTGTGTTGGAGATGGAGTATCTCATTCCGGAGAATCCCGACTGATAGATCAGGTCTACGATCAGTTTCATCTCATGGATGCACTCGAAGTATGCGTTTCTTGGGTCGTATCCAGCCTCGCACAGAGTCTCAAATCCAGCCTGCATCAGGCGCATACACCGCCGCAGAGAACTGCCTGCTCACCGAACAGGTCTGTTTCGGTCTCAGTTCTGAAGGTTGTCTCCAGAAGACCAGCTCTTGCTCCGCCGATTCCAAGGCCGTAAGCCAGTGCTCTGTCCAGAGCTTTTCCGGTGTAATCCTGCTCAACAGCAACCAGGCAAGGAGTTCCTTTGCCAGCCTGATACTCGCTTCTTACTGTGTGGCCAGGTGCTTTCGGAGCGATCATAGCTACATCTACGTTCTTCGGAGGTACGATCTGTCCGAAGTGGATAGCGAAACCATGAGCGAACATCAGCATGTTGCCCTCTTCCAGGTTTGGCTCGATATCTTTTTTGTACATTGCAGCCTGTTTCTCATCGTTGATCAGGATCATGATGATATCAGCCTGTTTTGCAGCCTCAGCAGCGGTGTATACTTTGAATCCCTGTGCCTCTGCTTTTGCCCAGGATTTGCTGCCTTCATAAAGTCCAATAATAACATCACAGCCGGAATCTTTCAGGTTCAGTGCATGAGCATGTCCCTGGCTTCCGTAGCCGATAATTGCGATTTTTTTGCCTTCCAGTAAAGAGAGATTACAATCTTCCTGATAAAAAAGTCTTGCTGCCATTTTATTTTCCTCCATAATATATAGAATGTCTTGACCGGCGGCAGGTCGGTCAATTTATACAGCGAAAAGCATTTCTGCCTTTTGCTGTTTGTCAGGGAAATGAACTTTTCTATACAAAAATTTCATTCCTCCAGCAAACGTATGTAATGTGATCTGCGTTAATCGAGGTAACGCACATCGTGGGCTCCTCTGGAGAGTCCTGTCACTCCTGTTCTGGCCAGTTCCAGGATTTCGTATCCCTGTACCAGATTCAGGAACCCTTCGAGCTTTGACTGGTTTCCGGTCAGCTCTACAATCAGGCTTTCCTGTCCCACATCCACGATTCTTCCACGGAAGACATCGGAGATGGCGATGACATTGCGGCGTTCATTTTCATTCACACGGATTTTGACCAGCATCAGCTCTCGTCTGACACTCTCGTCCGGCTTCAGCTCTTTGATATCCCGCACATCGACAAGTTTTGCCAGCTGTTTTTTGATCTGCTCCAGAATCATTTCATCACTGCAGTACAGAACAACAGTCATTCTTGTGTATCGCGGGTCTGCTGTCACACCGGCGGTGATCGTCTCGATATTGTATCCGCGTCGGCTGAAAAGACCAGCTACTCTGCTTAAAAGTCCCGGCGTATTATCCACCAGCAGGATAATGTTCTTTTCTGTTCCATAAACACCAACTTTCCTCCATCCGCAGGCGCCGCGGATTTTCAGCAATTTCTTACAACTTCCAACGCCTTATCCAATATATTAGCAACTTATCCTCGCTTTGTCAACAAAAATTTTACCAAATTATTCTTTTGGGCAAAAATCTTTTGCCTCCTGTGGTTCCCATTTGCACACCTTCCGGTCATACGTAAGGATGCCGTTCGACTCCTCCTCGACATCGGTAAGCTGTGTGTAGACTGCTGCGGCAAGTCCCTGTTCTGTGAGTTCTCTTATCTTTTCTGCCAGTGCATCCATCGCTTTCTGGTACTGTGCCTGGTTCTGGTATGTGCGGTAGCCGAACGATTTTTCGGAGTAGAGATGCTCCTGTACCGGATACGTATAGCCGCCGTATTCAGAAAAAGCAAACGCGCGCTCCTCCGGTTTTACTTTTAACGGACGAAGTAATTGTGAAGGCTCTTGATGTCCCCCGCTCCCTGATCGTACCAGCCGCTCGCGTGGTCGATCTGCCGCGTCAGATCGAGAGCGCGCACCATTTCTGTCATCTCCCTGGCATCAAACTGTCCCCATCCCTCGTTGAACAGAACCCAGAGCGACACGCACGGTGCATTGTAAAGCTGATGAACCGTCTCGCGGCACTCCCGCTTCCACCACTCTCTTCCCGTTTTTGAGGTCCGCGAAAAGAGCGGATAACAGTTATCCCTGAATTCCGTTGTCACAAACGGCAGTACGGTCGGAAGGTACAAAAGGAACGTCTGGATCGACCGGCCGCCGCCGTTGATCATATCCTGCCACACCAGCATACCGATATGGTCGCAGTGGGAATACCATCTTGCGCACTCAACTTTCAGGTGTTTCCGGATCATATTGAAACCGAGGCGTTTGGCCGTCTTAATGTCATAAACCATCGCCTCATCGGACGGCGGCGTGTAGAAGCTTTCCGGCCAATAACCCTGGTCGAGGACACCGTTCTGGAAATACGGCTTTCCGTTTAAGAGAAGACGCGTGATTCCTTTCTCATCTTTTCCAATGCCGAATTTGCGCATGCCGAAATAACTCTCGATGCGGTCTTCTCCCGCTTCAATGGAAACCCCATAGAGATGCGGATGTTCCGGGCTCCAGCCTGCAAAATTACCGAGAATCAGCTCCGCCTCGTTTTCTCTCGTCTCCCGGACGCAGATCACCTTCGCATCCGGCGCTTCGCTCTCCCGCACCGTAATTTTTTTCGTCAGTCCCGCATCCGGTCCGTTGAGGAAAACCCGTACTTTTACGCTCGCCGTATCATATTCCGGCGTGATCACGATGCGTTCCAGATACGTCTCCGGCACCCATTCCATCCAGACGCTCTGCCAGATGCCGCTCTGCGCGGTGTAAAACATGCCGCCCGGGGTAAGGCTCTGCTTTCCGCGGCCCTTCCAGTCCGTGTCCGTCTCATCGCGCACCTTGACGGCAAGCTCGTTCTCTCCCGTTTTGAGATACGGCGTAAGATCCACTGAAAAAGAAAGATACCCGCCGAGATGGCCTCCGGCACGCTTTCCGTTGCAGTAAATTACCGCATCCTGATCCACGGCGCCGAACTGCAGCAGCAGCCGTTTTCCGGCAGGAATTTTGGAAGCTGAATCGTGCGGAAGTACCACAGATATTCTTTTGGAAGCAGCTGCCGCTTCACGCCGGACACATCGCACTCCGGGGAAAACGGAACGAGAATTTTTCCGTCCCGCTGTTTTGGCATTTTCTGCGTTTCCGTGAACGCATACTCCCACCATCCGTTCAGATTTGTCCAGTTTTCCCGGCGCATCTGCGGACGCGGATATTCCGGAAACGGGAGCTCTTCTTCCGGATTTTTCCCAAATTCCGTAGAAAGGCGGAATTTTTTCCTTCCTTTTTTCCAATCTGTAATGCTTTGACCGCATTTTTGAAGTCCATTCTTTTCCCTCTTTTTCTGATTTTTATGATTGATAAAAGCGTGCCCGTACAAAATCCCGGACACGCTTTTGGTGTACTGAAAATCAAAGCGGATATTCACAATCCGGTTAGATAAACGCCAGCGTTTTCATCAGATACAGCCAGAACGTCAGCGTAAAGGCACTGCCGCACGTTGTGAGCATAACGGTGTTTGCCGTCAGACTTCCCTCATGACCCATATTTTTCGCCATGATAAAACTGCTCACCGTCGTTGCGGAACCCAGCATCACAAGGATTGCCACCAATTTTCCTGACGGAAGCCAAGTATCACGGCGATCGGCAGAAAGACAGCTGCAAGACCGACCAGCTTAATCGCAGCTGCAGCAATCGACGGCCGGATATTCTTTGCCGCGCTCTTTGCCTCAAACGACGCCCCCATCGCAATCAGGCCGAGCGGCGTTGCAAGTACCGCAATATTCTGCACCGTTTTCTGCAGAATCACCGGCTTTGGAATGCGAAGCACCGACCAGAGAAGTCCTGCAGCGATCCCGAGGATAATCGGGTTTGTCACGATATTTTTCGCCGTCTTTTTCACAAAATCTGCCGTGATCTCCTCCCGTTCCGGACCGAATACCGCAAGAACGACAACCGCCATGATATTATACAGCGGCACACTGCTGATGATCATCAGCGGCGCCATGCCGGAATTTCCGTAGATATTCTGGATAAAGGCAATACCAAGGATCGCCGCACTGCTCCGGTACGCCGCCTGGATAAATTCGCCTCTTGCACTTCTCTCTTTTAAGAGATGGGAAAGTCCCCATACCGCAAGAATTGAGAGCAGTGTTGCAAAGAAGCAGAACAGAACGAATTTGATATCCCACACAGCGGAGAAATCAGAATCCGACAGGTCCTGGAACAGCAGCACCGGGAGTGCGATTTTAAACACAAATTTGTTCATTTTGCTTGTGAACGATTCGTCCAGAATACCAACCTTTCGAAAGAAAAGTCCCAAAATCATTGTCAGGAAGATCGGCATCGTCGCGTTCAGGCTGAAGATCAGATTACTCATACCAGTGTTTTTCCTGCCAGTACATTTTTATAATCTTCGTAGTTCTCTTCGAGAAGCTTCGGCGTATTCAGACCGTAGGGACATTTCTTCATGCAGGCGCCGCAGTGGAGACAACCTTCGATTTTCTTCATCATCGCCTGGCCGCGCTCGGTGAGCTGGTTGGCGGACGGGGAACGGCGCAGAAGCAGGCTCATGCGCGCGCAGGTGTTAATCTCAATGCCTGCCGGACATGGCATACAGTAACCGCAGCCGCGGCAGAAGTTGCCGGAGAGCTCTTTCTGGTCTTTCTCGATGATCGTCTTGATTTCATCCGTCATGGCAGGCGGACAGGCAATGTAGCTTAAGAACTCGTCCAGCTCTTTTTCTCTCTGGACGCCCCAGATCGGAAGCACGTTGTCGTACTGGTCTTCAAAAGCATATGCAGCCGCGGAGTTTGTGATCAGCCCGCCCGAAAGCGCTTTCATTGCGATAAAGCCGATATTTTTCTCTTTGCATCCCTGTACCAGTGCTTTCTCACGGTCCGTTGCCAGATAGCAGAACGGGAACTGCAGCGTCTCGTAAAGACCGGACTCGATGATCTCCTCTGCCACGCTCATGCGGTGGTTCGTGATACCGATGTGGCGGATTTTTCCCTGTGCTTTTGCTTCCAGCATCGCCTCATACAGGCCGGTTCCATCTCCCGGCTTAGGACAGAAGGACGGATTGTGGAACTGATAGATATCGATGTAATCCGTCTTCAAAAGGGAAAGGCTTGTCTCCAGATCCTTCCAGAAGCCCTCCACATCCTTTGCCATCGTCTTCGTAGAGATAAAGACCTTCTCACGCATTCCCTCAAACGCTGCGCCTAATTTTTCCTCGCTGTCGCTGTATGCACGCGCGGTATCAAAAAAGCGGATGCCTCCGTCATACGCTTTGCGCAGCAGATAAACAGCGTCTTCTTTCGTGACACGCTGTACCGGCAGCGCGCCGAAGCCGTTCTTGTTTACACAGATTCCTGTACTTCCCAGTGTTACCATGGACATACTTGTGTTCCTCCTTTTTCGCTTTCATTGTTTCAACTCATAGTCGGTATTTCACGGAGTCTGACATGTCGAAAATAGTTCGACTGTGACTTGCCTCATGTCAGTGGAGAATACCGATTTCTCTCCGCCCGCCACTGCCGTTATGTTTCTTTTAGCAATTCATCCACCGCTTCAGAAACGGGGGACTTCTTGTCTACTGGTGTTAAAATCCGTTATTTCTATAGTATCACACTTCTATCAGACGGCAAACGCGATTTAAAGAGGCAGGCACAAAGGGAAATACTTTCCTTTTATGTCTGCCTCTGAATATCATTTTTTATTTTACTTCTTTATAAAAGTTTACGCAGTCCGACGGATCATAATAGATTTTATTATCCGCAAGCAGCGTGGAAACACCGTTCTGTACTTCGATGATGCTGACCGCACAGTTGTACGGCACGCCGCCGTGCCAGAAGTCGTTCTTGTCTTCATAGACATTGCGTAGCAGCGCACGCATGCAGCAGCCGTGGGTGGCGATCAGGATCGTCTTGTCCTGGAGCTCCGGTTTTGCAGTCAGCTCATGATAGAACGCTTCTGCCCGGTCGCAGACCTCCTGGATCGTCTCTCCGTCTCCCGCCGGGCAGAAGTGGAACGGATCTCTGTAAAAATCGTCGAAGTGTTCAGACGGAATCTCAAAATTGTTTGCCCGGCATCCAAGCCCTTCCCAGGAGCCAAAGGAAAGCTCCATCAGGCGGTCGTCGGTCGTAAGCGGCACATTTCTGCCCGCAAGGACGAGCTCTGCCGTGTGCTTTGCGCGGCGCAGTGGACTGGAAATTCCAAGGTCAAACGGGATATTTTTCAGTCCTTCCGCCGTCACTTTCGCCAGACGGACACCATTCTCATTCAGCTCGGTGTCCGTCTGGCCCTGCAGTCTGCCTTCTACGTTCCACGCAGTTTCACCGTGGCGTATGATATAAAGTTTCATAAAAATCAGCCTCTCAGTTCGATGTTGAACTCATTCTGCAGTTTCTTGCAGATCTTCTCGACAAATTTCTGTACTTTTTCGAAATCAAATGCCTCTTCCTTCGGTGCAAAGGTGACGGTAAACGCCATGCTCTTCTTTCCTTCCGGAATCTGGCCGCCCTCGTAAACATCGAACAGACGGATTTCTTTTACATATTTATTTGCCTCACGGATGCAGTTTTCTACCTCGCCGCAGCTGATGTTTTTGTCCATGACAAATGCCAGGTCACGTTTCTCCTCCTGGAATTTGGAGATCGGCTGGAAGGTGCGTTTTTTGCCGTACCATCTGGAGAGCTCTTTTAAGTCAAGCTCCATGATGTAAGAGGAAGTACGCATGCTCAGCTCGTTCTGGATATCGTATGCTGCTTTTCCGAAGTATCCGATTTCTGTACCCTCGCAGAGTACTTTCACTGCCTGATACGGATGCAGGAAGGATTTCTGAACCGGCTCGTAGGTGAACTCAATGTCCATGCTCTCGGCGATGGTGTTGGCGATGCCCTTCATAGTGAAGAAGCTCTCGTTGTTTCCGAAGGTTCCGACGCAGAGAACTTTTCTCTCATCCGGGTAGGATGTCAGCGGCAGGGACTCCGGAATGTAGATGCTTGCTACCTCGAACAGTCTTCCTTCAAGGGTGCCCTGTTTCTCATTTCTGGAAATGGCATTCAGCATGGAAGCTGCCAGTGTGGTACGCATCAGGGACAGATCCTGGTTGATCGGTTGATGATCTCGATGGCATTTCTCTCTTTTGCATCTGCCGGCAGTTTCAAGAGATCCAGATCTGCAGGGGAGAAGAAGGAGTAATGCATGCACTCGTAGATACCCATGGTGCATAAGGTATTCTTCAGTGCCAGCTCGCCTTTCTGCTCTTCATTGTAGCCGCCCATCGTTACCTGTGCAGCGGAAAGGAAGGTATCGGTTACGTGATCGTAGCCGTACATACGGATGACTTCCTCTGCCACGTCCGGATAGCGCTCGACATCGTTCTCTCCCTCCGGCAGCATATCCTCACGGTAAGCCGGAACCTGGATGTCAGCTCATCGCCGTTGATTTCCGGTGCAAAGTTCAGGTTTTTCATAATGCGGAGAATCTCTGCTTCCGGAACTTCGATACCGAGTACGCCGTTTACTTTGCTGACACTGACGGTCATCGGAGTCGGATCGATGGAGTTTCCGGTGTTCACATCGAAATGGGTACGGGAAACTTTACCGCAGCCAAGCTCTTCCATCAGATGCAACGCACGTTTCATACCAAGTACGGTTGAATACTCGTCCACGCCTTTCTCATATCTTGCACTGGCATCCGTCGCTTTTCCAAGCGCACGGGCTGTCTTTCTGACGTTGTCGCGTGCGAATTTTGCGGACTCAAACATAACAGCCTCTGTCGTGTCGCGGATCTCGGAGTTTAAGCCTCCCATGACACCGGCAAGTGCAACCGGTTTTACGCCGTCGCAGATCACGAGGTTGTTCTCATTCATTGTGTATTCCTGCTCATCGAGGGTCACAATCTTTTCATTTTCTTTTGCTCTTCTGACACAGATTTCATTGCCTTCCAGATAAGAGCAGTCAAAAGCATGCATCGGCTGGCCGATCTCTTTTAAGACGTAGTTTGTGATATCAACCACGTTGGAGATCGCGGACATGCCGACGAGTGCCAGACGGCGTTTCATCCATGCCGGGGACTCTCCGATTTTTACGTCATATACGTAATGAGCGCTGTAACGCGGGCAGAGTTCCGGAGCTTCCACGCGGACAGAGAAGCCTTCTTTTTCCACATCCGTCTCGGTGTAATCGGTTGCCGGCATTTTTAAAGGTTTTTCCAGCATCGCCGATACTTCTCTTGCGATACCGAGGATACTCTGGCAGTCCGGTCTGTTTGCAGTCAGGGAGATATCAAAGATCCAGTCTCAAGACCTGTCAGCTCTTTGACATCTGCGCCAAGCTCGGCATCTTCCGGCAGAACAAGCAGTCCGTTGTAGCCTGCGCCCGGGTACAGATCCTCGGTAAGGCCGAGCTCCACGCCGGAGCAGAGCATTCCGCAGGACTCATATCCTCTTAATTTTCCTTTTTGATGGTCATAACACCCTCGATGGTCTTATGATCCTTTGCTGTTGCATAAACAGAAGCGCCAGGAAGGGCAACCGGGAATTTTCCGCCGGTGTGCACGTTGTCTGCGCCGCAGCAGATCTGCATGGTGCCGTGTTCTCCTGCATTTACCTGGCACACATGAAGATGGGTCTCCGGGATCGGCTCGCAGCCCTCCACCAGACCGACAACAACATTGCTGATGTCTTTTCCCACCTGATAACGCTCTTCTACTTCAAAACCGCCGTCGAACAGTTTTTTCTCCAGTTCTTCCGGGGTAACATCGATATCTACATATTCTTTCAGCCAACTTAACGGTACTAACATATTAAACCTCCAAATTCAAACTGTTTCGTCTTTATTTCTCGTTAATCTGATTTAAAACCCGCAGATCGGAACCGAATAACAGTTTGATGTTGTTGATTCCGTATTTCAGCATGGCGATACGCTCCAGGCCGATGCCAAAAGCGAAGCCGCTGTACTCTTCTGAATCAATGCCGCAGTTCTCCAGCACGCGTTTGTTTACGATACCTGCTCCAAGGACCTCGATCCAGCCGGTTCCCTTGCAGAGGCTGCATCCTTTTCCGCCGCAGGCGAAGCAGCTACAGTCTACCTCAACGGACGGCTCCGTGAACGGGAAGTAAGACGGACGGAGACGGGTTGTGGTTCCCTCGCCGTAGATCTTCTGTACGAGTACGTCGAGCATTCCTTTCAGGTCGCAGAGGGTGATGTTTTTGTCGACAACGAGTCCCTCCATCTGATGGAACATCGGAGAATGGGTTGCGTCGTCATCAGACCGAAAAACACGTCCCGGGGAAAGGATCTTGATCGGCGGCTTTTTGTTTTCCATGACATGAATCTGGCCTGCCGATGTCTGGGTACGAAGCAGGAATTCCGGGGAGAGATAGAAGGTATCCTGCATATCTCTTGCCGGGTGATCCTGTGGTGTATTCAGTGCAGTAAAGTTGTAGTAATCGGTCTCGATTTCTCTTCCTCGTATACCTCAAAGCCCATGCCTGCAAAGATGTCGATGAGCTGTTTGCGGATCAGGGTAACCGGATGAAGGTTTCCGATCGCTGTCTCTTCTGCCGGAAGGGTCAGGTCGATTTTCTCGGACTCATATTTCTTCTGCAGCTCGCGCTCTTTCATCTCCTCTTCCACTTTCTGGAAGCGGCCAAGCGCCCACTCTTTTAACTCATTGACGGATTTACCGTAGTTTGCGCGCTCTTCCGGGGCAATGTTTTTCATTTCTTTCATCAGCCCGCTGATCTTACTTTTCTTTCCTTCCAGATACTCGCTCTTAAATTCATACAGTTCTTTGGAGCTTTTCAGCTCTTCCAGTCCATTTTCAATCTTCTGTTTTAATTCAGACAGATGGCCGGTTAATACACTTTTTTCCTGCATTTGACTCTCCTACTTTCTTTTTCTTGCTTGTTTGATGGTAAATGTGAAAAACAATCAGATACCCCGCTGCAAACAGCGGAGCATCTGATTCTCGTGGCAGTCGCCAGATATCCATGCAAGCATGCTGCCTGGCTCGTTGCTCACAAAAAAAGACCCCGCCCCACAAAGGGACGAGATCTGAAATTTCGCGGTACCACCCTGATTTCTGCAGATACTTCCTGCAGACACTCATAACCGGTGCTGTAACGTACACCAAACGTCTGTCCCTACTTGCATTTCCAGTATCCTGCTATGCGTTCCGGACATCTGCTCCAATGCGAAATTTGAAATATTCCTGAACCTGAAGGAGCTTGCAGCCGATGACTCCCTCTCTCTGGCGGAAAAAATATTTCTCTGAACATCTTCACAGCATTTTTCCTGTTAGATTATCTATAAAACTTTCATAAACAATGTTTATTGTACCGTCTTGACCCCCGGATGTCAAGCCATTATTTTCCCGCTTCTTTATTTGTCTCTTTATTTTCCATAAAATGCTCGATCGCCGCGTTCTGCAGTTTCCGCAGTTTATCCTCAAAATACGCGTTGATCTCCGCGCCGATCAGAAGGATCCACATGCAGAAATACATCCAGATCATGATAAACACGATCATCGTCAGACTACCGTACATATTGGACGCCGCAAGCGCGATGTCGAGGTACATGGAAAATGCAAGGGAAAAAATAGACCAGGCAAGGGATGAGATCAGTGCGCCCGGGCACTGGCTCTTAAAGCTCGCCTTCCGGTTCGGAATGCATTTATACAGCACCAGGAACAGAACCGCCAGCACGCCTGTCGTAATCAGGGTACGCATGCCCATGATAGAGGATGTCACGCGCGCCACCATCGGCAGATGTTCCGTCAGCTTATTCTGAATGCGGGTTCCGAAGACCAGAAGCACCAGACTGGTGAGGAATGCAGCGACAAATATTAAGGTATATGCCATGCCCCGCAGCCGGTTGATGATGTAATTACGTGTCTCTGTTACGTGATAAATGCTGTTCAACCCGTTTGTCAGCGCCGCAATGCCCTTTCCCGCCGACCACAGCGTTGTGATGATCGTAATCGGCATATAAGCAACGGACTGATAAAAGATCTCATTTACAATACCGCCCACGTAGCTCTGAAACTCCGTGGGCAGCATATTGATCAGAACGCTGTAAACATCGTCGCGCGTCAGCGGCGTATATTTTACAAGCGTAACAACCAGAAGAACAAACGGAATAAAGGAAAGAAGAATGAAATACGCACTCTGCGCTGCATAAGCACCGACATGGTCCTCATTCAGGCGCTTCATAAAACCGCGGATTGTTTTTATCATCTGGCAAAACCGCCTTTTCTTTGTTTTCGTGAATCTATCCCATTCTTGCACATATATCGTACTTCAGGATAGCCTACAAAGCATATCATACTTTTCTTTCCTTCGCAAGGGATTTAATTCCATTTCCGGTAATACCATGCGTAACCGCGTGCCGGAACCGGAACGCCGCGCAGAACACGTTTCTCGCCGGTAAACAGATCCTTCCAGGTGAACTCACCCATATCGATCCAGGCCGTGCGGTCTTCATTGCTGAAGTTAAAGAGACCCGTTACCATCTCATTGCCGGATTTTCTGCAGACACAGAGAAGCGCCGTATCATACGTTTCCTCGGTCCAGACATCCGCCTCACCCTCAAACGGACGGTATTTGAATTTCAGCTCCTCCATCTTTTTCATCGAAGCAAAAATCTGATTCTGAACCGTTCCTTTTTTCTCCTTCTGGGGCTCCAGATCCCAGCGGAAGTGGCCGCGGTGCAGATAACGGCTGTCGGCTGCGCGGTCAGAATCTTCACTCTCTTTGTAGGAATAATCGTTGACCTGGCCGATCTCATCGCCGCTGTAGATAACCGGAATACCAGACTGGATGAAAAGGTATGCGTTCAGCATCTCAATTCTCTGGATCGCCTGTTCGGTCTTCGCCTCATTCTGCTCAAAGCCTGCCGCCTCAAGTCCACACAGGGAAGCGGTTGTTCCGCAGAGACGCGCATCCTGCAGCACCGGATCGTCGTTATAGAGCTCTCCTCTTGCGTCGCTTCCCTCCACATAACCGCGGAAATAGTCATTCAGATATTTCTTATGCGGTGCCTCGGCGATGCCGAACTGTTTCAGCCATTCGTAATCGAGGCCCCAGCCGATATCATCGTGGCATCTCAGATAGTTCAGGAAGACATAGTCCTTCGGCAGTCTCGTCACAATATCCATCTGATGTTTCAGCAGGCGGGTATCCGCCGTTGCAACCGTGTGCCAGGTGGATGCCATCGTCGTTACGTTGTACAGCATATGGCATTCCGGTTTCTCGAGTGTTCCGAAGTACGGAACAACCTTTTCCGGCTCCATGACAACCTCGCCGAGCAGCAGAACGCCCGGGCAGACGATCTCGGTGATCATACGCATCATGCGGACAATGGTATGTACCTGCGGCAGGTTACGGCAGGTGGTGCCGAGCTGTTTCCAGATGTATGGAACGGCATCAATGCGGACGATATCGATTCCCTGGTTGACGAGATAGAGCATATTGTTTACCATCTCGTTAAAGACAACCGGGTTCGCATAGTTCAGATCCCACTGGTACGGGTAGAATGTTGTCATGACAAATTTGTGACAGTCCTCTCTCCAGGTAAAGTTGCCCGGTGCCGTTGTCGGGAATACCTGCGGGCAGGTTTTCTCATATTCGGACGGAATGTCGTAGTTATCGAAAAAGAAGTAACGGTCCTGATACTCTTTTTCTCCGGCAAGTGCACGTCTGGCCCACTCATGATCCTCGGAAGTGTGGTTCATAACGAAATCCATGCAGAGACTCATGCCCTGGTCGTGGCATTTTTCAGAGAGTGCAGCCAGATCCTCCATCGTTCCAAGGGACGGCTGTACGGTACGGTAATCGGCAACGGCATAGCCGCCGTCACTCTTTCCTTTCGGAGTGGCAAGGAACGGCATCAGGTGCAGATAATTCACGTTGCACGCTTTTAAGTAATCCAGCTTCTCCTCAAGACCGCTGATGTTGTCTGCGAATGCATCGATGTACAGCATCATGCCGAGCATTTTCTGGCTCTTATACCAGTTCTTCTGTTTTTCTCTCTTACGGTCGAGTGCTTTCCATTTTTTATTCCGCTCTTTGTACCACTGCTCCATGCTCGCACAGAGCTCTTCAAATCTTCCCTGTCCGTTTGGATACAGCTCGCAGTAGAGCCATTTCAGCTCATCATAGTGTTTCTCGAGTCTTCTCTGATATTCCACTGTCATGTTGTTCGTTCTCCTTTATCTTATTCTTTATCCTGTCACAGCGTTCCGGCAACGGAAATCTGTGTTACGTTTCTTTCACTTGCAGTATACCGTTGCCGCAATTATATGTCAACCGTTTACATACTGTATTTTTCAACAAATTTCAGCCTTTTTCTTTGTCTTTTTTTACCATTTTCTGTCTATCGTTTACTTTCTGGAACAGAAAAAGACTCCGCAGCTTATTTTTTCCGCGGAGTCTCTCTTTTTTTCTGTTTCACGCCGAACCACGCACCACAAGGCTCACCGGCATGGTCGTCACATTCGGCACCACCTCTCCCTTTCTTCTCCGGTCGATATACGCAATGGAAAGCTCCGACATTTCCTCAATCGGCTGATGGATCGTCGTGATGGAAGGCGTGGTAATCCCGGCGATCACAGTGTCATCAAACCCGACAACTTTAATATCCTCCGGCACCCGTTTTCCCATGGCGTAAAGGCGCTGGAGTACCTGTGCGGCAATCAGGTCACTGCTTGCAAAAATGCCGTCCGTCTCCGGGTGCTCCAGAAGGCCCTTTTCAATATAGGATTCATAGTGCATGGAGCCGTAGCTTAAGCGGTCACTCAAAAGAACTTCCCCTTCAATCCCCCGCTCCCGGCAGACGCGCAGGAATCCATCCGCACGCCGGTCCGCCGGCATATCTCTTCCGACGATTCCGCCGAAATGAAGCAGATGGCAGCAGCCGCAGTCCGCAAGATGCGATGCTGCAAGCGCTCCTCCCTGCTCGTTGTCACACTGGATTGTAATGGCCTCCGTATTTTCCTCTCGCTCGAAATTGACGATCGGAATTTTCAGATCATGAAACTTTTCAATCTGCACATCGCGGCTTGCCATCACAACGCCGGTTACACGGTTGGAGATGAACATATCGAGATATTCGGTTTCTTTCTCCGGCTGATCTTTCGAGTTGCAGAGCAGAATCTTGTAGCCCCGCTTTGCCGCCGCGCTCTCGAGTGCACTGATCATTTTACTGAAAAACGGGTGCGAGATGTGCGGAACGATAACCCCGATCGTATTGGAATGCGCTTTTGCCAGGGAACGCGCCAGCTCATTCGGCTGGTAATTCATCTCCTGCATCGCCTGCGTTACTTTTTTTCTTGTCTCTTCACTGATGTATCCGCGGTTGTTGATCACGCGGGAAACCGTCGTCGCCGTAACGCCGGCGCGTGCCGCTATGTCCTTGATTGTCGCCATGTTTCTCTCCTCGTCATTTTCTAACTGTTTTTCACTTTCGCCCATTATAGCACAAAAAATCTGTTTTCGGTGATTTTTTTAAAAAAGGGAACGGCAGTCGCCGATTTCGATGTTCTGGTAAAAATAGCGGAGAATCTCCTCATACGATTTTCCCTGCTCTGCCAGATGTTTCGCACCGTTCTGTGACATGCCGACGCCGTGGCCGTAGCCGCCGCCGTAAAATGTAAAGGAGACAGCCGTTTCCCCTTCTTTTTCCGGAACCACGATAAAGCAGGCACTCGGAAGCAGCTCCATCTCACAGCTTACAGTTCCGTCATTTTTCTGAATCGGCCAGCCTTTCGCCGAGAGGAACTTTCGGATCTGATACTCTCCCTCGATTTCCATGGATCCTTTTTCTCCCTCGATACGGACGGTTTCTGCCGCACCGCCCTCTGACCGCCGCCGCACCTCAATCCCCGTGATCTCCCCGATTTTCTGATCCGCTGCCCGTTCTGACAGCACATCCGCCGGAATCGTCACCTGCCAGCGGTACCAGCCGTCCTCCACTTCCAGACTTGTGCTGTCCCTTTTGGTGATAAACGATGCAAACGCCTCCTCCGTCTCCGGTTCCTGCTTCTCCCCGCCTACCGTCACGCTCTTCAGATATTCTGCCGTCTCCGCCGTATTCCACACTTCATCCGTACTCGTCTTCCCGCAGGAGGTTGAGAAAAAATACGCCTGAATTGGTTCCCCGCCGCAGGTAATGATTTTTCCTTCTGTCTCCGCCACCGCAGCGTCTGTCTCCGGCTGCGCTTCCATATTGTGGTAGACCTGGCTTTCCACGCTGTCGTCTACATCCGCGTGGTAGTTCTCCCACGTTTTTTCACGAATCCTGGCACACGCATACGTTCTCGCACAGACCGCCTGTGCTTTTAATGCCTCCTTTTCATAGGAGGACGGCATCTCACTCGGCACGACATACCGAAGATACATTTCCAGATCAAGTTCATTTACAACGAGAAGTCCCTCTTCGCTTTTATAGATGACAAAACTTCCCGGATAAACCGTCTCGTCCTCCGGCTTTCCCGTAAGGGAAACCGCCGTTCCCGCCGTCTCATCGGCCGGCACCACATGCACAACTTCCCCGCATTCCTGTTCCGTCACACAGATCGTCTCCTGCGGGGAAGCTATGTATGCGCCGTCGTTCATGGAAAGGCTTGCGTTTCCACGCAGGGACACCTGTTTCTGTGCGTATCCCAGCTTTCCGCAGTCTGTCAGAAGGACACGGATCTGCACCGGTCCGGCTGCCGTTGTTTCTTTTTGTTCTTCCTTTTTACTGTTCAGAAAAGCCGCGTTTTCCTGTTCCATGTTCTGTATCGTCTCCTCCTGCTTTTTGCCTTCCATCGTCTCCGTCCTGCTTTCTGCTGTCGCTGTCTCTTCCGGCGCATCCAGACGGCGCTTCACAACAAACAATAACAGCAGCAGGAGAATCCCCACTCCTAACAGTATCAGTTCCAATTTATCATTTTTTCTCTTCATATCTCATTCTATGCACACGGCTTTTTGTCTGATTCCTTTTCTTTTTGCGATTTTTCCTTGACAAATACCGCCCTATGGTATATAGTACGGTTGTGTATAAATTTCATATCAACATCCAGAGTGCATCAAAAGAAGATCCGTCTTTTGGTGAGAGAGGGAATTCAGGTGAGATTCCTGGGCGATCCGGTCACTGTAATCAGGGAGTGAAGCATAACAAATCCATTGTATGTCCGCAACATATGAGAAGGAATGTGGAACGATGATCTGTAAGTCAGGAAACCTGCTCTGTATGCATAGGGTTGATGCTTCCGATGAAAGCTTCCATTCAAAGACTATTATGGGATATGGAATGTCTGAAAATTTTCGATTAGATTTTTAGAAACCTTCGAGCGAGATTTATGCATTGCATTAAACGGCCGGGTAAACCGTTTCAGATTCTGGTTTCGCCTGTTCTTAGTCAGGCGCCATCCTCCGCTTAAAGGTGTCTGCTATTCCGCTTGCAGGTTGATTCAGATGGCGAAGCGGTTACCCACCTCTGAAAAGAATATGACATAACTGGTAAGATTCTGTTGGATTCGAAAACAGGGTCTTTTCTTTTTCTGTTTTTTCAGAATTCGTTTTCTGCATATTTTCCCATAAAAAGGCTCCCCGCCTGCGCTCCTGTTTTCACAGGACGCTGCAGGAAGGGAGCTTTTTTATGCTGTTTCTATAGCAAGACCCGAAAATAATGCAAAAAAGGCAGTGCTGCAGAGCGCGAATTGCAAGGAACAGATTTGAAGGCGTACCGAGGTACGACGAAAATCTGTGACGCAGTAATTCACGCTCTGCGGTGCTGAATTTTTTGCATTATTTTCGGGTCTTGCTATAGAAACAGCATAAAAAGCTCCCTTCCTGCAGCGTCCTGTGAAAACAGGAGCGCAGGCGGGGAGCCTTTTTATGGGAAAATATGCAGAAAACGAATTCTGAAAAAACAGAAAAAGAAAAGACCCTGTTTCGTAATCCAA
>ENA-OQDF01000383-OQDF01000383.1-human-gut-metagenome-genome-assembly--contig:-NODE-383-length-18293-cov-1.870748_pt1 | contig 18293 bp, 29 predicted proteins | sample MGYA00242769_ERZ504597 | MGnify/ENA primary metagenome ERZ504597 (study PRJEB26092, sample SAMD00036305) | human gut metagenome | host: Homo sapiens | study: EMG produced TPA metagenomics assembly of...
CTCAAATAGGTTGTATTATCATTCTGGTATTTCCATTATTTGTACATGGAATTATTAGTCAATTTTATATTGGAGAAAAACTTTTTGGAATGATAGCACATATACTATGGTTTTACTAACTCTGTTTGCCATGATAACACTGTGTGCATTACCGATATTTTTTGCTTTTATTTTTCGTGATATGGGGAAAACACTGACAGTTTCAATGGTTTTATTTTTTGTTATGATTTTTTTGCTGAACGGTGAATCTGCACAAATAATCAGCAGAATAATACCAATGGGACAACTTAGGTTAATTTCATTGCAAAAGGTCTATTCGACAAACTTTTGCTTGTTTGTAGATTTTTTATGGAATTTTATTTTATATTTCATTGCAGGTAGTGCTTTTTTACATACAGACTTGAAATAACCGGAGGTGTTTTTTATGGATAAATTATTAAAACTGGAAAAATATCAGTTGTTACATAATTCTATTTACTGGTGTGGTATGATTGGAATATTTATTTTAGGATTTTTTACAGCAGATACTTATGTTACAGAGGTCATGGGACCGACAGAAGAAATTGCTTCTTCTCTTGCTGATATTTTTAATGGAATGGTGTATGATTCTACGTTTCTTCTTATCATCATGTCGGCTATACTTGCATTGATTTTAGGACAGGAATTTTCTAAGAGAACAATAAACTTAGAGGTCAGTGCTGGACATTCCAGAAAACAAATTTTTACAAGTAAAATAATATCGTATTTAATTGCTTTTAATCTTATGGCTCTTGTCTATCCAGTTTCAGGGTGCATAAGGGAATTTGGACGCTTTGGTGTTGCAGACGTGGGAATGTTTTTTTACAATATTATAAAAGCAATCATTTATTCTTGTCTGCTTAATAGTGCGATATTTCTAATTGCAATACTTATTTGTTGCTATTTACAGGATGCTGTAAAAGCAACTTCGGTTACAGTAATTATTATTTTTGGTCTTAGCTTATATCTTGGCTATGGAATGATGTTGAGATTACCAGTCGGTTTTTACCTACTTATCAAATCAGAATCGTTGTCAGCATGAAAACCTTTTTTCAACCGATAGCTATTTTAGTAGGATGTATATGGTCTGGTATATTGGTATTGCTTTCGTGGATAAAATTTTGTAAATGTGATTTTAAATAGGTGGAGAAAATGTCTAACATAGAATGGATTTTAATTATCATAACAATATTTTTAGTAATACTGCTATTTCGATATATTCAATTAAAAAACAAATCCGTAATCTTGCGGATCAAGTTAATGAATTGAATTCTGGAAATTCACAGCAGATGTTAGACATTTCGTTGATTGATAAAGATTTAGAAAGACTGGCTGGTATATTGAATCAATATAATATCAGACAACGACAGGCTGTCGCAGGCGTATTACGCAATGAAGAGTATTTAAAAGAATCTGTTGCTAATATATCACATGATTTACGTACACCTCTTACAGTCATTCTTGGTCATTTACAATTATTGCAAAAAGAAAATTTGGAATCCAGTCAAGCACAGCGTGTAAAAGTGATTTTTAGCAAAGCCGAAAAAATGAAAGAATTGGTAGAAACATTCTATGACCTTTCTATTTTGGCAGAACAGCAGACAGTTCCAGAAAAAGAAAAGTTTAATATATCTAATATGTTAATAAATTTAATTACGGAAAATGCCGTTGCATTAGAAAAGGAGAATATTTTACCCGAAATAAATCTCCCAGATTATTCAATATACGTATATTCTGATAAAAATATGGTAGAACGAATTTTACAAAATCTGTTGACAAATGCAATTAAGTATTCTGTTGGAACGATAAAAATAACACTTATGGAGAAAGAAAATAATAATATTATATTTACCATTGAAAATCCAATGAGTGACAGTTCAGAAATTGATTGCAATCGACTTTTTGACCGTTTTTATACAGGCGATAAATCAAGACATAATGGAAGTACAGGATTGGGACTTGCGGTAGTAAAAACACTTGTTGCCATTCTTGGCGGAAATATTATTGCAAAAGTACATGCCAATAGCCTTATTATTACTCTTGAATTATAAAGTATTGAAGATATATTCGTATGATAATTCATTGAAGAGTGGACATCAAAATGTAAAGTCAATAGTTTGTAAAGTCCAGTTACAAACTATTGGCTTTTTTCATTACTGTGTAACAAGTAAATTTACGATAAAGAAATAAGGATAGTCGGCTCTTATTTGTTGCCTGCGGAGCAGATCAACAAATAATGTTGAAGAATCTGTATAGGAAAACAGAGAAAACAAGAAGCAAATCACTTCTTATTCTCTCTGCTGTTCAAGATACCGTCAATCGTACCTTGAATGATTTTTAATTCATTATCACTCAATAAATCAAGTGACGAATCTATCTGACGGCGGGCTGTGTTTTTCTCAACATTCTTCGCTGGATAGAAATACTCGTCAACAGATATATTGAACATTGTAACTAAATCATGGAATAACTGAAAGCTAGGGTGTTTTCCGATATTTTCAATATCTGCGATATGACGTTCTCCGTAAAAGACTTTATCGCCTAAATCATTTCTGGAAAGCCCTGCTTTCTCTCTGGCTTCTCTGATTGCCAGTCCTAAAGGACGAAAATCAAAGCTGTGTGTATCTTTCTTTTTTCTCATTTTTAATCACCTAGCATGAGTTTATACTTCATGTTGTGCGATTAGAATGTATTAAAAACTCATATTATATGCACTATAAATTCAAATAAAGTATTACCTAGTTCGGTAAATAAAAAAAACCGTTCTGTGGGTAATCTCTTTTATAATGTCCAAAAATATAGGGACGGTTTTGGTATAACCAGAGCTGTCCTTTTTCTATTTTCACAGGATTGCTCTGGTCAAGGAGCAATTTGTGATTCTAAGTAAAACAGGCAGTCTATACCAACAACCGAATTTATTCCATTTTTTTCTTAGTACATCATCAGTCCTTGAACATGAATTAAAAACTCATATATCAGATGTTTTAAAAACAGTCTATTTGTTATTGGTGCAAATAGGCTGTTTTCATATTTACAAAAAATTTTTTCAATCCTGCAACAAATCACACCCTGCCGTACAGATATGGTGCGGAAAGAGGGATACATACTTTTCACTTTATAGAGAAAGGGGGTGTGATTTTGAAACCATCAGACTTCCAAAAGACAATACAGTGTCAGTTTGACTGTAAGCTCAAAAAGGTTGTGAAAGGCATTGCCCGTAACTACCGCAAGGAATTAGCCAGACGACAGGCAAAGGAAGTATCCTTTTGTGAGCTTCCAGAGATTGTTGTTGAGAAATTGATTGTATGGGACGATTACGAAAGTGAATATACAACGTTCGATGTGTGCGGTACAGAAATCCGTGTACTTGATGAAGAACTTGCAGAAGCACTGAAACAGTTGCCGGAGCAGAGCCGGAACATTGTATTGATGTTTTTCTTCTTGGATATGAGCGATTCGGAGATAGGCGAAAAGCTGAATATCAACCGAAGCACATCATATAGGCACAGAAGAAATTCACTTGAAGAAATCAGAAAGCAGTTAAAGGAGAAGAAAACAAATGAAGAATAAGCAACACACACTTCCATCATTTTTTCTCATATCATCAGCCGTGGACGGTAACGAAAACGCCATAGAAAAGCTGTTGCTGTTCTATGAAGCCTATATATCAAAATGCTGTTTACGCCCGTTTTACGATGAATACGGCAACGTATACATTGTGGTTGATATGGAATTAAAGGGACGTATCAGAGAAGCCCTTTTGAAAATGATATGTGAATTTGAAATAGACGAACATTAAGTAATATTTGAGCGGAGCATGATTTAATAAACTCCCCTCTTTCCTGTTCCGCTTTTTTTATCATTCTGTATCAGTCCATTTGTAAAAATGAATTGATACAGGCTGACAAGAGCCTAACAGTTCTTTGACAAGTGAATAAAGCAGTCAGATACGTTTGTGCTTGCAGTGAGCCATCAGAGGTTGTACGCCGTGACTTTTCCAATCGGGAGATAGCGATTCATGCAATGATCTGGGAGCGACCGTTGGAAAAGTCGTTCTGCCATGACCTGCAACACAGGATAATGATACACCCGTATGACACGGTTCAGCCACAGGAATGGGAATGGTTGAGATACCAGCGGAGCTTGCCGAAGCCGTCTGATTGCTTGTAAAAAGCACATGGTAAAGGAGAATGATACTTTTACTGGTGTGTAGAAAATGACGATAATACAGGTCGGTAAAAGGAGGGCTGACAGATGAACAAAACAAAAGAAAGACCAATCTCACAGCCGATAACGGTAAATATAGATAAATTGTCTGCAATGTTATCTTGTGGTCATGCTACTGCAAGAAAGATTGGAGAACAGGCAGGAGCAAAAATTATAATTGGACGCAGGGTTCTTTATTCGGTAGAAAAAGTCAAAAATTACCTCTCATATCTGGAAGAATAGCACCCTTTTTCATTTATGTTTCTTGTGATATATGGTATAATATTTACAGACATAACCACGTCATGAGAACAAAAAGGAGTCTATTACAGAAAGGAATGTTTCTCATGGCAAATAGCAGAAAAGACCATAAAGGAAGAAAATTAAGAGAGGGCGAAAGCTGGCGTAAAGATGGTAGATACAGTTACCGTTATACAGATATAAGAAGCGGAAAACGTCTGACAGTATATGCAAAGGATTTACCGGAATTAAGGGAAAAGGAAAAGCAGATTGCAAAAGACTTGGAAGATAACATTTTAACTGATGGAGCAATCAAAAAACTTACTCTTAATAAATTGTTTGAAAGATATATGTCTACTAGGGAGCTGAAAGAATCTACTAGAGCAAATTATCTGAAAACATGGGAGAATCGTGTCAAAGATGAAATTGGAAACATCAGGGTTGTTCAGATTTTACCATCACACATCAAATCATTTTACTCAAAACTTTCTAAAGCAGGATATGCATATTCTACAATAAAATTTATTGACAATATGATTTGTCCGGCACTGGAAATGGCTGTTGATGATGATATTATCCGCAAGAATCCGGCAAAGTTTTCTATCAGTGATTATGGTAGACAGGCAGAAGAACGTATTGCCTTAACAGTTTTACAACAGGAAAAATGCTGGAATTTGTGAAAATAATCAAGTATACAACACCTACTATCCAATGCTCAGAATCATGTTAGGAACTGGTGTAAGGTGCGGAGAACTGATTGGATTGACTTGGGAAGATGTAGATGTCAGAACAAAAGCGGTAAGTATTGACCATCAGTTGATTTATAAAGATTTAGGAGATGCTATAAATTCCATATTTCCACGCCAAAGACGGATTCTGGAATCCGAACTATCCCTATGACATCAGATGTACAAAGAGCATTTGAAGAACAAAAGAAATTAAACTTTATGCTTCAAAAAGGAAAGATGTTGAGATAGACGGTTATAAAGGATTCATTTTCATGGCAAGTCCGGCAGACCGCTCATGCCTAGTGCAATAAACAATATCTTATATAATATTGTAGACGCATATAACAAAAAAGAAGTTCAAATTGCAAAGACTGAACATAGAAATGCTGAATTGTTACCAACAGTATCCGCTCACATTATGCGACATACGGCTTGTACCAGAATGGCAGAAAAGAGGATAGACGTAAAAGTTCTTCAATATATTATGGGACACGCCCACATAGATGTAACAATGGACGTATATAACCATGTAAGTGAGATGTCCAGAATTGAGAGTGAAATCACAAGGCTGGAAAGCGTAGCAATTAGTTGACACCAAAAATAAAAAAATTGGTGTCAAAATGGTGTCAAATCAAGAAAAAGTGATGATTATAAGGAAAAAAAGTGTTGCAAACCCCGTAAAATCAAGGTTTGCAAAAAAAATCTCAAAAAATTAGCACTCACCTATTGGACAGTGCTAATAATGAGTGTTATATTACGAATAGAACAAAAGATAAATGGATATCTTAATATAGATAAATACCCATTGGTAAAGGAGGAAAGAGTATGAACATCAATAAATTTACACAGAAGTCCATCGAGGCAGTCAATCAGTGTGAGAAGATCGCCTACGATCATGGACATCAGGAAATAGATCAGGAACACTTCTTATACAGCTTGCTTACGATTGATGATAGTTTGATCGCAAGCCTGCTTGAAAAAATGGGAATAAACAAAGAGACATTTTTAAGTCAGGTACAGGAATTACTGAATAAGAAACCAAAAGTATCCGGCGGTCAGGTATATATGAGCAATGACCTCAATCAGGTGCTTCTTCACGGAGAAGACGAGATGAAAGCCATGAAAGATGAATATGTATCTGTAGAACATTTATTCCTTGCGATGATCAAACATCCAAATAAAGCAATCAAAGAATTATTCCGTGCATATGGAATCACAAGAGATCGTTTCTTACAGGTTTTATCACAGATCCGTGGTGGACAGAAGTCACAAGCGATAATCCAGAAGAAACATACGACAGCTTGAAAAATACGGATATGATCTTGTAAAGAGAGCAAGAGAGCAGAAATTAGATCCAGTCATCGGACGTGACAGTGAGATCCGTAACGTGGTTCGTATCTTATCAAGAAAGACAAAGAATAACCCAGTATTAATTGGTGAACCTGGTGTTGGTAAGACAGCCGTTGTTGAGGGATTAGCACAGCGAATCGTTCGCGGTGACGTGCCAGATCAGTTAAAGGACAAGACAATCTTCTCACTGGATATGGGTTCCTTGGTAGCAGGTGCAAAATATCGTGGTGAATTTGAAGAACGTTTGAAAGCGGTACTAGAAGAAGTTAAGAAAAGTGATGGTCAGATCATCTTATTCATCGACGAGCTTCATACGATCGTTGGTGCAGGTAAGACAGATGGAGCTATGGATGCAGGAAATATGTTAAAACCAAATGCTTGCCAGAGGTGAGTTACACTGCATCGGTGCTACAACCTTAGATGAATACCGCCAGTATATTGAGAAAGACCAGGCACTGGAACGTCGTTTCCAGCCAGTTATGGTCGATCAGCCAACTGTAGAAGATACGATCTCAATCTTAAGAGGTATCAAAGACAGATATGAAGTATATCACGGTGTTAAGATCACAGATGGTTCTCTGGTAGCAGCAGCAACTTTATCAAATCGTTATATCACAGATCGTTTCTTACCAGATAAGGCGATCGACTTAGTTGACGAAGCATGTGCTATGATCAAGACAGAGATGAACTCTCTGCCAGTAGAACTTGATGAAGTTCAGAGAAAGATCATGCAACTGGAGATAGAGGAAGCAGCACTTAAGAAAGAAGATGACAGATTAAGTAAAGAGCGTCTGGAAGAATTACAGAAAGAACTTGCTGAGATGCGAGAAGACTTCAAGGCAAGAAAAGCAAGATGGGAGAATGAGAAAGCTTCCGTTGAGAAAGTCTCCAAATTAAGAGAAGAGATTGAATCTGTAAACAGCGAGATTCAGATTGCCCAGAGAAATTACGACTTAAATAAAGCAGCTGAATTACAGTATGGTCGTTTGCCAGAATTGAAGAAACAGTTAGAAGAGGAAGAAGAACGTGTAGCGAAAGAAGATCGTTCTATGGTAAGAGAATCTGTCACAGAAGATGAGATCGCCAAGATCATTTCCCGCTGGACAGGAATTCCAGTAGCGAAACTTACTGAAAGTGAGAGAAACAAGACCTTACATCTTGATAAGATCCTTCATGAAAGAGTTGTTGGACAGGATGAAGCTGTGGAACTTGTCACAGAATCTATCATCCGTTCTAAAGCCGGAATTAAGGACCCAAGCAAACCAATTGGTTCTTTCTTATTCCTTGGGCCAACTGGTGTAGGTAAGACAGAACTTGCCAAAGCACTGGCAGAAAGCTTATTTGATAATGAACAGAACATTGTTCGTATTGATATGAGTGAATACATGGAGAAACACTCCGTGGCAAGATTGATCGGAGCGCCTCCGGGATATGTTGGATACGAAGAAGGAGGACAGTTAACAGAAGCTGTCAGAAGAAAACCTTATTCCGTTGTCTTATTCGATGAGATCGAGAAAGCCCATCCAGATGTATTTAATATCTTGTTACAGGTATTAGACGATGGACGAATCACAGATTCAAAAGGTAAGACAGTAGATTTTAAGAACACGATCTTGATCATGACATCTAATATCGGATCTTCTTATCTGCTAGAAGGAATCGATGAAGATGGCAATATCAAACCAGAAGCACAAGATATGGTTATGAATGACCTGAAGAATCATTTCAGACCAGAATTCTTAAACCGTCTGGACGAAACGATTATGTTCAAACCATTAACAAAAGCCAATATCACAAATATCATTGATTTACTGGTCAAAGACCTGAATCGTCGATTAGCAGACAAAGAATTAAGTGTTGAATTAACACCAGCAGCCAAGAACTATGTTGCCGATCATGGTTATGAACCAATGTATGGAGCAAGACCACTGAAGAGATATCTGCAGAAGAGTGTAGAGACACTGGCAGCAAGATTGATCTTAAGTGATGGAGTTGATGCTGAGGATACAATCTTAATTGATGTTGATAATGATCAGTTAGTTGCTAAGGTTAAATAAAAATAAAAGAGGGAATGTCATCTTTGATGTTCTCTCTTTGTTCTGATGAGTTTGAAATTGAAATAAAATTTGTGTGACGATATAATTATATAGAACAAAAAGAACCAGAGAAGATGCCGGTAGCGAATGTTGATTTGTTCAAAATATGAGCAAAATTCCACCGCAGCGCTTTCGGTTGCTTATTTATTTTTTATCATATACTCAAAATCTACAGTTGGCCAATTACAAAATTAAAATTTAAACTTGAATCCTCTCAGCAATTTCATTCCCAACAGCATATCGTTTTTTACCTACACCAATGATCATATAATCATGATTCTTACAAATAACACGCAGTTTACTCCCCTGCTCAATTTTCAGTTCGCGGAGTTTTTCAATAATATCAGGCAGACCTAATGCCCACTTGACTGTACAAGTTGTCCCTTGCATAACTTTTGTTAATGGTTGCATCATAATCCCTCCTTCAAACTTATTATGTAGCCTTTTCTTACATTTTATGAGTCCAAGTAAGGTTAGTCAATCGCAACATATAAAAACTGTATCAACTTACAGAAAATAATGAAAAGATTATTCAGGAATGATTTCCCCGCAGATCAACTGGATACTTTCTGTGACCATTCCAAGATAATTGTCATCGATTAAAGCAATGATCTTATCTCCAGCAAGAATCTCTGTGCTTCCACGAGCAATGATCTCTTCGTCACCACGGTTTAAAGTAACGATCAGGCAATGATCGGGCCAAGGAATATCTTTTACTAGCTTACTAGCTGCAAGAGAACCAGTACCTACAGCGAATCCGCGAAGAACTTTATGATCAGCATCATCACTTTCTTTAAAACCATTTTTTGCTAAGATACGTCCAAGAAGACTTTCATAAATCGGTTCACTCTTTAACAGATGAGCGACAAGATAACTGATGATACATACAACAGCCAGTGACAGGAAATGTTCAAATGTACCAGTCATTTCAGCAATCAACAAGATACCAGTGATCGGTGCGCGTACGATCGCCGTAAGAATCCTGCCATGGAAATTGTGATAAGTTTACCAGATAATAGGAAGGAATTCCACTTGCCTGTATCATAATAGTTCCATAAATTGCTCCAATATAAGATCCAAGGATCAACATAGGAAAGAAAATTCCGCCAGGAGCACCAGATCCAAAACAAAATGCAGAAAATAAAAATTTGCATATCAGTAATAATAACATTGTAGAAACAAGTAATGTATGTCCTGTGATCAAAGAGACCATGGCATGCCCACCAGCTAAAATAGAAGGCAAAGTATAACAGACGATTCCAGATACCACGAAAGGAAATACAATACGGTATTTATCTGGAATTTTTTCATAGCGCTAAAAAGATCCTGTCCTTTTAACATAACAAAGTTATAAAATGCACCACAACATCCAAGCAAAACTCCAAGAAGTACTAACATCCAGTAATGTTTTAAAGGCAGTGCTGCTGTTAGGTGAAAGTCGAAGACAGGAGATAATCCGAATACATTTTTTGAAATAAAATCGGAAGTAACACATCCTGAAATAATACAGACTAACATAGAACTATTAAAGTTTTTCTGTAATTCTTCAAGAGAAAACATAACACCAGCAAGTGGAGCATTAAAGGCAGCCGCAAGACCAGCACCAGCACCGCACGTCATCATATAACGTTCTTTTGTTGGAGATTTCTTAGTGATTTTAGAAAGACCTTTGGCAGACATGGCACCAAGTTGTACGGATGGCCTTCACGTCCAAGAGACAAACCTCCAAGAATACATAAGGTACCACCGATGATCTTAGAACAAAGAACACGATACCAATTCTGATTTAAATAACCTTTCATTTCTCCCTGAACCTGAGGAATACCACTTCCGGAAGCCATTCCTTCCCAAGACATGATCCATCCAACGATCAATCCCATGATAATGAGAGCGATAAACCAGACTGCAATCCAGAAAGGTCTTGTTTTTGTAAATGCAATGATTGCAAATAATAGTTTTTCAGCGTTATTTAAAAGCAGACGATAAATGACAGAAATACAGCCAGCAAAGATTCCGACAAGAATTCCATCGAAGACAAGAGATACAGAAAAACCATGTGGATCTTCAAGTAAACTTTTCATTTGCTTCAAAATAATATCCTCCTTTTCTTTACATAATTTATATCGAATTTTATTTTACTACAAATTATGATATAATGGGAAAAGATTTTAAAAAGGAGGTCGAAATATGCCGCCAATTACAAATGACTGGGCAGATTATTTAAAAGAAGAATATAAAAAGCCATACTATAGAAAACTTTATCAGAAGGTCATGGATGAATATCATACAAAGCTGATATTTCCTCCAGCAGATGATATCTTTAATGCATTCCATTTTACACCAGTAAAAGATGTAAAGGTTGTGATCTTAGGACAAGATCCATATCATGGAGATGGACAGGCTCATGGATTGTCATTTTCAGTGAAACCAGGAGTTGAAGCACCACCATCACTTGTGAATATTTATAAAGAACTGAATGAAGATCTAGGGTGCTATATTCCGAATAATGGATATTTAAAGAAATGGGCTGATCAGGGAGTTATGGTGTTAAATACGGTGTTAACAGTGCAGGCACATCGTGCGAATTCCCACAGAGGTATTGGATGGGAAGAATTTACGGATGCTGCGATCAGAGTATTGAATCAGCAGGACAGACCAATTGTATTCATGCTTTGGGGGCGCCCGGCACAGAGTAAGAAAGCATTGCTTAATAATCCAAATCACTTGATTTTGGAGGCACCACATCCAAGTCCGTTATCCGCATACAGAGGATTTTTGGATGTCATCATTTCAGTCAGGCAAATGAATTCCTAAAAGAACATGGGTTAGAGCCAATTGACTGGCAGATAGAGAATATTTAAGGGAGAAAAGAGAGAATGAGCAAGATCATATTTTTGATATTGATGGGACACTACATTATTCAGGAATTGGAATTCCACAATCAGCGGTAAAAGCAGTAAATCAGCTGATCGCAAATGGACACAAGGCAGTTATGTGCACAGGAAGAAGCAAAGGAATGATGCCGGAAGAATATTTTCATATGGGATTTCATGGAATGATCTTAGGTGCAGGTGCTTATGTAGAATATGAGGGAAAAGTAATTCATAGAGAATTGATGACGAAACAGGAAGTGCAGACAGTTATTGATTGGGGTAAAAAGCAGAAGATCGGAATCATTCTGGAAGGTGAACAGCATGGATATTATGATCCAGACAACCATGATGACTATTATGTTGCAATGAAGAACAAGACAGAAGTTGACTGTGAAACAACATTATATCCGATCAGTGAAGCTGTTGATGTAGCTAAATGGACATATCATCATATGGATCTTGATTTAAAACCAGAGATCGAGGAGATTTTAGGACACAAATACAAAGGAACATATCATGAGCCAGTTAATTCTGTAGAATTTGTACCAATGGGAGTTAACAAGGCAAAAGGAATTGAAAGAATTCTTGAACATACAGGCATTTCAAGGGATGATTCCTATGCATTTGGAGACAGTGCAAATGATATTGACATGATTCAGTATGTAAAATATGGTACAGCAATGGGCAATTCAGTTCCAGAATTATTAGAAATCGCACCATATAAGACAGCAAGAGCAGATGAGGATGGAATTGAAAAAGGATTAAAAAAATTCGGTCTAATCTAATAAGAAAAAGGAGAGAGAGCATGAAAAATACTTTTAAAAAGATTACAGCGATAGCAGCAGTGTCATTATTGGCTGTATCACAAGTGCCAGCAGCAAATATTCTGGCAAAAGATGGAGTTGCAACACAAGAAAAAACAACAGCAAAACGGCCATCGATTTATGGAAAGTCAGGGATTGTCATTGATGCCAAATCAGGAAAGATACTATTTCAGAAGAAGATCGATGATCGTCATTATCCAGCAAGTATTACAAAGATCCTGACAACACTGGTAGCAATTGAGAATAATAAAGATCTTTATGATGAAGTTAATTTCTCAAGTTATGCGGTAAACAGTATTGAACCAGGAAGTACACATATTGGAATTCAGGCAGGTGAGAAGATTCCATTGATCGATGTATTGAATGCAATTATGCTTGAATCTGCAAATGAAGCATGTAATGGAGCAGCAGAGCATACAGCAGGAACTACAAAGAAGTTTGTAGAATTAATGAATAAGAAAGCCGAAGAATTAGGATGTACAGGTTCTCACTTTGTAACAACAAATGGATTACATGATGATGATCATTATGTTACAGCAAGAGATATGGCTAAGATTTCAAAGGCAGCACTTGAGAATGAAACATTCCGCTATGTTGCATGTAAATCCAATTATTACATCGCACCAACGAATAAGGACAAACATGGAAAAGAACTCTGGAACCACCATAAGATGGTAAAACGAACTATGTATGTGTACGATGGAGTGGAAGGTGGAAAAACAGGGTATACAACAAAAGCAGGTGGAACACTTGTAACATTTGCAAAACGAGGAGATCAGGAACTGATCGTTGTGGATTTGTGTGCTCATGGATATGAATTATATGAAGACACGATCAAAATGTTAAACTATGGATTAATAATTATAAAACCATTGCACCATTAAGACAATGGAAATGGTATTACAGGATGATGCATACGGATTCCTTACAACAGGGAATAAATTATCACCATATAAGATTCCACTTAATCATTTAAAAGATGTAACAGTGATGTTAGAAAAAACCAACCTGCTTCTAATCTTACATATAAATGCAAAGGAAGCAAATATACTGTAAGTTATAATGGAAAGCGGATTGGTTCTGTAAAATTAAAATAATATTAATTTGTCGAACGTAAGATGATAAGATTGAGGGCTTCTGGCATGATAGAGATATCAACCGGGAGTCCTTCTTCTAATATTTCACCATCATAGTCGATTGCGATTTCAGCAGTTTTTTTCTGTTGGAAGAACAGATAAAGATTTTGTCTGGAAATATTCAATGGAAGGATGCTTTGGATGTTCACCTTGGAATAATTTAAAAATAAGATCTGGTGCTTCTGTAAGAAGTGCCATTTTTTTAATGATCATAACATCTAAATATCCATCAGAAACAGACGCAAGAGGGCAGCATCAGCAAATCCTCCAACACTTTTTGAGTTTGCAACTAAAAAGAGCATGATATCTTCTGTTCCATTAAATTCCTTACTGTTAAATGTCAAAGTCATATTCTGTGCCAGCTGCTTTGGAAATTCTTTGACACCCTCCAGATAATATGCCATTTTACCAAGGACTGCTTTTTTGTCTTTTGGAACTTTGTAAGCAATATCTGTTAACATACCGGCAGCCAGAACATTAATAAAGTATTCATTATTAACACGTCCGACGTCAACTTCTTGATCTGAAATTCTTTGATCATCTGACAGAAACCATCTGCTGTTTGTGGAAGCTTCATATATGTAGCGAAGTCATTAACTGTTCCAGCAGAATGATAGCCATAGGAACATTGCTTTTGCTTAAGATCAGACCATTTGTGACCTCATTTAATGTACCATCACCGCCAACAGATACAACAAGTCATATTCTCCCGGTTTTAATTCTGCAGCGCGGTTTTTAGCATCATCTTTACCTTTTGTATAAAAAACATCAATATGAGAACAAATCTGGTCAAGGATCAGAGTTGCCATGATATCTTTTAACATAGATTCAATATTTTGTTTACCAGATGATGGATTGATAATAAATAAACCTTTCATGAGATTCCTCCTTAATAAACATAAAGTGCCGGAAATGATGTATATAACTCTGGCACAAAAAAACGTTCCCGAGGTGATTCGAACACCCGACCTACCGCTTAGGAGGCGGTCGCTCTATCCAGCTGAGCTACGGAAACATGTATATTCTCAATGAAATCTATTTTACAGATTCTTAACGAAAATGTCAATCAAAAACAGGAAAGAAATACTAAGCCTGTGACGGGTTGACTTTTTATTACTTTTTCTATAAAGTTATTATAATAAAGAAGAGGAAGAAAAACAATATTGTAATACACATAATATGAGTTGATAAAGGAGAAAACATTATGATAGGCAAAGTATTTGTATTTTTGGCAGATGGATTTGAAGAAATTGAAGGACTGACAGTTGTAGATATGCTGCGTCGTGCAGAGATCCCTACAGTTACAGTATCGATCGGGAATTCAAAAATGATCACAGGAGCACACCGCATCGAAGTGGAAGCGGACATTATGTTCCATGAAGTGATCGAAGCAGAAGGAGCGATGTATGTACTTCCTGGCGGAATGCCTGGAACAATTCACTTAAGAGAACATGAAGGTCTTGGTAAGGTGCTTAAAAAGGCATATAAGAATAATAAATACCTGGCAGCAATCTGTGCAGCACCAACAGTGCTTGAACAATATGGAATGTTAGAAGGAAGAAAAGCAACTTCATATCCTGCGATGGAAGAAGAACTAAAATCAGCAGACTATCAGACCGATAAAGTTGTTGTAGACGGCAAGATCATCACAAGCCGTGGAATGGGAACAGCGATTGAATTTGCAGCAAAACTTGTAGAAGTGTTAAAGGGAACAAAAGAAAAGGACGAATTACTGGAAAGTATCGTATATGGGGAATAGAAACTTATGGACAAATCAGAGAAAATCAGCTGGTTTGAGCAGTTTAAGATAGCATGCTTAAAACCAAGCCAGTACAAAAGACTTTTAGATCTTACGAAAGGAAAGGTGGTCTTATTTCTTGCGGCGATCACATTGATCACAACAATTCTTGGTTATGGAATGGATGTTGCCGGATTCAGTATCAGTGTCGGCGGGTGGAAGAATTTTATTATGGAAAGAATGCCTGCGTTTGAATTAAGAGACGGGACGCTGAAGGTTGACCGTGAGATGGATTTTGATATTGCAGGAGTACATTTTATTGCAGATACATCAAAGAATAAAGTGGATATCAATGATTTAAGTAATGAATATTCTATGGAGATGGCATTTGCAAAAGATGAGATGGTTGTGAAGAATACAGCAGTCGGCAATATGATGAATAAGATTTCATTTAAAGATTTCAAGGATGTAGTATTTAATAACAAGGCAATGACAGCAATGATACCAATGATCCATATTTTATTGTGATCATGTTTTTCTCACAGTGGATCGTGAACATTATTTCTTATCTGACGGTTGCCGTGTTATCACAATGCTTGTGTACTTTAATCAGAAGACAAGACTCGACCGCAAAGATAAAGAAGATGTATCCTTTGGAAAGATCTTCAAACTTTCTATTTATGCCAGAGTGATCTTTGAGCTGATAGAGACGATCGGAGTGACAGCAGGAGTCTCATTCTTCTCAGGAATGCTTTGGATGTTTATCTCATATTTTGGAAGCTATGAGCTTTTGCTTGCAGGATTTATGCGTCCGGAAGATCAGAAGAAACCAGATGAGATGATGTAGAATTATATATATTAATAATACAAAGAGAAAGCCTCGGACATTTGTCCGAGGCTTCTCTAATGTCATATGTAGTTTGGGTATTGTGTTGGGTCTTACTTTTAAGCTTCAAAACTAGTCATCATTGTGAGTCGTATTCTAGTTTCATTCTAGTCGTCATTGTCAGTCTCATTTTAGTCGTTCATTCGTCTAATTCTAGTCTCGTTCTAGTCAACATAGCAAGTCTGTGTTCAAGTCAATGATTAGTCCGTCACTACTGTGTCCGCAAGATGCCAAAAACTTGTCAAAGATTAGTATACGGTGTTGTATAAAGTCTTAAGAAAGAATTCTGCAAATCTATGGAGAAGACCCAGGGAATTACCATGGATTTACAGTATGATTATTATATCAGGTGGCCTGATATAATAAAAAGGCATTCCAATCCTATGATCGGAACGCCTTTGTTCTTGAACAACTTTAATTATACACACCAGAGGAAAATTGTCAATAAATTCATTTGTACATTTTCAAAAACATAAAAAAGCAAAGTAAAAAGAGCAGATAGGGAAATCTGCTCTTTTTGAGGGGAGTATAAATAAATTAATAAGGGGTTATAATCGAAAATAAACATATCCTCGATGTCTTTATCATATATGAATGGTTGAAAAAAATCAAGTGTTTTTTCAAAAAAAATCGTATTTTTTCTTTTTTATTTTCTCCGCACGGTCTTTTGGCGCATTTTTTGTGCATTTTGCATACCGCGTTCCACGTTTTTGTGTGGAAAACTCCCCTGCCTCTCAGGATGCACCGGAATGGGGCGCTTTATACAAAAAGACCCTCTCCGTCAGGGCCCGCAGGCTTTGACGGAGAGGGTCATTCTTTACTTTTTCTGTTTCAGCTGTTCTTCCAACCCATCCCGGGGAGTGATGTAGACGGTGGTGTACACCTCATACAGAACCATGCCGGGTTTTGCGCCGTTGGCTTTCCAGATGTTCTTCACCTCGGTGGTGTCCACAGCCACCTTGGCACCGGTCCCGGCCTTGTAGGCGCTGGAATAGATCACGGCCAGCTCAGCGGCCTCCTGCCGGGTGGTGTCCGGGATATCCTCGCCCCGGCTCATCACGACCACGTGGCTGCCGGGAGCCTTCTGGACATGGAACCAGAGGTCCTTGCCCCGGGCGGTGTGGAGGGTCAGCTTGTCGTTCTGGGCGTTGTTGCGGCCCACAAGAATCTCAAAGCCGTCGCTGGAGGTAAAACGCAGGAAGTCGGCAGGCTTCTGACGCTTGTCGCGCTGCTTGTAGTATTTCAGGTAGCCCTGACTCTTGAGCTCGGCCCGGATCTCGTTCAGTGCCGCCTCACCGGCGGCGGTCTCCACCTCATAGAGTACGGTTTCCAGATAGGCGATCTCCTTTTCACCCTCTGCCAGCAGGTCCACCAGCATCCGGGCGGCGGTCTGCTTCTTCTTGTAGTTCTTGAAGAAGTTCTGGGCGTTCTGGCTGGGGCTGAACCGCAGGTCCAGCGGGATGGTCACTTTCTTGCCCTCATCGTACCAGTTGGGCACGGTGATGCTCTTCATTCCCTTCTGGCCAAATAGAGGTTGGCCGAGAGCAGCTCCCCGTAGAGCCGCAGCTTCTCGCTCTTGCCGCTGGCGGCCAGCTCCTCCTGCCGGGCGGCCTGCTTGCGGACCGCACGCTCGTACATATTGTGCACGGCCTTGTGCAGCTCCTTGCTCTTGGTGCGCAGGCGCTCGGCGCGGTCCTTCTCGGCATAGTAGCCTCGAGCAGGGCATTGAAGGACGGCCACTCTTTTATAATATAGGTATCGCCGTACTGCAGGGGCCGGAAGAAGGTGAACTCCACCGGCTTGCCGTCCGGGGCTGTCACGCTGCAGGGACAGCCGCCGTTGTGGTGGAGCTCCTTCAGCTCATCAATGGCGGCCATCAGCTTCCGCTTCTGCGCATCGTCCAGCTCGTTGGCCAGCAGGTGTTCCCCGTCGAAGGCGCGCCAGGCGGCTTCCCGGCAGACCACCGGGCCGACACCGGCCACGGTCTTGTTCAGGGCATCGGCCACAGGCAGGTCCCGCTCACAGCCGCCGCACGATAGACGCGGCGCTCACCTGCAAAAAGTCAGGGCGGGCCGGTTTGGGCGGGATGGTATAGGGCAGGCCCGGCAGCAGCTGGCGCACATCGCTGTCCTCAAAATCCACCCGCTTGAGGCATCGATGATCTTGCCGTTCTGCACCAGCACCAGATTGGAGTAGCG
>ENA-OQDF01000384-OQDF01000384.1-human-gut-metagenome-genome-assembly--contig:-NODE-384-length-18287-cov-1.523073_pt1 | contig 18287 bp, 30 predicted proteins | sample MGYA00242769_ERZ504597 | MGnify/ENA primary metagenome ERZ504597 (study PRJEB26092, sample SAMD00036305) | human gut metagenome | host: Homo sapiens | study: EMG produced TPA metagenomics assembly of...
ACACGGTTTATTTCCTGCCCGTTACTCCTTTTTTTTTTGTGGAAAAGGTGATCGAGAAGGAACGTCCGGAAGGTATCTTGCTCGCTTTCGGCGGGCAGACGGCGTTGAATTGTGGCGTGGCCCTTTACCAAAGCGGCGTGCTGGAGAAGTATGGCGTGAAGGTATTGGGTACCCCGGTGCAGGCTATCATGGATACCGAGGATCGGGAGTTGTTCGTACGCAAGCTGGATGAGATCGACGTGAAGACGATCAAGAGCGAGGCCGTGGAGAATGCCGCTGACGCTCGCCGTGCGGCCGCCGAGCTGGGGTATCCGGTCATCGTCCGTGCCGCTTATGCGCTGGGGGGCTTGGGTTCCGGTTTCTGCGACAATGAGGAAGAATTGGACGTGTTGGTAGAGAAGGCTTTCTCTTTCTCTCCGCAAGTATTGGTGGAGAAAAGCTTGAAGGGCTGGAAAGAGGTAGAGTACGAGGTGGTGCGCGACCGCTTCGATAACTGCATCACGGTATGTAACATGGAGAATTTCGACCCGCTGGGAATCCATACGGGAGAGTCTATCGTGATTGCCCCCTCGCAGACCTTGAGCAATACGGATTATCATAAATTACGTGAGTTGGCGATCCGTATCATCCGCCATATCGGTATCGTGGGCGAGTGTAACGTGCAATACGCTTACGATCCGGAGAGGTGAGGATTACCGGGTGATCGAGGTGAACGCCCGCTTGAGCCGTTCTTCGGCCTTGGCTTCTAAGGCGACCGGTTATCCGTTGGCTTTCGTGGCCGCTAAATTAGGCTTGGGTTACGGTTTGTTCGACTTGAAAAACTCCGTGACGAAAACGACTAGCGCTTTCTTTGAGCCGGCTCTTGATTACGTGGTATGTAAGATCCCTCGCTGGGACTTGGGTAAGTTCCACGGCGTGCTCGTGAGTTGGGTTCCAGCATGAAGTCGGTTGGCGAGGTGATGGCGATCGGACGTACTTTCGAAGAGGCTATCCAGAAGGGCTTGCGTATGATCGGGCAGGGTATGCACGGTTTCGTGGAGAATAAGGAGTTGGTGATCGAGGATATCGATAAGGCTTTGCATGAGCCTACCGATCGCCGTATCTTCGTTATCTCGAAGGCATTCCGTGCTGGCTATACGGTAGACCAGATTCATGAGCTTACCAAGATAGACCGATGGTTCCTACAGAAACTATATGGAATCATGCAGACCTCCAAGGAGCTTCACGCTTTCGATATGAAGGGGATCCAACGTTGCGCATCAATCCGGAGTTGATCCGCCGGGCGAAGATACAAGGTTTCTCTGATTTCCAGATCGCACGGGCGATCGGTCTCGACGGGGATGTGGAGAAGGGTATGATGTTGGTTCGTCAGTTCCGTAAGGAGCATGGCATTCTTCCGGTGGTGAAACAGATCGATACCTTGGCCGCCGAGTATCCGGCGCAGACGAATTACCTGTACCTGACGTATAGCGGTACGGAAAACGACGTGACGTATTTGGGCGATCATCGCTCGATTGTCGTGCTGGGTTCCGGCGCTTACCGCATCGGTAGCTCGGTGGAGTTCGACTGGTGTGGCGTGCAGGCCTTGAATACGATCCGTAAGGAGGGCTATCGTTCCGTGATGATCAACTACAATCCCGAGACGGTGTCTACCGACTATGATATGTGCGATCGTCTTTATTTCGATGAGCTTACCTTCGAGCGTGTGATGGATATCCTCGAGCTGGAGAACCCGCACGGCGTGATCGTCTCCACCGGCGGCCAGATCCCGAATAACTTGGCGATGCGTTTGGACGAGCAGCATGTGAATATCTTGGGGACATCCGCCAAGAGCATCGATAATGCCGAGGACCGTGAGAAGTTCTCCGCCATGTTGGATCGTATCGGCGTGGATCAACCCGCTGGAAAGAGCTTTCTTCCATGGAGGATATCAATGGCTTCGTGGCGGAGGTAGCTTCCCCGTGTTGGTTCGCCCGAGTTACGTGCTGAGTGGTGCCGCCATGAATGTCTGCTCGAATCAAGAGGAGTTGGAGCGTTTCTTGAAATTGGCCGCCAACGTCAGCCAAAAGCATCCGGTGGTGGTAAGTCAGTTCATCGAGCATGCGAAAGAGGTGGAGATGGATGCCGTGGCCGATCATGGCGAGATCGTGATGTATGCCATTAGCGAGCATATCGAGTTTGCGGGTTCATTCCGGCGACGCTACGATTCAGTTCCCGGCCCAGAAATTATATGTGGAGACGGTTCGTCGTATCAAGCGTATCAGTAAGCAGATCGCTAAGGAGCTGAATATCTCCGGCCCGTTCAATATCCAATATCTGGCGAAGGGCAATGAGATCAAGGTGATCGAGTGCAACCTTCGTGCCAGCCGTTCCTTCCCGTTCGTGAGCAAGGTGCTGAAGATAAACTTCATCGAGTTGGCTACCCGTGTCATGCTGGGCTTGCCGGTAGAGAAACCGAATAAGAATGAGTTCGATTTGGATTACGTGGGTATCAAGGCCTCTCAATTCTCGTTCAATCGCTTGCAGAAAGCCGATCCGGTATTAGGGGTCGATATGGCTTCCACGGGCGAGGTGGGTTGTCTGGGCGACGATGTATCCGAGGCGGTGTTGACGAGTATGCTCGCTGTCGGGCAACGGGTTCCGGAGAAGAATATCCTCCTGTCCACCGGTACGCCGAAGCAGAAGGTAGCCATGCTGGATGCCGCTAAGATGTTGGCGACGAAAGGCTACAACCTATTCGCTACGGGAGGTACGCACCGTTTCTTGGCGGAGAATGGCATTCCGAGTACGAAGGTGTACTGGCCGAGCGAGAAGGGAGAACCGCAGGCGCTTAAGATGCTTCATGAGAAGCAGATCGATATGGTCGTGAATATCCCTCGTGACCTTTCCGCCGGCGAGCTTGACAACGGCTATAAGATCCGCCGTGCCGCCATCGACCTGAATATCCCGTTGATTACGAATGCCCGTCTGGCGAGCGCTTTCATTCAAGCCTTCTGTACCTTGAGCGTAGATGATATCTGCATCAAGAGTTGGCAGGAATATAAATAAATGGGGGCTTGATGTAAATCAAGTGGTATTTATTTCGTAAGTTTTGCGGAAACAAACAAAACAACCATGAAATATGGATACAGCGATATTTATAGCTCGCAGGATTGCGGCGCAATCGATTCTACTCAGTGAGGAAGCCGCCCAGAAACTGGCCTCTATCTTAATCCGGACAGAATTGAAAAAAAGGCGCCCTGTTTTTGAGCGAAGGAGAGGTTTGTACGCAACTCGGTTATGTCTATAAGGGAATGGTTCGCCAGTTTTACTTCAAGAATAAGAAAGAGCTGACCGAGCATTTCGCCAGCGAGGACAACATCTTCATTTGCATCGAGAGCTTCTTGCGCCAGCGTCCCGCTAATCTGTTGGTGGAGGCCTTGGAGAATACGGTGCTGTATGGCATTCCTCATGATCCTTTATTGGCATTGTGCGCCGAGGATTACGAGATCGAGGTCATGTATCGCCGCCTGTTGGAGAATTCGCTGATCCTGTCTCAACGGAAGGCGGATTTCCTTCGTTTCGAGACCGCTAATGAACGTTATGCCCGCTTATTGAAAGAACACCCTGAGATCGTGCAGCGTGCCCCCTTGTCCCATATCGCCTCTTATTTGCTGATGACTCCCGAGACATTAAGCAGGGTAAGGGCCAATATGCAGCTATGAGGGGCTTGTAGGTGTTAATTATATACGGTGTCGTATATGATATATAAGATAAAATTAGTATGAAGGTAGGATTATTTATCCCATGTTACATTAACGCGGTGTACCCCGAAGTGGGTATCGCCTCGTATAAATTGTTGAGGCATGTGGGTGTGGATGTCGATTATCCGATGGACCAGACCTGTTGCGGACAACCCATGGCGACGCCGGCTTCGAGGATGAGGCGGCTCGCTTGGCCCTCCGGATGGAGGAACAGTTTAAGAACTATGACTACGTGGTAGGCCCCTCGGCCAGTTGCGTAGCCTTCGTAAAAGAGAACCATCCCCATATATTGGGAAAGCGGGATCACGTTTGTATGAACAGTAAGAAGATTTATGATATCTGCGAGTTCTTGCACGACGTGGTGAGACCGGGATCCCTGCCGGCCGTTTTCCCGCATAAGGTGAGTATCCATAATAGTTGCCACGGGTGCGTGAGTTGCATCTCTCGTCGCCCAGCGAGCGTAATATCCCGTACTATTCCAAGTTACGTGATCTCCTTTCCTTGGTGAAAGGTATCGAGGTGTTCGAGCCGAAGCGGGTGGACGAATGTTGCGGTTTCGGCGGTATGTTCGCCATCGAGGAGCCTGAGGTCTCTACTTGCATGGGACAAGACAAGGTAAAGGATCATATGAGTACCGGCGCCGAGTATATCACCGGGGCGGATAGCTCTTGCCTGATGCATATGGAAGGGGTTATCAAGCGAGAGAAACTTCCGATCAAGACTATTCACATCGTTCAAATATTAGCGTCCGGATTATGAGTACGAAACATGCTATAGCAGCGGCCCGTTCCTAGAGAATAAGGAGAATGAGGCTTGGCACGACCATACGCTTTGGATGGTACGTACCAAACGGGATAAGATGAGCCATTCGCTTCCCGAGTGGGAGCGGTTGAGAGAGTTGGCCTCGGAGATCAAGCTTTACTCCAACAGCATCTGGACACGCTTCTGGAGGAGTTCGAGAAAAATGCGATCGCCAACGGGGCTATCGTGCATTGGGCGAAAGATGCCGAGGAGCATAACGAGATCGTCTTGCGGATCTTGCGCCAGCATGATGCCCGGAACCTGATCAAGAGCAAATCGATGCTGACGGAGGAATGCCATATGAACGAGTTCTTGATGTCGAAAGGAATCGATGTGGTGGAGAGCGATTTGGGTGAGCGTATCTTGCAATTGATGCATTTGGCCCCGAGCCATATCGTGATGCCGGCGATCCATATCAAACGGGAGCAGATCAGCGAGATGATGGAGCGTGAGATGGGAACGGAGAAAGGGAATATCGACCTACCTACCTGACGCATGCCGCCCGTAAGAATCTGCGTGAGAAATTCCTGCATGCCGACGTGGCGATGACGGGCGCTAACTTCGCTGTCGCCTCTACGGGCGAGATCGTGGTTTGTACCAATGAGGGAAACGCCGATATGGGAACCTCCTTCCCGAAGGTGCATATCGCTACGATGGGGATGGAGAAGATCGTACCGAATCTGGAGGCATTGGGCGTATTCACTCGTTTGCTGGCTCGTTCGGGTACGGGGCAACCCATCACGTCTTATACTTCTCATTACCGCCGTCCGCCCGAGGGACAAGAGTTCCATATCATTATCGTGGATAACGGGCGCAGTGATATCTTGGCGAAACCGGATCATATCCGTACGTTGAATTGTATCCGTTGTGGCGAGTGCATGAATACCTGTCCGGTATATCGCAGGAGTGGTGGCTATTCGTATACGTATTTCATTCCGGGACCGATCGGGATCAACTTGGGTATGCTGAGGAATCCGGAGGAATATTCGGATAACGTATCGGCTTGCTCCTTATGTCTTTCTTGCTCGAACGTTTGTCCGGTAAAGATCGATTTGGGCGAGCAGATTTACCGTTGGCGGCAAGATTTGGATAAGATCGGTAAGGCGAGCAAGGAGAAGAAAGTGATGTCTTTCGGCATGAAGTTCTTGATGGAACGTCCGGGATTGTTCAATACGGCGTTGAAGTTTGCTCCGGTAGTGATCATTTGCCCCGTTTCATGGTCTACAATGGCTTGACGCTTGGGGCAAGGGACGTGAGCTTCCGGCTTTCGCCAAGGAGTCGTTTAATGATATGTGGAAGAATAATAAGGTGAGATAATGAGTAGTAAAGATTCTATATTGGCGAGTATCCGTCGTCATACGGGTGCACGCCACGAGATGCCTGAGCTTACGTTGGAGGCGATTACCTATGCGGATAAGTTGGCTACGTTCTCGGAGGTGTTAGCGGGGCGGGTGGCAAGGCCATCGAGTTAAAGCCCGGCGAGGATGTGAATGAGGTGATCCGCCGTGAGTTTCCGGAGGCGAAACGTATCGCCTCGAATTTGAAGGAGATTACTTGCGCTACCTTTAACCCAGATGGGCTGACCGATCCCCGGGAGTTGAACGGAACGGACGTATCTGTGGTGGAGGGTAGTTTCGGCGTGGCGGAGAATGCCGCTGTCTGGTTACCCCGTCAGGTACGTTATAAAGGTCTGTACTTTATCTCGAACGCTTTGGTGATCTTGTTGGACAAGACTCAATTGGTTCATACGATGAATGAGGCTTACCGCCGTACTGCACTATGGATTATGATTACGGAGTCTTCATGTCCGGTCCCTCAAAGACTGCTGATATTGAACAAGCCTTGGTATTCGGGGCGCATGGCCCGATCCGGGTAGTAGTCCTGTTAAGATAAAACCTATACCCATTTGTAGAGACGGGGCACGCCCCGTCTCTACAAGTTGTACGTTATTTACAGCTCTCCAATATTCCCGTGCCACGCTACCCGTTACATTCTTCGCCTCCCCGAAGGCGGCGTTTCGTTCATTGAAGCGATTCTCGATCTCGGTGATTGTCGTATCGCCGATCTTCTCTTGGCTGAGGCGGGTAGATAAACCGAGGCTTTGGAAAAATTGCTCAGTCTTCTCGATGGCTTGGCTTACCCGTTCTTCTGTCGTTCCACTATTGATACCCCATACCCGTTCGCCGTATTGCAGGATCTTGCCCTCTTTCTGCTTGCGAAGGGTGCGTAAGGTTCCGGGGAAGACGATCGCTAAGGTCGCTCCATGCGTCAATCCGTGAAGGGCGGTTAGCTCGTGTCCGATCATATGGGTAGCCCAGTCCTGCGTTACGCCCATAGCGATAAAGCCGTTCAAGCCCATCGTGGCGGATAGCATGAAATCTGCCATCAGGTCGTAATTCCTCGGATCTTCCTTAATCTTCGGGGCGATCTCAACCAAGGTACTTAAAATACTTTCCGCCCAATGATCCATCAAGCGGGATTGGTCGGTCGTAGTCATATATTGCTCCATCACGTGGACGAAGGTATCGGCGATACCGCAAGCCACTTGATACGGGGGCAGGCTGAAGGTCGTCTCCGGGTCCAAGATCGAGAACACGGGGAAATTACTGTAGAACGGGAATTTCTCTTGCGTCTCTTTCCGGGAGATCACGGCCCCGCTATTCATCTCGGAACCGTGGCGGGCAGGGTCAGTACGGTACCCATGGGCACGGTATGATAGTAATACCTTCTGTACCAATTCCCAAGGATCACCGTCGTACTGGATGCCGGCGGAGATTAGCTTCGTCCCGTCTATGACGGAGCCACCGCCTACCGCCAATAGGAAATCCACCTGCTTGCCTTTCGCTATCTGGATAGCTTCTCGCAAGGTCTCGATGGTGGGATTAGGCTCGATGCCCCAGAACTCGATATAGTCACGATCCTTTAGCGCCTTGATCACTTGGTCGTACACACCGTTTTGCTTTACGCTACCTCCTCCGAGGTGATCATGATGCGATGCACCATCGGGATGGCCGTACTCAGTTTCTCAATCATGCCCTTACCGAATAATAAACGGGTTGGGTTGTGAAAGTGAAGTTATTCATAGGACTATTTACTGTTTTTATATGTAAACATGAATAGGGTTCCTATTGTTTTAGGGCTTCCAGTAACTTATCGACCGCCTCGGCGGGAGTAGCTTCGCTCTTTAGTAACTGTACGAACTTACTGCCGATGATGGCACCGGAAGAATGGGCTATCGCCGCCTCGAAAGTGGCTTTATTGCTGATGCCGAAACCTACCAAGCGGGGATTCTGTAGGTTCATGGCGTTGATACGACGGAAATAGGCCTGCTTCTGCTCGTTGAAGTCTTGTTGGGCTCCGGTCGTGGCTGCGCTGGATACCATATAGATAAACCCGCTGGATGGGCATCGATCAGCCGGATTCGTTCCTCGGAGGTCTCTGGGGTGATCAGCATGATCATTTTTAGGTCATGGCGATCGGCGATCTCCTTGTAGTCGGAGATATAATCGGCATAAGGCAGGTCGGGGATGATCATTCCGTCTACGCCGGCCTCTATGCAACTCTCGCAGAATTTCTCGAAACCGTATTGCATGATGGGGTTCAGGTAGCCCATCAAGATGATCGGGATCTGTACTTCGCTCCGGATCTCTTTCAATTGCTCGAATAAGAGATGCAGTGACATCCCGTTACGCAACGCTTGCGTGGCGGCCTCTTGGATGACAGGGCCGTCTGCCATCGGGTCGGAGAAAGGGATTCCTACTTCTACCATGTGGATACCTTTAGTCTGTAAGGCTTTTAAGATGCTTGCCGTATCGTTTAAGTTCGGATAACCGGCGGTGAAATAGACGGAGAGTATTCCGTCTTTCTGGGTCTGGAATAAGTTTGTGATGCGATTCATTTTGAATTCTATTTTAAAAATACTATCAGACGGTGGGAGACGGGGCACGCCCTGTCTCTACAGCTGGATGTAAAATTTGTTGGATGAAATTCTTTAGTTTGTCGACGTCTTTCAATCCCGGCTCAATCTCGAAGCCACTGTTGAGGTCGATACCTGCGAAACGGGGATGCCGGAAGTTCCGGATCGCCTCTGCGTTTTCCGGACGGATGCCTCCGCTGAGCAAGAAGGGAGTCTCTCCTTTATACTCGGTTAGGATGGACCAATCGAAACGTTTGCCTGAGCCTCCATAGCCCTCGCATCTCGTATCGAAAAGGAAATAATCCACCTGCCCTCATACTCCCTTGTTTTTTCGAAGTCCTCTTTCGTAGCGATGGGGAAAGCCTTGATCAAGGAATAGCCCCTTTTTTGCAAGGTGTGGCAATCTTCCGGCGATTCGTTACCGTGAAGTTGGAGATAGTCTAGCTTGTAGGCGGAGGCTTTCTCCATCATGGACTCGATGGTAGCGTTGACGAAAACGCCCACTTTTTTAGTTGATAGTTGACAGTTGACAGTTGACAGTTGCGACAAGCGGTATTTAACTGTCAATTGTCCACTGTCCACTGTCCACTGCTTCGTCGGGCTTTGCCCGATGAAGCGCGGGGAGCGTTCGTAGAAGATGAGGCCGATCCAGTTGACGGCTAGGGCGGAGACTTCTTGGATGTTCCGGGAGTCTCGCATTCCGCATACTTTGATGATCATGCCAGTCCTCCTATAAAATCGGCTAGGGTATCGCCCGGCCTCTCGGTTTTCATGAAGGTCTCTCCGATCAGGAATCCGCGGAAACCGGCCTCACGCAATCGGCGTACGGTATCGGTCTCGGAGATTCCGCTCTCGGACACTAAAAGAGGGGAGAAGCCTCGCATCTTATCGACCAACTTGAATGAGTTGTTTACGTCCGTATGGAAGGTGCCGAGATTGCGGTTGTTCACGCCGAGCATATCGATATCCGCATTCAGGTATTTGAGCTCGTCCTCGCTATGGACTTCCAGCAAGACTTCCAATTGCAGGCTATGGGCGGTCTCGGCGAGTACCCGGCATTCTTCTTCTGTAAGGGCGGCGGCGATCAACAAGACAGCGTCGGCGCCTATCACCCGGGCTTGGAAGAGTTGGTAGGTATCGATGATGAAGTCCTTGCGAAGTAACGGGAGATCCACCAGCTTGCGGGCCTTTGCAAGTCGCCCAAGGAACCTCCGAAGAAATCCCCGTCCGTAAGGATCGAGCAGGCGGAGGCGCTCGGCCTCGTAAGCGGGCACCACGTCGGCGATATTCGCACCCGGATGCAGCCAGCCTTTGGAGGGGCTTTTACGCTTGAACTCGGCGATAATACCGGAGGGGGATGATTCCAGCGCCGCACGCATGGAACGTGTGTCACGCTCCATACGGTCGCTACCTAGAGCCAATAAGTCTGTAAGCTTACGGCCTGTTTTTGCCGGGCTACCTCGATGCGCTTATTGGCGATAATATCTTGTAAGATGTCCTTTTTCATAGGATATGTTTCTTTATCAATGGTTCAAAGATATAAATTTTACGGAATGTAGCCAATGCTTTTCCGCTTTCCAGTGATTCACGTGCCTCGGCGATACACGTCTCGATCTTTTTCTCAGGACAGATCACTTGGATGGCGAAGGCGGAGTTGGCGATCACGCAGCTCTTTTGGGCCTCTGTAGCCTTGTTCCCTAATACGGCGTCGAAGATACGGGCCGCTTCCTCCGGGGTCTCGCCGCCGTCGAGGTCCGCTTCCGTGCAACGTTTGAATCCGAGCATCTCCGGGGTATAAAGTTTCTCTTTCTCCGGCATGGCTACCTTGAAATCGGCCGTGAGGGAGATCTCGTCGTAACCGTCCAAGCTATGTACCACGGCAAAGCGAGTGCCGCTCTCTTGGTACGTATAATTATATAGGCGGAGTAGCGGGAGGTTATATACGCCTAACAATTGGTAAGTAGGCATGACCGGGTTGACCAGCGGGCCGAGCATATTGAAGAAGCTGCGCACGCCGAGGCTCTTCCGTACCGGAGCTACCGCTTCAGCGCCGGGTTGAACAAGGTGCGTGGAGGTAGGCGATATGACAGGTATCCATGGAGGTACGTAGTTTACCGATATCGTTCGTGAATTTTACGCCGTGTTGCTCCATCACGTTGCTGGCGCCGCTCACCGAGGTAGCCCCGTAGTTACCGTGCTTTACGACATTGTAACCGGCACCGGCCACTACGAAACAGGAACAGGTACTGATGTTGAACGTGTTTTTCCCGTCGCCTCCGGTACCTACGATATCGATCGGCTTGTATTCGCTTAGATCTACCGGTACACGCATCTCCAGCAAAGCTTCTCGGAATCCGGTCAATTCCTCTACGGAGATACTGCGCATCAGAAATACGGTGATCAGACTGGCGATCTGGGAATCGTTGTAGCGTCCCTCCGCTATATTCTGGAGGATATTCCGGGCTTCTTCCCGGCCTAGATATTGGTGCTCGAATAATCTGTATAATATTTGCTTCATGTCTGTAATGTGTTGAATGATAAAATATTGCAGTTTTGCGATATTTCTTTATCGAAAAACTTTTGTTTCTCTAGGGGAAAACTCTTGTTTCTTGCTTGAGAAACATTAGTTTCACCATAGAGAAACTGATGTTTCGTTAGGAAGAAACTATAAGTGCCTTAGGAGGTAATTAGCGTTTCAGCCAGTTCTCTATAATTGTCTTCCCTTTGGGTGTCAACACGGATTCCGGATGGAATTGGATACCTCGTACATTGTACTCACGATGGCGCAAGCCATGATCTGTCCTTCTTCCGTATCGACCGCCGTGATTTCCAGACAATCCGGGAAGTTTTCCTTGGAGACCGCCCAAGAATGATAACGCCCAACACGTATACCCGGTTCCAGTCCCTCGAAGATAGGATCTTTAGCGACAATCCGTATATCGGAGCAAACGCCGTGATGCACGTCGGTAAGGTTTATCAATGTGGCGCCGAATGCCTCGCCGATGGCCTGCTCGCCTAGGCAGACACCTAGGATGCTCTTTGTCGGGGCGTACCGGCGGATCAAGGGGAGGAGGATGCCGGCTTCCTCGGGGATGCCCGGTCCCGGGGATAGTAAGATCTTATCGAAACGCTCTATCTCTTCCAAGGAGATCTTGTCGTTGCGGTGTACCTCTACATCCGCACCCAGTTCCTTCAATATATGTAGCAAATTGTAGGTGAAGGAATCGTAATTATCAAATAATAATATCTTCATTTTATATATATTGTTGTTGTTGTAGAGACGGGGCGTGCCCCTCTCATCCTTCAAAATGGTAACTTAAAATACTATCAGACTGTGGGAGACGGGGCACGCCCCGTCTCTACAAACCGGATAATCAATTGATTAATTTCTCCGCTAGATCTATCGCCTTCTTCAAGGCTCCCAGCTTATTGTTTACCTCTTGCAATTCACGCTCATCGTTGCTCTTAGCCACGATCCCGCTCCCGCCTGATAGTAAAGTACGTTGCCACGGCTGACGAAGGTACGGATCGTGATCGCTTGGTTCAAATCACCATCCAGACCGATAAAGCCGATACAGCCGCCGTAAGCACCCCGGTTATGATGCTCGATGTCGGTGATCAGTTGCATGGCCCGTACTTTGGGGGCTCCGCTCAACGTGCCGGCGGGGAAGGTATCGACGTAGGTCTTTACCGGGTCGCTATCGGCGTTGATCTCGCCGCTCACACGGGATACGAGGTGGATGACGTGGCTGTAGTATTGTACCTCCTTATAGAAATCCACTTGCACGTCGTGGGCGTTCCGGCTTAGGTCGTTGCGGGCGAGGTCTACCAGCATCACGTGCTCGGCGTTCTCCTTGGGGTCGGCTAGCAGGGCCTCGGTACGTTGTTTGTCTACCTCGATATTACCGGTACGGAAAGCGGTCCCGGCGATCGGTCGATGCTGGCGTGTCTGCCCGTTACCTTGCAATGCGTCTCGGGGGAAGAGCCGAAGATACGGAAACCTCCGAAATCGAAGTAGAACAAATAAGGAGAGGGATTGATGCTGCGAAGAGCCCGGTACACCTTGAAGTCGTCTCCCTTGAACGGTTGCTCGAAGCGACGGCTCAATACGATCTGGAAGACATCTCCCTGAGGCAGTGCTTGATGCCTTGGCGGACCATCGCCTTGTATTCCTCGCCGGTGATCGGGGAGGTCTCGGGACCCGCTGTCTGGAAGTTATAGGAGGCGAAGTTACGGTTCTCGATCAATGTCTCGATTTCTTCCAGCCGGCTAGCCTCGTCCTCTTGGAGCATCTCCACTAGGGTCAACTCGTTCTTGAAATGATTGAAGACAAGGATATACTTATATAATATGTATAGCATATCGGGGGCGTCGTTCTCCTCGTGATGAACTTCCATGACCGGGATGTTCTCGAAATAACGGACGGCATCGAAAGCCGTGTAGCCGAATAATCCGCAGACCTTCTTGTCCGCTCCCTCCACCTTGAAGCGGCCGAGGAAAGCGTTCATCGCCTCGGGTACGTTATAGTCTTCGGTGAGCGGGGTAACCTCACGGGTCTCGTCCGGGAAGGTAGCCGTGCATTCCCCGTTGTTGATACCGATGCTCGCCAAGGGGCGGAGCGCTATAAAGGAAAGGCTATTCTCGTTTCCGTGGAAGTCCGAGCTTTCCAACAGGGCCGATTCCGGGTAGATATCCCGCACTTCAGATAGATGCTTACGGGAGTGTGAAGGTCGCCCATCACCTTCTTGCTTATCGTTTTGAAAGAATAATTCATGATAATTTATAATTAATGTAAGTGTCCATATCTTTATCGCCACGGCCCGAGACAGTCAGTACCACCACGTCTTCCGGCTTGAAGTTTACCTTGGCCAAGCTCCCAAGGCATGGGCGCTTTCCAAGGCGGATGATTCCTTCCAAACGGGTCAACTCGAAAGCAGCTCCACGCCTCGTCATCATCGACCGCTAGGATTTGCGCACGGTGCTCTACGGAGAGGTTCGCGTGGATCGGGCCGATGCCCGGGTAATCCAAGCCGGCGGAAACAGAATAAGGTTCCTCGATCTGTCCGTCCTCGTTCTGCATGACCAAGGTACGTGCCCCGTGGATGATGCCCTCTTTACCCAATTGGATCGTGGCGGCGCTCATGCCGGAGTGGATGCCCTTGCCGCCGGCCTCGGCCAAGACGATCTTCACCCGCTCGTCGTCCACGAAATGATAGATCGTACCGGCGGCGTTACTTCCCCCGCCTACGCAGGCGATCAGGTAATCCGGGTGATCCCTTCCTTCCTTCTCCAGCAGTTGCTTCTTGATCTCCTCGCTGATAACGGATTGCAGCCGGGCTACCATATCCGGATAAGGATGGGGGCCTACCGTAGAACCGATAATATAATACGTATCCGAAGGATGACAGCACCAGTCACGGATCGCCTCGTTCGTGGCGTCTTTCAAGGTCATGTTTCCCGAGGTCACGGGCACGACGGTAGCTCCCAGCATCTCCATCTTCTGTACGTTGGCATGTTGGCGTTCCACGTCTGTCTTCCCCATATAAACGATACATTCCATATTCATCAAGGCACATACCGTAGCCGTAGCCACTCCATGCTGTCCGGCACCCGTCTCGGCGATGATACGGGTCTTCCCCATGCGGCGGGCTAGGAGGATCTGGCCGATCGTATTGTTGATCTTATGTGCTCCGGTATGGTTCAAGTCTTCCCGTTTCAAATAGATATTGCATCCGTATTTCTCGCTCAACCGTTTGGCCAAGTAAAGAGGGGAGGGGCGGCCTACATAATCACGCAATAACTGATCGAACTCTTCCTTGAAGCTATCGCTCTCCAACACTTGCAGATAGGTATTCTGTAAATTTTCCACGCATTGATGAAGGATCTCGGGAACATAGGCCCCGCCGAACTCACCATAGTAACCATTCTTGTCAACTTGATACGTTTCATCTTTTATCTATTTTAGTTATTTTCCTTTTGAATTTGCCATAAAAAGAAAAGAGGCCTGCCGCAAGTGCGACAGACCTCTTTATATCTTTATGTAGTGTTTATATATACATACGAGTCTTCGTTCCTTACGACCTTTTTGAGTTGTACGGAGCGCCACCACCAATATGTATTTACTACGAATGTTCTCATGACTCTGTTTTGTTATTACGGCAGCAAATATATGGAATCTTTGACAAACAGCAAATAAAATCGTGTTTTTTTTTATGAATGAGAATAAAAAGATCAGAAGGTCTATTAAAACTGCTCTATTGACAAATTGTAATTTATTGAGCCTTGTATAGACGTGTATTGGCGTTTTTGGTATTTGTTTTTATTATTTCGAAGAATAATTTGCTTTCAAAATAATAGTTTCTACCTTTGCGGAAACAATAAAAAACGATTAATATTTCTAATATGGATACTAAATTAACTGGAAAAACTCGCATAGAGAGCGATTTGATCGGCGCTCGTGAAATCCCCGCCGAAGCATTATACGGAGTTCAAACCTTGAGAGGAATCGAGAATTTCTCAATCAGTAAATTCCGTTTGAGCGAATATCCTTTATTCATTAAAGGATTAGCTATAACAAAAATGGCGGCTGCCATGGCTAACTTTGAATTAGGCTTGCTTACCGTAGAGCAAAAGACGCTATCATCGCCGCTTGTGGGGAGATTCTCGATGGTAAACATCACGACCAGTTCCCGGTGGATATGATCCAAGGCGGAGCGGGTACCACTACGAATATGAACGCGAATGAGGTGATCGCCAACCGTGCCTTGGAGCTGATGGGGCATGAGCGGGGTGAATACCAATACTGCTCACCGAACGACCATGTGAACTGCTCGCAATCCACGAACGACGCATATCCGACCGCTATCCATATCGGTATGTATTTTAAGCATCTTCAATTGCTTCCCCATTTGGAGGAATTGATTGCCTCTTTCCGTAAGAAAGGAGAGGAGTTCTCGCAGATTATCAAGATGGGACGTACGCAGTTGGAGGATGCCGTACCTATGACGTTGGGGCAGACCTTTAATGGCTTCGCCAGCATCTTGCAGGATGAGATCGCTCACTTGAATGAGGCCGCCGCCGATTTCTTGGTGGTTAATATGGGAGCTACCGCTATCGGTACGGGTATTTGTGCCGAGCCGGGATACGCGGAGAAATGTATCGCGGCTTTACGTGAGATAACCGGATGGGATATCCGTCTCTCCTCCGATTTGGTAGGAGCTACCTCGGATACTTCTTGCTTGGTAGGCTATGCTTCCGCCATGAAGCGGGTTTGCGTGAAGATGAATAAGATATGTAATGACCTTCGCTTGTTGGCAAGCGGTCCTCGTTGCGGTTTGGGTGAGTTTAACTTGCCTGCTATGCAGCCGGGTTCTTCTATCATGCCGGGTAAGGTGAATCCTGTGATCCCGGAGGTGATGAACCAGATCGCTTATAAGGTAATGGGTAATGAATTATGTGTGACCATGGCCGGGGAAGCCGCCAGATGGAGCTGAACGCATGGAGCCGGTGATGGCACAATGCTGCTTCGAGTCCGTGGATTTGCTGATCAATGGTTTCGATACCTTGCGTACCCGTTGCGTGGACGGTATTATCGCTAACGAGGATCGTTGCCGTGAGGAGGTACATCATAGCATCGGCGTGGTGACGGCTTGAATCCGGTAATCGGCTATAAGAACTCGACCAAGATCGCGAAGGAGGCGTTGGAGACCGGCGTTAGCGTTTATCAATTGGTACTGGATCATGGTATCTTGACCAAGGAGGAATTGGATACGATCTTAAGCCGGAGAATATGATCAAGCCGGTGAAGTTGGATATCAAGCCTCGCCGTTAATCGAGTCCTATTATATAATGTATACCATTTGTGGACCGTATAGGTGGATTTTTCCATCCTATGCGGTCTTTTTTAGATTATAATCTCTATCTTTGGACTGACTTAATTCTAATAATCATGATAAATAGACGAGATTTTTTAAAGAATGCGTCCCTTTTCACCTTGGGTGGCCTGATGGCCGGAAAGGTCGGGAGCGCAGATGCGGCTAAACCTGTCACTTCTGAAACGATGGCCGCTAAGACAGTTGGTTTACAAATCTATTCTTTAGGCAAGGAACTTTATGCGGATGTACCGGTGGATTGAAAAAGATCAAGCAAATGGGGTACACGAATCTGGAATTGGCCGGTTACAAGGAAGGCAAGATCGGCGGTGTAGACATGATGGAATTCAAGAAGATGGTGGATGATGCCGGATTGAAGATCACCAGTTCCCACGTGAATCCTCCGGTACGTGAGTACACGAAGGCCAATCGCTCCCAGATCTCCGAGTATTGGAAGAAGACGGCTGATGACCATGCCAAACTAGGCGTGAAGTACTTGATCCAGCCGGGCAACCGAGTACCCGTAGCACCGAGGAAACCGCTTTCGTCTGCGAGATTTTTAACGAGGCGGGTAAGATAGTGAAAGCGGCCGGTATTCCTTTCGGCTATCACAACCATGAGATGGAGTTCGCAAGGTAATCCGGTAGTACGGAGGCCAAGCTGGGAAGGCGTGTGAAAGGAGATTGCATCTATGAGTTGTTCTTGAAGAATACTGATCCTTCGCTTGTATTTTTCGAGATGGATGTTTATTGGGCCGTGATGGGACAACAAGATCCGATAGAGTGGTTGAAGAAATATCCGAACCGTATTAAGGTATTGCACATCAAGGACCGTGCTATTCTAGGCGAGTCCGGGATGATGAATTTCGAGAATATATTCCGGCAAGCTTACGCGAATGGAATCAAGGATTATTTCGTGGAGTTGGAGGGTATGCCTGACGGACGTTCCCAGTTTGAGGGCGTGAAAGGCTGCGTGGATTATTTATTGAAAGCACCGTTCGTGAAATAAGTCTTTTGACTCATTAAAAAACGCTCATGGCGGTAGGATGCTTCCTCCGTTATGAGCGTGTTTGTTCGTAAAGCAGCCATACCAATAAAGGGATATAGTCCTTTAATTTCGTCCGTAATATCTTGAGCGCTTGAGAGATGCGGTATGCGATTGTTTTGGGGGATACGCCTGTCCGCTCGGCGATCTCGTTGTAGGTCATTTCCTCGAAACGGTTCATCTCGAATGCCTTACGGTATTCATCCGGGAGCTCCCGGATGCCTTGGAGGCCAAGGCCATCAGTTCTCCTATATAAAAATCAGGATTCTCGAATTGCTCTTGGAACTTGGCGTACAATCTCTCGTGCACTTGTTGCTTAACCTGTATGTGGCTGATCGTATTGAGGCATTTATTGCGGACAATGGTGAAGAGGAGTGATTTCAGGGACATGTCCGCTACTAGGGATTTTCGGTTTTCCCACAGCCACATCATCACGTCTTGTACGATCTCCTCCGATTCTGGTACTGTTACATATTGGGAGGCGAAGGCGCACAATCCCCGGTAATATTGTTTGTACACGGTGTCAACGCTTGTTCGTCTCCTGCGATAAGTTCTAGTGAAATTCGTTCTGCGTTCTCGTCCACAATAGTGTTTAAGTTTGTTTGGTTGCAAACTTAATGAATAATTCCGGATAAGAGGCATGAATCCCGCTACTTTTTCTTTCCTTGGTTGGCTACGGCTTCCATGAGTTTCTTGATTTCCGTCCGGGTCGCCAAGGAATAATCATTCACGAGTTTCAAGTCATCATCGAACTCGAACACGTATGGAACGGCTGTCGGGAGATTCAGATGAACGATCTCTTTCATCGGAGATGTTTTTTTAAATATTTGATGATTCCCCGCAAGCTGTTTCCGTGAGCGGCGACAAGGATCTGGTCGGGCGGTCCGGAGCGTCGGAAGATAACCTCTTTCC
>ENA-OQDF01000385-OQDF01000385.1-human-gut-metagenome-genome-assembly--contig:-NODE-385-length-18220-cov-1.755541_pt1 | contig 18220 bp, 26 predicted proteins | sample MGYA00242769_ERZ504597 | MGnify/ENA primary metagenome ERZ504597 (study PRJEB26092, sample SAMD00036305) | human gut metagenome | host: Homo sapiens | study: EMG produced TPA metagenomics assembly of...
CCTGCTTTGAATACCCGGTCCGGTGTGATCTCCACGATACCGGCATAATGCTCGATCACCGCCTGATCCATCTCTCTTGACATATCCAGCCGCACCGGTGAAAGTTTCTTTCTCTGCTTCATCAGATCTGCCATAAACTCCCGATAATCCAGATCTTCATCATACAGGCATCTGCATCAATATCTGCATTTCTCACCACGCGGATCAGAGATTTCCCCTTGACTTTATAACCTTTAAATACTTTTCCGATATAATGGAGGATCAGTTCTTCCAGCAGCATATACCGTCCTTTTCCTCCCGGAAGTTCTATCATCCTTGGCAGCATATTATTACTGCACGGAATAATTCCAATCTTTTCCTTTTTATTTCTCGTTTCAAGTACTACGACTGCGTAGATTTCTTCATTCCTGAGAAAGGGAAACGGCTGTCTTTTTGCAACAATCGTCGGAGAACTCAGCGGCATGATCTCCTGGTTAAAATATGATTCCAGAAATTTCTTTTCATCCGGCTTTGCACTGGCAAAGTCAATTAGTTTAATTCCATACCCTTCAATCTTCTTCATCAGTTCTGTATATACCTGATCCTTCCGGCGGTTCAACTTCTTTACTTCCTTCAGAATTTCATGGATCTGTTCCTGTGCTGTCATATTCGTTTTATTTTCCCGGATTTCGTGATCCAGAAGCATCTGATCCTGCAATGATCCTACACGTACCATAAAAAACTCATCCAGATTACTCTGGTAGATCGATACAAACGTCATTCTCTCACAGAGCGGGACTTCCTGGCTCTCTGCCTCTTCCAAAACTCTTGCATTAAATTTCAGCCATGACAATTCACGATTCATATAAATAGATTCCATAGTATTCTCCTCTTTTATCCTGCATTTACTGTCAACAGACGCCTAAATTCTGCCGATTCACTTTATACTATCGGACCCTATGCTCGATCCGTATTATCTTTCTGTTAAATTTATGTAAAATCTGTCTTCTATTTCCGCTTTTTGGTCGCATTTCTCCACCTTCATCCGCATATTTTACTGCATTATCCACCAGAATCCCTGTCAGCTTTCGAATTACTCTCATAGCCCCGGATCTTCTCAAGGAAGCGTTCTGTAGGAATAATATTTTTAGGGTTACCCATCAGAAATTCCATCATCACCTCCGCTTATCTACAGCTTTTCTACAAAGCGGTATAATTCTTCCATCGTTCCCTGATAATCGGTCTCCACCGGAAGTCCCTTTTTATTTTCCATCGTATCCGTTACAAGAAACGTCTTCACTCCCAGCCTGCGGATGACCAGATCCTCTTCTACATCATTTCCGATCATCAGACATTCTTCCGGGTTCAGGTTGAATTTTGTCAGGATCTGCCTGAAATATTCTATATTCGGCTTGCTGTACCCGTTGTCTTCATAGGTTGTGATCACCTCAAAATCTTCTGCATCCAGTCCTGCCCATTGAATCCGATTCATTGTTGCACAACGTGGGAATACCGGGTTGGTAGCAAGATAAACTTTCATACCTTTGGACTTTGCCAGTTTCACGACTGCATCTGACAACTCTGTCGGCTGCGTTGCACTGACTGCCCGGTTAAACTCCCCGTCATAAAATGCATCTGCAAGTGCCTCGGACTCTTTTCTCGATACCGGAAGGCAGGGATCAATATAGGACCAGAAAGCTTCCCGGTTCGTCTGACTCCCATCATTCTTCACCATGGCCTCATATCCTTTCCATACTGCTCCTATAAATTTCTTTGGATCGATCCTGACTCCTGCCTCCAGATACGCTTTTGCCAGAAGCGGCATATAAAATTTTACAAATTCTTCCTGAACCATCGGCAGTAATGTCCCATCCAGGTCAAATAAAAGATGCTTGATCTCCATCACTGATCTCCCTTTCTTCTGCATGCTATTGTGGGTCTCAAGGTCATTCTACCACCAGTGTGCAAGCACACGTGGTTTCAGACCTTTTGACCCTGACATCATAAATTATAGTTTATTTTTTCTGTCTTCTCAACCTGTCTGTACTGAAGATATTCTAAAAATCTCTGTACCGCAGGCTGTGCTGTCTTCCTGCTTCTCATCGCCAGTCCGATATTCCGGTATGCCGGGATTTCCAGCTCTCTTGCCACGATCCTGTAGGGAATCCTCTTCAGGATCAGTTCCGGCAAAACACTGATCCCGAGTCCGCCCTCCACCATAGCCATGATGCATAGTCATCCCACGTTGTAAAATGTACTTTTGGTGTCAGGTGACTTCTTTCAAAAATTTCCGAAACTTCTGCTTTTGCTCCTTTTTCCAACAGCATAAACGGTTCCTCGCATAAAGCACTCACCGGAATTTTCCGATATTCAGCAAGCGGATGTCCTTCCGGGAGTACGACCAGCAGTCTGTCCTGTTCCAAAAAGACTGTGTCCAGTTCTGCATGCGTCGGAAGTCTTAAAAAACCACAGTCCACTCTTCCTTCCAGAATCCATTCTTCGATCTCTGTATAATCGCCCAGCAACATCTCATAATCAATCTCAGGATAATCTTTCTGAAATTCCCGGATGATATTCGGCAGCCAGTGCGTAGCAACACTGGAAAATGTACCGATCCGGATCAGTCCTGACTTCAGTCCCTGCAGTTCATCCACTTCGGTCTGCAGCTTTTCATATTCTTTGCAGACATTTTCTGCATAAGGTAAAAGCTTCATTCCACTGCTGGTCAGCCTGACTCCTAATTTACTCCGCTCCAGCAGGATCACCTTCCATTCCTTTTCAAGATCATGGATCATCCGGCTGATCCCTGACTGCGAATAGTTCAGAATCTCTGCTGCTTTCGTGAAACTGCCACACGAAACTGTTGTTACAAACGCTTTATATTTTTGTATATTCATATCCATAAGCTTGCATTTTCTCCTTCACAATATTATAGTATCTGGTTTTGTCATATATATTATGAAAAAACATTTCGCTTTTGTAATCCATAACTGTATGATACGATAACTGCATTGAGGAATCAAGTTATTTTCAAGACAGACAAAGGAGATTATCATGGGACTTTATAATAACCGGATTGTAGTAAAAGTTGGAACTTCTACACTGACAAATGATGCAGGAAAAAGTGATCTCAGAACGACAGACCGACTGGTCTGCGTACTTTCTGATATCCAGAAATATGGGATATGAAGTTTGTTCTCGTTTCTTCGGGTGCGATCGCCGTCGGACGGAACAAATTTAAATATGACCTCCAAACCGGACAGCATGCGTATGAAACAGGCTGCTGGCTGCGGTTGGACAGTGCAGTCTGATGTATCTTTATGACAAATTTTTCGGAGATTATGACAAGACTGTTGCACAGATTCTTCTCAATGCGGAAGATATCGAACAGGAAGAAAAAAAGGAAAATCTTATCAATACTTCAATGCACTTTTAGAGATGGGTGTGATCCCGATCGTAAATGAAAATGATTCCGTAAGTTATAAGGAAATCGAATCAGAAGACCGCCTTTTCGGAGATAATGATATGCTTTCTGCTGTCGTAGCTGTCCTCTGCCGTGCCAGACATCTGGTTATCCTTTCAGATATTGACGGATTCTACGACCATGATCCACGCCTTTACCCAAATGCAAAGCTGATCGAACAGATTGATACCATTGATGACAGTGTTTATGCACTGGCAGGCGGTGCCGGTTCCAGACGCGGTACAGGTGGTATGAGAACCAAACTTCAGGCTGCCGCACTGGCAACCTCCCAGGGAACCGATACCATCGTCACCAACGGAAAGCACCCTGAAGCTTTATATGATATTGTCAAAGGACTGCATGCCGGAACTTATTCCCGGGGAAAATCTGATCTGTAAAAATCGGTTCTGTAATAAAATCGAGTATATCAAAAAATCCGGTCTTTTGACAGATCGGATTATTTATGATAGAGATCAGCTTTCACGCAAAATAAAATTACTTTACACGGTATCCGCTCGTATTGACAACCGCCGTCAGATTTCCCAGTTCATCTTTCACCTCGATTTTGTAGTAACTGGTGGAGCGGCCATTTTTGATACAGACAGCTTCAGCAATAAGCTGATTGCCCTTCGCACTTCCAAGATATGCGATATCTGAATGAAGTGACACTGTTCCCGTTCCCTGCCAGTTCGCAGCTACAGCAAAAGCGAAATCGGCTAATGTAAAATAAACTCCGCCCATCACTGCACCCATGGCATTGCGATGACGTGATCCAAGCTTCAGACTGCACTTTGCATAATGCTCCTCCACTTCCTCGATCACAGCTCCATTCTCCGTTGCAAACCGGTCATTTTCAAATAATTTTACCGTTTTCTCATCCGGCTTCATCCTCATTCCTCCATTCTCCATCCATCTTATCCTCTTCATCCCTCGCAGAAGTAAACGCATTCGCATAGGAGGAAAATAAACAGCAAAAGCTTCCCGGATCTTCTGATCGTCATTTGCTGCCATCGCCTCTGTGACTTCTTTCAACCGCCTGCAGCTTTCCTTCTTATCTCCCATATGGGTGATCGCATACGCAGCATACCCATCCAGCATCTTTTTCTGCATCTGCTCCAGATAGGCATTTCCAAGGAGGCTGATCAGACGCTCATGGAACAGCATTTCCCATTCTGCCATTCTTCTTTCATCCGGTGCATTCTTCATTCCCTTTAAGATACGTTCCAGTTGGACGCTGGAAGGATCTTCTGCATCCTCTTCTGTGAGCTGTCCACCCTGCCGGTGTTCTTTTGCTGCAAGAAGAATCGTATTCTCTGCCATCATCATCTCAATCATATGAAATACATCGTGGATCTGTTCTCTGTCTAATACCACTGCCTGCATATGCCGGTTGGGAAGTCTGACCGCAAAGCCCTCCTGCACTAAATTCTGCAATGCTTCCCGGATTGGCATCCTCGATACACCAAGCCGCTCTGCAAGTGCTTCCTGTGCCAGTTCTGTCCCCGGCTTGATCTGGCCTGACAAAATCTCCTCTTTGATCGTCTCTACAATATAATCCTTTGTCGGTACATTCATCATCAATCCCATCTGTCTTCCTCCTCTGTATTTCATATCTTTCTATATTTTCATCTTCGGGTCTATAAATGTATCCATTTTATGATACTTTCTTTTGCATCTACTTTATATGTCATATTGTATCCATTTTTATCTTTAAGTCAAGATTAAATCAATTTAAATGCCTGTTTTCACATTATTTGTAAATATTTTTATTTCTTATTTCGGATTTTTATTTTTTCTTTCCCATATAAAAAGCAGCTATAGGATCGCTTTGTATCCATATAGCTGCCTTACTCTATCTGCTGCAGGTTCTTATGCTGCTGATTTTCATGCTACTGATTCTCATGCTGCTAAGAAATGCCTGCCCTTTATTTTCCTTCTTTCATATGCACTGTAAGCTGATTGAAGGAATCTCAATTCCTGCTTCATCGAACTGAAGCTTGATTTCTTCCAGCACTCTCCATCGTGTAGTCCAGTATGCCTCTGTCTTCACCCATGCACGCAGTCCGATTACAACACTGCTGTCGGCCAGTTCATCCACAAAGACTTTAATCTCCTCATCCTGTATTACATCTTTATCATTCAACAACATAGTTCGATCAGACTCTTTGCCTGTTTCAGATCAGCATCATAGGCGATTCCGACTTTCAGATCTAACTGCCGCTCGGGACGTGCAGTCACATTAGTCAGACTGTTATCTGTCAGAATCCCATTCGGAACAATGATCGTCTTGTTGTCGATCGTCGTCATTCTTGTATAAAAAATCTGGATTGATTTAACTGTTCCTTCGATCCCGGCTGAATTGACCATAATATAATCACCCACTTCAAATGGTTTTAAAATGAGGATCAGTATTCCCCCTGCAAAATTGGAAAGACTTCCCTGCACTGCAAGACCAATGGCTACACCTGCTGATGCGATCAGTGCCGCTACTGAAGAAGATTCCACACCAAATTTTGTAGCGATGAGAAAGATCAGAACTGCATACATTACGAATTTCAGCATAGAATCTACAAACTGTCTGACTCCCACATCTGCATTTGCTCTCTCCATCGATCTGGAGACAATCTTCCTGATCCACTTGATCACTTTTCTTCCGATCAGAAAAAAAAATCATCGCAAATAAGACTTTCATTCCAAATGCGATCAGATTCGGAATATGATCATAAAAGTATTGTACAAACTGATTGACTTCATTTGCTGTATCTTTTGTCACTTCCTGTGCTGAATCCAGTACATCACTGACGGAATCATTCGTAACCGTATCGGATGCTGCCAGATACAGACGCGGGATTGCACACTGTAGCAGATTTCCTGTTCCTGTCATTTTTTCTTATTTCCTTTCTCATTCATTTTTTATCAGGCTTTTTCACTCTTCTGTTGCCATCAATACACTTCCGTTTTTTCCTTCTGCTATTTCAATGCAAGAAATGCACAGAGATTACCGCGCTTATTTCCCATTGTACGATGCGAATAAAGGATCTCACTGTTGCAGTGCGTACACACATTTGTAATAGCCATATGCTCTTCCGAAATCCCACTTTCTAAAAAGATCAGCTCATTGGCTTTCCAGAGATTCAACTGGTATTTTCCATTTGCTTTCTTATAAAATAACTGATCCCAGTTCTCCTTATCAAAAGCTTCACGGAATTTGTCGATCACCTCTTCGCTGACTTCATAGCAATCCATACACACCGAGGTCCTACCGCAGCCAGTATCTCTTCCGGTCTGCATCCAAACGTCTCCTGCATCAGCTCAACCGTATGCTTTCCGATCTTACCAACAGTACCACGCCACCCGGAATGACTCAGTCCGATCACTTTTCTGACCGGATCAACAAAATAAAGGGGAACACAGTCTGCATACGAAGTCACCAGGCAGATTCCGGGTCTGTCTGTGATCAGACCGTCCACATCCGTATAATCCCGTTCCTTTAAGATTCCCTTTCCCCGGTCTTCCTCCGTCACGATCCGGACATTCGTAGTATGCGTCTGCTTTGAAAGTACCATATCCTCACAGGAAACTCCGATTGCTGCTCCCATACGCCGGAAATTTCACGGACTGCCTCCGGGTCATCTCCCCGCTCAAAGCTTAAATTCATGGATGAATAATATCCCTTACTTACGCCTCCAAGTCTTGTAGAGAATCCATGTCTGACGATTCCCGTATTTTTAAAAAGCGGAAACTCCAAAAATGGTGTGACAGTTCCCGCTTCTTCAAAGATAGGTTCTTCATTTTTATATTTCAATCCTAAAGCCATTTTCATCCTCCAAATGCATTCTTTATCAGCGTGATCTTTGTCCCCTCGATTCCGACCACATCAAATCTGCACGGCACATCCTCCAGCTGCTGTTCTGTCAGATAATACATTGCCGTACGGAAGATCTTCTGCTGCTTTCTGGTATCCACCGCTTCCAGCGGACTTCCTTTCCGTTCATCAGCTCTGTATTTTACTTCACAGAACACGTAGTAGACTCCGTCCTTTGCAATCAGATCGATCTCCCCAAGACGACAGCGGTAATTAAACTGAAGAATCTCATATCCCATCTGCTCCAGATAAAAACCCGCTGCTTTTTCATAATCCGCTCCTGTCTTTCTCCGATTCTTCTGAATCTTTTCCATTCTCTTCTCCGTCATCTGCACTGAAACATTCATGATCACATGAAATTTTTTATAAATGTCCTTCGGTGGATCGGTGACGGACCATACTTTTGGATCGCTGCAATATGCTCTTTTGAGCCATATCCCTTATGCCCTGCAAATCCGTATTCAGGAAGAATTTTATCGTATTCGATCATCAGCCTGTCCCTTGTCACTTTTGCAAGAATACTGGCCGCAGCAATCGAAACACTCTTCGCATCCCCTTTAATAATCGGAACCTGCATGATCGTCATCTCCGGGATTGTCACCGCATCATTGAGCAGAAGATCCGGCTCTCTGGAAGTTTTGATACTGCCTCCCGCATTGCCTCATACGTTGCCTGCAGGATATTGATCTCATCAATCCTTGCCGGGCTTGCCATTCCGATTCCTGTCGCAACTGCCTTCTCCATGATCTCATCATACAGTTCTTCTCTTCTTGCCGCTGACAGTTTCTTGGAATCATTCAGATATAAAATCTCACAGTCTGCCGGCAGGATCACTGCCCCTGCCACAACCGGACCTGCCAGTGGTCTCTTCCTGCCTCGTCAATTCCACAGATGCACCGGTACTGACTATACTTTTCCTCATAAAAGTGCATCTGTTTCAGCCGTTCTCGTTCCTGCACAAGTGCCGCCTGCTTTTTGCGGTAACGTGCCGCCAGATTCTGCACACCGATCCGGGAATCCTGCTCATAAAACCGCAGAGTTTCTCCCAGCTATTTTCATCGGAATTTTCAAATTCTTTTTTATCTCACTGATGCTTTTTCCCATTCTGTTACTCCTGTCCGGTCAGCTCATGACGGATCCATCCTATTTTTTCAAAAGGCCAGATCCTGATCCATGCTCTTCCTACAAAATCCTTTCCATGCACAACTCCCACATCCACGGAACGGCTGTCCTTGCTGTTGTTCCGGTTATCACCAAGCACAAAATACTCATCCACACCCAGCGTAACCGGCTCTGCAGCAATTCCGGCTTCTTCCATCACTTCATTTCCGTAATGTTCTTCCAGCTTTTCCCCGTTAATATAGACCGAACCGTCCAGGATCTGTACCGTCTCGCCGGGCAGTCCGATGATCCGCTTGATATAGTATGTACCTGCTTCATATTGATAAGGAAATACAATGATCTCAAATCTTTCCGGTTCCCGGAACTGATAAGAAATTTTATCAACGATCAGTTGATCCCCGTCAGACAATGTCGTCTCCATAGAAGCCCCGCTTACCTGCGTCCTCTGTGCTACAAAGGTTACAAATCCCCATGCAATGATAACAACAATCACAATATATACCAGCCATCCTGCCAGTTCCTTTATAATTTTCCTCATACTGCCTCCGGAACTTCCAGGGTGATCCTGCCAAGCCGTCCGTTGCGGAAATCATCTAATAAGATGGCTGCCGCCTTCTCTGTATCAAATTCATTTCCCCGTACCAGACAATGTCTGCTCTGGGCAATCTTCTCAAGAACTTCAAACTTATCATCGGAATGCTCTATCGCATACTTTTCTTCCAGCACTCCCGGATAAGATCGGTTTATAAAATCCACCAGCTCGGATGCCAGTTCTTCTGTCTGAAGGATCTCATCCTTGATGGAGCCGATAAACGCCAGTTTCAGACCGACTGCCTGATCTTCAAATTTGGGCCAGAGGATTCCCGGTGTATCCAGTAACTCTACATTTTTATTCAGTCTGATCCACTGCTTCCCCTTTGTTACACCCGGTTTATTTCCGGTCTTCGCACAGGCTTTTCCTGCCAGGGAATTGATAAATGTGGATTTTCCAACATTCGGGATTCCTACTACCATAGCCCTGACCGGACGGTTCAGGATGCCACGTTTGCGGTCCCGCTCCATTTTTTCTTTACAGGCCTCCTGAATGACATTCTGGATCGATTTGATCCCGCCGCCCTTCCTGGAATTTACTTTTACCGCAGAATATCCTTTTTCTTTGAAATACTCCAGCCACTCATCATTTCTTCTGTCCTCTGCAAGATCTGCCTTATTCAGCAGGATCAGTCTTGCCTTATTCTTTCCTAATTCGTCAATATCCGGATTCCTGCTGCTAAGCGGAATCCTCGCATCTACAAGCTCAATGATCAGATCGATCAGCTTGATATTTTCCTGCATCATCCTTCGGGCCTTTGTCATATGACCCGGATACCACTGAAAATGCATACCATACCCTCCTGCAATCCTGTTCTGTCTATGATAAATGATTACTTTTTTACAATTCCAAAATGATCTACCTGATGTGGTATTGAACCATACTTTCATAAAGATCATCTTTTTTACAATTTCCAAATATCTGAAGATCTGCTGTCTTCCCCGCCTTGTGGATTATCTCCCAGAAGGAAATATTCATCTGCTCCAAGCTTCACCGGTTCTGCTGCAATCCCGGCATCCCGGATCTCGGAGACATACTCATAACTCTTCAGTTCTTCCCCGTCGATATAAGTTTCCCCTCTTTGATCTGAACTGTCTCGCCGGGCAGTCCGGCTACTCTTCTGATATAAAAATGGACTTCTTGATTTCCATTCGGCCGGAATGCAACAATCTGTCCCCTGGATAACTCTTTCATGTCAATCACCAGGCGATCCACAAGGACTACTTCTCCATTACGGATCGATGGAGTCATCGCATCTCCTGAATTGCTGATCCGGTGTCCAAAAAATGCAACAAGCAACACTGCCACCGCACACGCCCCTGCAATCTCTGCTGCCCAGATGATAATCTGGCGGATCAGGCGTGGAATTCTTCTTTTTTTCAAATTTTAACTTTTTTTTATTATCTTCAAATTTTAAATGATTCTTTTTCTTTTTAACTTTTCTCTTTTTTCCGCCTCTCTGCCTGCGGAAATTAATCTCCTGTCCCATACACGACCTCCCCTTATTTCGTCAGTGTATTCCCCGCTTTCCACTTTCGTCCGGTCTTTTCTTTCCCTTAAGTAGAAGAAAAGGGACAATATACAAATCTTTGTAATTGTCCCTCTCATGGTTACTATTTTGCTTATAGTTATTATTTAACTAATTCTTTTACCTTAGCAGCCTTACCAACACGCTGTCTTAAGTAGTTCAGTTTCGCTCTTCTTACTTTACCTCTGCGGATAACTTCTACTTTCTCAACATGTGGAGAATGTACCGGCCATGTCTTCTCAACACCGATTCCGTTAGAGGACTTTCTTACTGTGAAGTTTCTCTTGCTCCACCGCCCTGTCTCTTCAGGACTGTTCCCTCGAATACCTGGATTCTTTCACGGTTTCCCTCTTTGATCTTAGCGTATACTTTTACAGTATCACCAACGTGAAATTCAGGTGCATTCTCTTTTAACTGTTCTGCTTCGATTTTCTTAATAATTTCGTTCATTTTCGTGTGACCTCCTTAATATTTGACGTTCTTAACACTCATTCTGTGCCAGAGGACCATCGCTCTTCTTTTCACAACTTTGTAGTTTATCATACTTTTCTTATATTTTCAAGCATTTATTTTATTTTTAATCATTTATCTGTCTTCAGCCATTTTTTTCTTTTTCTGTCAGATTACTCTTCTCCAACAGATCCGGTCTTCTCTCATAAGTACGGAGGATTGACTGTTCTCTCCGCCATTTTTCAATATTTGCATGATGTCCTGACATCAGAACCGGTGGCACTTTCTTTCCATGCCACTCTTCCGGTCTGGAATACTGCGGATACTCCAGCAGATTATCCTGAAAAGATTCAAACTCCGCAGATACATTGTTATGAAGCACGCCCGGTACTAATCTGGAAATCGCATCGACCATTACCATCGCCGGCAGTTCTCCGCCCGTCAGCACATAATCTCCAATCGATACATAATCCGTCACGATTTCTTCCAGTACCCGTTCATCAATTCCTTCATAATGTCCGCATAAAAGCACCAGGTCTTCTTCCTTTGCAAGTTCCTCCGCCATTCCCTGGCTGAACACATCTCCCTGTGGAGAAAGATAAACGACCCTGAGCTTTTTCTCTTTCACCGGCTCTTCTTCTGATCCAGTCACCGGTTTTTCTTCCAGTTGTTCTGCTTCTGCCGGCTCTTCTGTCTCTGCCTCTGCCGGTTTTCTTTCAGCGATCTTTTTTCTGACAGCTTCATATGCCAGAGTAGACCGGTTCTGCCTGCATCAGCATCCCCGGCTCCGCACCATAGGATAATCATCCACGCTTTGATGCTTATTAAACGCATAGTCCCTGATATTAATTGCTTCAATCGACAAAAGTCCGTTACTTATTGCCCTGCCTGTAATACTGGTATTCAGTCCCTGCTCTATCATTCCGGAAAAGGGTCAGTATATGAAAATTCATCAGATCAGTCCCTCCATCAGATGTACCGTCATTTTTTTCTCTTCCGGTCTACTTCCAGGATACACTCATGGATTGCCGGGAGAAGCACCTCTCCGTATCTTTCTGACTGTACGATGTAAACTTCATTTGCCCCTGTCTCCATCACGTCCTTCAGTACGCCAAAACGTTCTTCACTTTCGTCTGTATAGACATCCATTCCGATCAGATCCCCGATATAATACTCATCCTCTTCCAGTTCAACTGCATTCTCCCTGGCGACAAACAGACTCTTTCCCTTATATTTTTCAATGTCATTGATATCATCGATCCCTTTAAATTTCACGATCACAAACTGCTTAAAAAACGGACTGACTGGATTTCAAGATCCAGCTTTTCTTTTCCTGTATCAAGGATGACTTCTTTCAATGTCTGAAACCTTGCAGCATCATCTGTTGTCGGAAAAACTTTTACTTCACCGCGAAGTCCGTGAGTTGATGAAATGACTCCCACCTGTAAAAACTGCTCCATTGCCCTGTTCTCCTTTTGTTCACTCAATCTGCTCTGCTAAGCCCTGCATCTGTCCCCTTCCGGCTTTCTCCCTGCTTTTTCAGTTTTACCACAGTTTCGGCAGAAAAGAAAAGGGCAGTTCCATCCTTGCGGATGACTGTCCCTTCCTCTGTGCTGCTTAGATAATATCTACAACAACTTCTTGTCTTCCTTTGCTGCTGCGGCTTTTACAACCGAACGGATCGCTTTTGCGATACGTCCCTGCTTACCGATTACTTTTCCCATGTCGCTTTCTGCAACATGAAGTTCCAGTACTGTGGTTCTGCCTTCCTGCTTCTCACTGACAGAGACTTCATCCGGGCAGTCCACCAAAGCCTTTGCGATTACTTCAACTAATTCTTTCATGACACTCGCACCTCCGTGGAGACAGAATAATTATTTCTCGATTCCTGCTGCCTTGAAGATCTTTCCAACAACTTCTGTCGGCTGAGCACCATTATTGAGCCATTTCTTAGCGGCTTCTTCGTCTACTTTGAATACGCTTGGCTCCTGATTCGGATCATATGTTCCGATCTCTTCGATAAATCTTCCATCTCTTGGTGATCTGGAATCTGCTACTACGATTCTGTAAAAGGAGCTTTCTTCTGTCCCATTCTTCTTAATCTGATCTTTACTGCCATTTCTTTCACCTCATCATTTTATTTGTATATTGTTAATCTATAATAAACTGTCCTGCCGATGACAGAAGGTTTCTTTATGCTGATTCAGGCACAGCACAAGCCACCGGCGGTTACAGCTTATGTGTCAAAAGGGGAGCCTGAACCTGCCCCTTTTTCCACCTTTTCCACCCATCAGTCCAGGAAGCTTCTTCATCATCTTCCTTGACTCGTTGAACTGCTTCACCATGCGGTTTACGTCTGCAATATCAACGCCTGCACCTTTCGCAATACGGTGCTTTCTGGAGGGATTTAAAAGATCCGGATTCCGCCGTTCCTCAGGAGTCATGGAAAAGATCATAGCCTCCATCTGTGCCATCTTCTTCTCACTTTCCTCCGAATCAAGATCCGGCATCTTTCCTGCCATATTGCCCATTCCCGGCATCATTCCCATAATGCTTGAAAGGCCACCCATCTTCCGCATCTGCTCCATGCTGTCGAGATAGTCCTCGAAGTCAAACTGGGCTTTCTTCATCTTGTCAGCCATCTTTTTGGCTTTCTCTTCATCCAGTTCTGCCCCCGCTTTTTCAATCAGGGAAAGAACATCTCCCATTCCAAGAATCCTGGATGCCATTCTGTCAGGATAAAACTGTTCCAGATCGGAAAGCTTTTCTCCCATACCGACGTAAAGGATTGGTCTTCCCGTCACTGCCTTGATAGACAATGCCGCACCACCTCTTGTATCACCGTCCAGTTTGGTAACGATGACTCCGTCGATTCCAATCTTATCGTTAAAGGAGCTTGCAACATTCACTGCATCCTGTCCGGTCATTGCATCAACAACCAGAATCGTCTGATGAACTGTCACCGCTTCTTTTATTTCCTGAAGTTCTGCCATCATATCCTCATCAATATGCAGACGACCTGCTGTATCGAGGATTACGATATTATTTCCATTCTTTGCTGCATGTTCCATCGCAGCTCTGGCAATATCTGCAGGTTTATTTTTATTTCCCATTGAGAAAACTTCCACGCCCTGCTTCTCGCCATTTATCTCCAACTGCTTGATCGCAGCCGGACGATACACATCACAGGCTACAAGTAAAGGTTTCTTTCCTTTTAACTTGAACTTTCCTGCCAGCTTTGCTGTTGTCGTGGTCTTACCTGCTCCCTGAAGACCAGCCATCATAATGACCGTAATCGCACTTCCCGGCTGCAACTTGATCTCTGTTGTCTCAGATCCCATCAGCCTGATCAGCTCTTCATTTACAATCTTGATGACCATCTGTCCCGGATTCAGACCGTTCATTACATCCTGACCGATCGCTCTTTCCTGCACATCTTTAATGAAGCCTTTTACTACCTTGAAGTTTACATCCGCCTCAAGGAGTGCCATCTTGACTTCCCGGAGTGCCGCCTTGACATCAGCCTCTGTCAGTCTTCCTTTACTACGCAGGTTCTTAAATACATTTTGAAGTTTTTCACTTAAGCTGTCAAATGCCATCCTATAACTCCTCTATGATATCGTCCGCTATCCGGCGAACCTTTTTCACGATCTCTTCTGGATCTTTTCCGTCCTCTTCCCACTCTGCCAGTGTCTTATCGATGAGACTGATCTTTTCTTTCACTGAAAGGAACTTTTCTACAAGATGAAGCTTTGCCTCATACCCTTCAAGAATCTTCTGACACCGCTTCACGAGATCATGCACCCCCTGTCGGCTGATGCCTTTCATCTGTGCGATCTCACTGAGCGAATAATCTTCCAGAACGACCTGCTCATATACATCTTTCTGATGCTCTGTCAGCAGTTCTCCGTAGAAATCATACAATAATGCCTGCTCTAAAAACTTATTCATTATCTTCACCTCTGCTATCATACAGGAAAGAATTCTTCTTGTCAAGTATTTTTTCTTTACATCTTACATTTCACCTTTCAATCTTTTTCCCCGGTGAATTTCCACGGCAGATAACACCATGTGATTCCCTTATGAATACATTAAATAAAAAGGACTTTCCTATGAAATGGGTTAAACAAACCATTCATTACTGGTGCGACGATACCCGCTCAAAAACATTGCCTGGGAAACGGGATCTGTGCAGCAATCTTAGATACCGGAATATCAGCCCACCCTGATTTTTCTGGCCGTATCCTTGATTTCCAGGATTTTACTTCTTCCACTCCCTCTGTCTCACTTCATGATGACAGTGGTCATGGGACTCATGTTGCAGGCATCCTTGCCGGAAGCGGTCAGGTCTCTTCCGGTCTTTATGCCGGTATTGCACCTGATACGGATCTTCTGATCTGTAAAGTCCTCGACCACGAAGGAAACGGAAACATCCAGACTGTATTGAAAGGGATCGACTGGATTTTGAAAATAAAAGATTCTTATCCTCTTCACCTTGTAAATATTTCTGTCGGCGGACGGCCCACACTTCCTCCCGGGCAGAAAAAACTTCTTCTTGATGCAGTGGAACATCTGTGGGATCTTGGACTGACGGTTGTAGTTTCTTCGGGCAATTACGGACCTCGCCCCGGTACGGTCGCTGTTCCCGGCACAAGCCCCAAAGTAATCACTGTCGGTGTTCCTGATACTTTGCCACTTTTTCGGACAGGACATTCCTCTTCCAATTATTCCGGCCGCGGACCGACCGACCACTGCATAAAGAAACCGGATGTATTTGCTCCCGGTACAGGAATCATCAGTTGCAACAGCCGTTATATTTCTTCCATGCAGTCTGCTTCTGTGCGTCCATCTCTTTTCAACGTCCGACTTTCCTTTCTTCACAGCCCTATATTGCCAAGACCGGAACTTCCATGGCAACACCCGTCGTAACCGGTGCTATCGCCTGCCTGTTTTCCAAATATCCCGATCTTTCAAATGTAGAAGCGAAACTCCGGCTTCACAACTCCTGTCAGCCGATCCCCGGCACAGAATCCGGCTGGGGATTACTCCATGTTGCAAATCTGCTAAATTCTTAAATCCTACCGGAACACTTTTTTGTCTCCGGCATACTATAAAATTGTAAAATAAATCTATCTGGAGGATTTAACATGAGTGAATTAACAGCTACAAACTGCGGATGCGGATGTGACAACGGATGTGGTAACGGATGTGGTAACGGAATGAATTCCTGCTTATGGATCATTCTTCTTCTCATCTGCTGTGGCGGATGCGGCAATGGATTGGATGCAACAATGGTTGTGGCGGCGATAACAGTTGTCTGTGGATCATCCTGCTTCTTATCTGCTGCGGTGGATGCGGCAACGGACTTGGTCTCAACAACGGTTGTGGTAATGGATGCGGATGCAACAGCGGTTGCGGATGCTGATTCTTTTGATTTTCTGAAACATTTCTGCTTTTTCATCATAAGTATTACTTTTGCAAGAGGGGACTTCTTCACCCCCTCTTTCTTTTATCACATACACTTCCTTTCGAATTCACACTTTGTATCTCTGCGTTCTGTTAGTTTACTTTTTTGTATCTTCCTTCGGATATTTACCGACCACCCAGCCTTCTGCTTCTCGCTTTTCTTCTTCATCTGTCTGATCCAGTCTTTTTCTGAGCATACATTCTTCATCCAGTTCATAGACTGCATTTCCTTCAATGATCAGTTTTCCTGACATCTGTTTTTCCTCTTTTCTTTTTATTTTGTTCTTTCTTATTATAGTATGAACATTTTTTCAGAAAGCTACGCATATATATTTACAACGCCGCAGTCAGGAACTTTTTTTATGGATAAACCTTCTCCCATGACGCTTCTTGATGAACTCACAACCCCGGTGCAGTTTCGTATTCTGAAACTCCTGCTCCCTTTTTTTCCTTTTCTCAGCAACGTATGCTTGCTACATGGATTAAATTTTCGGAGCTTCAGAGAACTTTGGAACTATTTTCTTCCAGGTATACTTTCTCAGAATCACCTTTAAAAGCACATTCCTTATCCGCTTCCTTTTCTTATGAAGAAATTCTTGAGGTACTCGCCCCTTATCTGACTGAATCTGAGCGTCAGATGAGTGAAAATCTGAAAAACATGAAAGAAATGCTGTCTATGGTGCAGTTATTTCAGGATTTCTCTCCCGACTCTGGAAATTGGGGATTCGGAAATAATTCTGAAAATGAATTTGAAAACAGGTTCGGAAATGGATTTGAAAATGAATCTGCAAACGAATTTAAAAACAAGTTCCGAAATGAATCTTCAGATCCGCCTCCACCGGAACCATCCTTTGAAAACACCCGGGACTCTCCTCTCAGTTTTCTTATGAATCTGCTTACTCCTGAACAACGCAACACTTTCAATACCTGTAATGAACTTTTTGCACATGCACTGACCCCTTCCACTGCGTCAGCCGATATTTCTCAACCGCTAAATCAGAAAGGAGATTTAACAAATGGAACAATGGATGAACCATCCTGCAATGAAATCAATCGACCCAGCCAAGCTGGAACTGATCAGACTGGCAGCACAACAGACCCAGGGCAAGACCGGACGCAATCTCGCCCCGGTCATGCTCAGTCTGATCACCAATGCCAATAGAAAAGGGCTTCGCTTTACTCCTGAAGAAGTTTCTCTGATTCTGGAAGTTCTAAAAGAGGGAAAGTCCCCAGAAGAGCAGGCTCAGATCGACCGGATGATGGAAATGACCAGAGCTGTATTCAGAAAACATCTTGGGTGAAATTTGTAGTTGTTGGGGAGATACGCTTGTAAAGAAAAAGACTTCTTTGTGACGAAGCGGACGCGAAAATCAGAGATATTCCTTCGCAGTGCAGGCCCGCTTTACCTCAGCCCGTTGACAACTTGTAACAGGAACGTGGAAACACTCGTGCAGAGGCACTCCTGTTTACGTTCCTTAACAAGTTGGGCAAAGTGTCTTCGGAACGCTCCTTGTCAATGCACTGCTCACGCAACAGCAAGGGCGGATATTAGGCTTTTCAAATCAGAAAATTTTCCCTCATGCCAGAACAGTTTCTCCCAACAAACACGAAATTCCAATAAGAAATAAAGAGCCGGATGCTATCAACTAAGATAAACGCTCCATCAAATAGTAAATACAATATCTATTATCTGATATTTACGATCGAGTATCTTAGTCTATACCATCCGGCTTTTTTCTATTCTTTTTAAATTTG
>ENA-OQDF01000387-OQDF01000387.1-human-gut-metagenome-genome-assembly--contig:-NODE-387-length-18173-cov-1.897263_pt1 | contig 18173 bp, 28 predicted proteins | sample MGYA00242769_ERZ504597 | MGnify/ENA primary metagenome ERZ504597 (study PRJEB26092, sample SAMD00036305) | human gut metagenome | host: Homo sapiens | study: EMG produced TPA metagenomics assembly of...
ATTCATGTCACCCAGTTTCGTGTTCCATACATTGGGGCACAAGCGGTTGCTGAGGAATACATACACCGTCTTGTTTTCCGGGTCCACCCAAGCACAAGTACCGGTAAATCCGGTATGTCCATATACCGCTTCCGGAGCGGAAGGAGCACAAGGCTGCGCTTCACAATGGATACATCCGGCTTGTCGAATCCCAGACCGCGACGGCTGATGGCGGATTTCTCCGTCGTAAACAAACGGCAGGTTGCCTCACTCAAGAAACGCTTGCCATTGAATTCACCGCCGTTCAGCAACATTTGATAAACCTTTGCCACCTCTTCGGCCGTAGAGAAAAGTCCTGCATTACCGGACACCCCACCCATGCAGGCAGCAGTCTCGTCATGCACATATCCGCATATATCCTGGCGACGCAGGAAGTCATTGGATGCCGTGGGCATGATTTCCGCTTTGGTGAACTTCGTCAAAGGCAGAAACATAGTACGTTGCAATCCCATCGGGGCATAGAACTCACGGGCAAGGTACAAATCCATCGGCAGCTCCGTCACCTTCTCCACTACCTGCTGCAACAGCACGAAGCCAAGGTCGCTGTAAACATAACGTTTGCCGTCCAACTCGCACTTGGCTATTCGCTGAAGGATAGAATTCTTGAAACTCTTGTTCAGCCACATGCCATCTGCCATGTGCAGAGTATAGGCCGGTGTATTCTTGTCGGACACCATCCCTTTCCGGAACTTAAAATCGGAACAATAATAGCTATGCTCGCTTACCTGCGTACGATGCCACTCGTCCACCCAACTCTGGGAGTACGGGCCGTGTACCGAATTCGGGTCTATGATGTCCAGGTAGAAGCGGATATAGGGAGGAAGCCCCGATTCGTGGAACAAAAGTTCGCGGATGGTAATGTTCCGCTTGTTGCCATTGCGCAAGAAGCAGATAAGCGGAAACCTTGTCATCCAGTTTTATCTTGCCCTCATCATACAGTTTCATGACGGCAAGCAACGTAGCCGTAGTCTTGGTCAGCGAAGCCAAATCAAAAAGGTCCGAAGAACGGACAGTAGTGGTATCCTTATCAGAGTGGGTTCCGAAGCCTTTGTCATATACCGGCAGTCCGTCTTTCCACACCAGCACGCGACAACCGGGATAAGCTCCCGCTTCCAGTCCCTTCCGGGCAACGGCATCGATACTTTGCAGCACATACGATTTCATGCCGTAATCTTCCGGAACAGTCTTCCCCGATTTCATGCCCGGTTCAATCATACAGCCCGTTCCCGCTGGAAACAGTTTACCGATACTCATTGACATTCTGCCACTGGCAGGCTTTTTGGCAAAAAGAACATCAGCCACGTATTGCTGCAAATCCGTCTCTGCCGAATGTGCCAGCACCACAGCGCTGGATTTGGCAAGTGCGGGCATCAGAGGTTGCAATGTACGGTAAGAGGTAAAAAAGTATAGACCAGCGGAGCACGCAGTTCAAGCCTTCCAGAAAGGCCACATCACGGTCGCTGACATAAGCCGAACCGGTGATGCTGATAACCACGCGACGGAAAGCAGCCAACTGCCCCTGCACGTCCTGCCAGAGAGCCTCATCGGCATTCCAAGGCAAGTGGAAATGACTGATGCCTGCATTCTTTTTCATAGCTTCCACAAAGGGAGCATCCGCCTCCTTCTCTCCGATGCTGAGCACGGCAATATCACCTTCCACCGGTGCCAGTGGAAGGACATCGAAATAATTGTTCAATACAGTCACTGCCGAACAGCGCAACTTGGCAGCCAACACCTGCGCTTCCTCCGTATTGATGCGATAGCTCATTCCGCTGACCCGAAGTTGCGGCTGGCGGTTTCTCAAACCAAGCATATACTTGTACATCAATACCTTGCGGCCACTTGGCATCGAGTTCGTCCTTACTCAGTTGTCCCGACTCCACCTGCATCTCACCAGCTCCTGCACCGCATTCTTCGTATTGAACTGTACCAGCACCATATCATTTCCCGCCAGCAGCGCTTTGGTAGTTACCTGCGGAATGGCAGACCACACCCTTCATGTCCAAGGCATCGGTAAACACCAGCCCTTTAAAGCCGAGTTCATCCTTCAACAACCCGGTCACCACATTCCGCGACAAGGAAGAAGGAGTCACCCCGTCCGGTCCAGCGCCTGCACTTGCAGATGGCCTACCATGACACCCCCCAATCCGGCACGTACCATTTCCTTGAAGGGATAAGTTCCACACTGTCCAGGCGTGCACGGTCGTAGTGCAAGGCAGGAAGCGCCTTATGAGAATCCACATCCGTATCGCCATGCCCAGGGAAATGCTTGCAAACGGAAAGTATGCCCCCGCTTTCGAGCCCACGGCTGTATGCCACCACCTTTTCCGCCACCCGCTGCGGGTTCTCACCAAAGGAGCGTACGTGTATCACCGGGTTCAGCGGATTCGTATTGACATCCGCATCAGGTGCAAAATTGACGTGTACCCCCAATTCGCGAAACTGGCGGGCCACCTCACGTCCATATTCTTCAATCAGGCCATTGTCCTCGATACATCCCAAGGCGGCATTACGGGGATAGTCCGGAACGCCTTTCAGCCTCATTGACAGTCCCCACTCTCCATCGAAAGTAACCATAACAGGAATCTTGGCATCCTTCCGGGCCATATTGGTCAAGATAGCCTGCTCTTCCGGAGTACCTTCGGAAAACAGCAAGCCACCGACCTTGTATTTCTTTACCAGCTCGCGCATCTGCTTTTTCGTGGCCTTGTCTGCTCTGGCCGGAATGGTGGCAACGATGAGCTGCCCCACTTTTTCGTGTACATTCAGACCTGACAACACGGAGTCCACCCATTGCCGGCACCGGTTGTCTGCAGCCGAAGGAAGAAACGGGCCTCCCGTCTGGGCGTGAAGTGAAGATAATCCCAATATAAACAATCCTGCAACCCATAAAAGGAGGGTGAGTCTTTTCATCATGCTATTTTTCAGTTAAAGTAAGTACCATTTCTCCTACGTAGATGCCACTCTTTCCGGTGTGCAGCACGGGAACGCTCTTGCCGTCCGCATTCAGATAAACGGCAGGCTTTTCCATAAAAGTATGCGAATGTCCGCCCAAAATGACATCAATGCCACGCGTCTTACCTACCAGGTTCTCGTCAGAAGCGCCTTCGGGATTTGCACTGCGGATACCCAAATGGGACATGCAAATCACGACCTCGCAATTCTCCTTCTCCCTAAGAAGGTCTGTCATTTCCTGGGCCACCTTTATCGGGTCGTTGTAGACAATGCCTACGCATTTATCCGCCTGCACCAGCCCTTCCATCTTGGGGGCCAGGCCGAAGATTCCGATTTTCACCCCTTCGCGCACCAAGGTGATATAAGGCTTCACCAGCCCTTCGAGTACCGTACCCGTCACGTCATAATTGGAACAGACCACGGGAAAATCCGCCATACGGAACAATTCCGCCATATTCTCAAGTCCGAAATCAAATTCATGATTACCTATCGTCATGGCATCATAACCCATGAGATTCATCATCTTGACCTCCAGCTCGCCTTTGAAAAAGTTGTAATAAGGGGTGCCTTGCGAGATGTCTCCGCAATCCAGCAGCAGCATATCCGGATGCTTGCCGCGAAACTGCTTTACAAAACCGGCACGGCGCACCACACCGCCCATCCCGGCATACTCGTCGGCAGCCTCGGCACTGATGGTTCTATACGGCTGTGCATATCGCTGGTATGCAGGATAAACAGTTGTTTTCCGGATTGGCCGGACGATACAGAATCGGTGGACACCAGGCAAAGGGGTTCTTCAGTAATGACACGCTCCTCTTGTTGTGCCGATGCGGGGAGCATGAAAAGCAGCAGGGCTGCCAAGGAATATATATGTTTCATAGAACTTCTGTTTTTTAATGCTTACTCTTTAACGACCACTCTTCCCTCCATGCGCGAAGTCACCTTCTTGCCGGCTGCCGTCTGCTTCTCCACATACTTCATGAACAGACCGCGCAGTGTAGCCCCATCCGGCACTCCCTTTTATCCGCCTGCAGGAAAGCCGTCATTCCATCGTTTCCATCAGCCAGATAATCAATCGTGGCAACCGTATAGTCACGGTCATCCTCCACCGGCTTGCCGGCAATGGAAGCCTGGAGCAGCTTGCCATCCTTGCTGATTTCCAACTGTATACCACTCACCCCTTCACCAAGTCTCACCGCAATGTTTTCAAACAAGTGCTTCATGGCAGAGCCTTTCATCGTCAGCACACAGAGCGAATTCTCAAAAGGCAATATCTCATAGATGTTTTCGGTAGTGATGTCTCCTTCCGTCAGGGAGTTCCGGATTCCACCGATATTGATTAGCCCCATATCGGCCGGTTTGCCCAGCACTTCCACCGCAGCCTCACGCAGTACATCTGCAATCAGATTGGATAAAAGGCTTTCGGGCCGGAATCTGTCCATCGACATTTCTGCGGTTCCCACCACATGATACATAACGCTGTCCATCCGGGCCTTGTAAGGCGCCAGCAGAGCCACAGCTTCGGCATCCGGCTCGGCGTCCCAGACAGAGTTCATGGGAATTCTGCCTCCCTCTACCTTGGTCACTTCGTAGGAAGAATGGCAGGAAACCAATAGAAGCGCAACCGCCAACACTGCCCCCGCAAGGAGACTGAAAGTTTGTTTCTTCATATTCATTTAGTTTTAAATTGCTACAAATATACTTTTCTTTTGCGACTGAGCCACACAATTAACCGATTATTTGGACTTGCGTTTAGCAGAATGAAACGCTCAAAAATCATCCCAACTGGCGAAAAAAGCTTGAAGCACTTGTGTATCTGGCAAATAATTCGTTCCTTTGCACCGCTTTCGCGCAATCGCTGTCAGGACACCAAGAGAGAAGCCTGGTATGTTGCGTTGTAACGATGAAACAATTTAATAATAAAAACAATGGATTTAATTAAAATTGCAGAAGAAGCATTTGCTACCGGAAAACAGCACCCGAGCTTCAAGGCAGGTGACACTGTAACAGTAGCATATCGTATTGTCGAGGGTAACAAGGAACGTGTACAGCTGTACCGTGGTGTTGTTATCAAGATTGCCGGACATGGAGACAAGAAACGTTTTACAGTACGTAAGATGTCAGGAACCATAGGCGTAGAACGTATTTTCCCGATTGAATCACCGGCTATCGACAGCATCGAAGTGAACAAGGTGGGTAAAGTTCGTCGCGCTAAACTGTACTACCTGCGCGCTCTTACCGGTAAGAAAGCAAGAATCAAAGAAAAAAGAGTTAACGGTTAATCCCGGACTCCTATTTCGAAATAAAAAAGGGAAGTTGACAATGTCAGTTTCCCTTTTTAGTAATATACACAGTATGCATACACCATGCAATACTCTACTCCTACGACCTCATTCCAAACACTGTAAGCCTGCGCTCCTTTCCTTTCACATAAGCCTTTCTTCTTGCTGATACGTTAGTTTATCAGCGCCCAACGGCCGTAAGGCGCTCTGCTAACGACCGTCAACAAAGCGCTTTATGGCCGTTAGACGAGCGCCTCACGGCCGTTAAACAGCTGTCATAGGCATAGCTTTTCCATACTGAATACCTATCTTATCCACACCGAAAGCCTGGCTTCCACCTATTATCGCACGGGCTTTTACAAAGTTAATACCGTGTTTGCAGGAAACCAATAGCTTGTTTACACGATATTGGCAAATTGCTCCATATCCTATTAATTTATTGTACTACAATATATTAATAGATTATTTGGTGTAAATTTAAGGTGGAAGCAACTTTTGCTTCCACCTTTTCAAGTTGCTTCCACAGCATCCGCAACCCCGATGAATAAAGGGATACAGAGAATGGGTGGAAGTGTGGAAGCAACTTGTGACATAACTTTATTGCTGAGGAATATGTGCCACCAAAGAAAAAGGTGTGTCGAAACTCTCCTAAACTAAAAATCACCCTCGCCACAGGTAGTTGTAGCGAGGGTGATTTCGAGAAAAGGGGAGTTTTGACACATCCCCCTCCTTTATCAGTTTCCCTGATATCGATTACTTGGTATCTCTCAGCTCCCAGCCCAATGCACTGGCACCCAGCACAGCGGCATCAGAGTCCTTCAACTCGGAAGCCAGCAACTTAGTCTTGCCTTTGTAGATATTCAATACATTGTCATCAATGGCTTTCTGGATAGGCTTGAAGATATAGTCGCCCGCTTTTGCCAGACACCGAACAGTACGATAGCTTCCGGGCTGGAGAAAGCAATGAAATCAGCCAAAGCCTCACCCAAGATAGTTCCGGTAAACTCAAAGATGTCTTGAGCAATCTTGTCGCCCTTCACAGCTGCATCATACACATCCTTGGAAGTAATGTTTTCTGCTGGAATGTCGCGCAACAAGCTTGGCTCGGTACTCTTGGTCAGGAACTCACGGGCAGAACGTGCCACACCCGTAGCCGAGCAGTAAGTTTCCAGACAACCGTGACGTCCGCATCCGCAGAGACGACCGTTTTCACGACGGATAATAGTATGTCCCAACTCTCCGGCAAAACCGTCATGGCCATATACCATCTGACCGTTAATAACGATACCGCTACCTACACCGGTGCCAAGAGTTATCATGATAAGTCTTTCATACCGCGAGCCGCACCGTAAGTCATTTCACCGATACCGGCAGCATTGGCGTCGTTTGTCAAAGCGGTAGGGATACCCAAACGCTCCTCAAACATGGCAGCCAAAGGAATTACGCCCTTCCAAGGAAGATTCGGGGCAAACTCAATGGTACCGCTGTAATAGTTTCCGTTAGGAGCGCCGATACCGATACCTTTTATCTTGTCTACACCGCCATTGGCAATAATGAGCGGCAACAGATTCTTGCAAACTTCGTCTACATAATCATTGACGTCTTCATAAGCTCCGGTTTTGATGGAACTGCTTGCAATAATAGTTCCGCGTGCGTCTACAATACCAAAGACGGTGTTCGTTCCGCCTATGTCAATGCCCACTACATAGGGCTTTTCCATGTTTGAATTCATGATACTACGTTTGTTTAAAGGGTTAGTTAATCATATTCATGGTTACAAAAATCACAAAGAAAAACGACACTGCAAAATCTTTTTTTAAAAAAGTTTGCAACTTTTGCAACTTTTCGTAGCATAGCTGCGTCTAATAGTGAAAATTAATAAGAGTAAAGCAAAAAAACAGGGAAAACAGTGATACAACTAAAAGACATTAACAAGACCTATTACAACGGAGCACCACTGCACGTGCTCAAAGGCATCAACCTCGACATTCAGAAGGGTGAATTTGTTTCCATCATGGCTCATCGGGTTCGGGAAAGTCCACTTTACTCAATATACTGGGCATTCTGGATAATTATGACACCGGAGAATACTATCTGAACGGTACTCTTATCAAAAATCTCAGCGAGACGAAGGCTGCCGAGTACCGCAACCGCATGATTGGCTTCATCTTCCAGTCCTTCAATCTGATTTCATTCAAGAACGCAGTAGAAAATGTGGCACTTCCCCTCTTTTATCAAGGAGTGAGCCGACGGAAACGCAATGCGATGGCATTGGAGTACCTCGACCGCCTGGGCTTAAAAGACTGGGCACACCACATGCCCAACGAAATGTCCGGCGGACAGAAACAGCGTGTAGCCATCGCCCGCGCCCTCATCACCCAGCCGCAGATTATCCTTGCCGACGAACCTACCGGCGCGCTCGACAGCAAGACTTCCGTAGAGGTGATGCAGATTCTGAAGGAACTGCACGATACGGGCATGACCATCGTAGTCGTGACCCACGAAAGCGGCGTTGCCAACCAGACGGACAAGATTATCCACATCAAAGACGGCGTCATAGGCAGCATCGAAACAAACTTGAATCACGATGCAAGCCCGTTCGGAAAAGACGGGTTCATGAAATAATGAAGGAAGAGCCCTCTTTCCCTTCTTTCTTTAATTTTTAATTCTTAATCTTTAATTATCAATGATAGACCTTTGGCAAGAAATATACGGAACCATCAAACGTAACAAGCTGCGTACGTTCCTGACGGGCTTTGCCGTAGCATGGGGCATCTTCATGCTCATCGTATTGCTCGGAGCCGGGAACGGCATCATACATGCTTTCGAACAGAATGCGTCGGAACGTGCCTTGAACTCCATCCGCATTTTTCCCGGCTGGACTACCAAATCATACGACGGTCTGAAGGAAGGACGTTTCATCCAACTGGACAATCGGGACATGGACGACACGGAAAAGCAATTTACAGAAAATGTCATTAGTGCCGGTGCCACAGTACGCCAGAGCAATGTAAACGTCAGTTTTGGACAAGAATATATCAATATCTCCCTGCTGGGCGTATACCCTAACTACACAGAAGTGGAAACCGTGAAGACGGCAGACGGACGTTTCATCAACCACAGCGATCTGAAAGACCGGCGTAAAGTAATCATCCTCCATAAGAAATCCGCAGATATCCTCTTCGGCAAAACACATACCGAACCTATCGGACAATTTGTCAATGCAGGTGGAGTGGCCTATCAGGTAGTGGGGCTCTACAATGACCAGGGAGACCGCGAGGCAAACGAGGCCTACATTCCTTTCTCCACCTTACAGACCATCTACAATAAAGGAGACAAGTTGAATAACATCATCTTCACGACCAAGAACCTGAGCAGTATAGAAAGCAATGAGGCCTTTGAAAAAGAATACCGTAAAGCCATTGCCACCAACCATCGCTTCGACCCTACCGACGACAGCGCCATCTGGATATGGAACCGTTTCACCAACTATCTGCAAGCCCAAAACGCAATGGGTATTCTACGCACCGCCATCTGGGTTATCGGTATCTTTACCTTGTTGAGCGGTATTGTCGGTATATCGAATATCATGCTGATTACCGTTAAAGAACGTACCCGTGAATTCGGTATCCGCAAGGCACTGGGAGCAAAGCCCTTCTCCATCCTTTGGCTGATTATTGTGGAAAGCGTGACTATCACTACGCTATTCGGTTATATCGGTATGGTGGCAGGCATCGGGGTGACGGAATGGATGAACTCTGCTTTCGGTAGCCAGACGATGGATGCCGGCATGTTCCAGCAGACCATGTTCTCCGATCCCACCGTAGACCTCAGCATTGCCGTCCAAGCCACACTGACCCTCATCATAGCAGGTACACTTGCCGGATTCTTCCCGGCAAAGAAAGCCGTGAGTATCAGTCCTATCGAAGCACTTAGAGCAGATTAAAGATTATGAAAATAGACATAGATACATGTGAGGAAATCCTCATCACAATAACAAGAAACAAGACAAGAAGCCTGCTGACTGCATTCGGTGTATTCTGGGGCATCTTTATGCTGGTAGCACTCATCGGTGGCGGACAAGGCATGCAGGAAGAACTGAAATCCCAGTTCGAAGGATTTGCGACCAACTCGGGCTTTATCGCCGCACAAAAGACAAGCGAAGCCTACAAGGGATTCCGCAAGGGACGCTGGTGGACTTGGAGATGGAAGATGTGGACCGTGTACGCAGTGTGGACGGCATCGCACTCGCCACGCCTTCATTTGCCCTTTGGGGACAGACCGCTGTCTATGGAGAAAACAAATATGAATGTAGTGTAAAGGGGCTATACCCGGAGTATGAGCAGATAGAACATCAGGAAATGACTTACGGCCGTTTATCAACGACGTCGACATCAAAGAGTCACGTAAAGTGTGTGTTATCGGCAAACGTGTATACGAAAGTCTCTTTAAACCGGGAGAAGACCCCTGCGGCAAATACGTTCGGGTGAACGGAATCTATTACCGGATTATCGGAATGTGTTCATCCGAAGGCAATGTCAACATACAAGGACAAGCCTCCGAAGCCATTGTATTGCCTTTCTCCACCATGCAGCAGACCTACAACCTCGGAAAGAAACTGGATGTGGTATGTTTCATCATGAAACCGGGAATAAAAGTAAAAGACGTACAGCCCGAAGTGGAACGCCTCGTAAAAGCAGCGCATTACATTGCTCCCGATGACAAACAAGCCGTCATGTTCCTGAATGCGGAAGCTATGTTCTCTATGATGGACAACCTGATGACCGGAGTACACTTTCTTATTTGGATGGTAGGTCTGGGTACATTGTTCGCCGGAGCCATCGGCGTATCGAATATCATGATGGTAACCGTCAAGGAGCGTACTACGGAAATAGGCATACGGCGTGCCATCGGTGCCCGTCCTAAAGACATCCTGCAACAAATTCTTTCGGAAAGCATGGTACTGACCACTATAGCGGGTATGGCAGGCATTTCTTTTGCCGTATTTGTACTGCAAATACTTGAAAAAGGCTGCAACGACCCTGGAGTTATCAAAACCCACTACCAGGTTTCATTCGGACTGGCTATCGGAACTTGCATCCTCCTCATCGCATTGGGAGTGCTTGCCGGACTGGCACCTGCCTATCGCGCCATGGCAATCAAACCAATTGAAGCAATCAGGGATGAATAAACCTATAAAAGATTATCTACCGTAAACCATGAAACAATGGTTACTATATCAATAGTAAATAATTAAATCATAAATATAAGATGAGAACTAAAAAGTATCTGAAAATTGCATTATTGGTAGTAATAGCTGCCTTGTTTATCTGGACATTTATATTCCTATATCAGAAGTCCCAACCTAAAGTAAAGGTATACGAAACAGTAGTTCCGGAAGTGACAGACCTCGAAAAGACCACCGTAGCCACCGGCAAAGTGGAACCAAGAGACGAAGTACTCATTAAACCGCAGATTTCCGGTATCATATCTGAAGTGTACAAGGAGGCCGGACAAAGCATAAAACAAGGCGAAGTGATTGCCAAAGTGAAGGTTATTCCAGAACTAGGCACATTAAACTCAGCCGAAAGCCGCGTACGGTTGGCGGAAATCAACGCTGCCCAAGCCGAAACAGACTTCGCACGTACCCAGAAGTTGTACAACGACAAGCTTATCAGCGCTGAAGAGTATGAAAAAGGAGAGGTAAGTGTAAAGCAAGCACGCGAGGAACTGCAGACTGCAAAAGACAACTTGGAAATTGTAAAGGAAGGCATCACCAAGAACAGCGCCTCTTTCAGTAGTACGCTGATTCGTTCCACCATTACCGGTCTGATTCTGGATGTGCCATCAAAGTCGGTAACTCGGTTATCATGAGTAACACCTTCAATGACGGAACCACTATCGCTACCGTTGCTAACATGAACGATTTGATTTTCCGCGGCAACATTGACGAAACGGAAGTGGGCCGTGTACACGAAGGTATGCCGGTGAAACTGACAATCGGCGCCCTGCAGAATCTTTCGTTCGATGCCACACTGGAATACATATCTCCGAAGGGTGTGGAAGAAAACGGTGCCAACCAGTTTGAAATCAAAGCTGCCATTGCCGCACCGGACAGCGTACAGATACGTTCCGGCTATTCTGCCAACGCAGAAATCGTATTGGACCGTGCCCAGAAAACGCTTGCCGTTCCGGAAAGTACTGTTGAATTCAATGGGGACAGTACCTTTGTATATGTAATGACGGACAGCGTACCGGTACAAAAGTTCGAACGCCGCCCCATCCAGGTCGGCATGAGCGACGGCATAAAGATTGCCATCAAAAGCGGCATCAGTGCCCAGGATAAGCTTCGCGGTGCAGAGAAAAAGGATTAACAAACGGAATAGCTTAAAAAGATATACGACATGAATAAAAAGATATTCTTATACCTCGCCATATTCGGCAGTATCTCAGTGCAGGCGCAGGAACGCTGGTCTTTGCGCCAATGCATAGACTATGCCATCGAGCATAACATCAGTATCCGCCAAACAGCCAACGCTGCCGAACAGAGTGCTGTCGAGGTAAATACAGCCAAATGGGCACGACTGCCGAACCTGAATGCCAGTGCCGGCCAGAGCTGGAACTGGGGACGTACGCAAACAGCCATCAAGAACGAGGATACGGGAGACTACTCCACTGTATACGTCAACACCAGCAGTCACGGAACCAACATGTCCGTCAATACCAGCATACCTATTTTTACCGGTCTGGAAATTCCCCACCAGTATGCATTGGCCAAACTGAACCTCAAAGCTGCCATTGCCGACCTGGACAAAGCCAAGGAAGATATTGCCATCAATATAGCTTCGGCCTACCTGCAAGTGCTGTTCAATGAAGAGCTCCACCAGGTGGCGCTGGGACAAGTACAACTGAGTAAAGAGCAATATGTCCGTATCAGCCGGCTGGCAGAACTGGGCAAGGCTTCTCCGGCAGAACTGGCAGAAGCCAAAGCACGTGTGGCACAAGACGAGATGAATGTGGTACAGACGAACAATAATTATAAGTTGGCTCTGCTCGACCTCAGCCAGCTTATCGAGCTGGAAACACCTGAAGGGTTCAATCTGGAATCTCCGGCAGTCAATCTGAAGTTGGTTCCTCTCACTCCTCCGGATGAAATATTCCAAACAGCTATGGTAAGCAAAGCCTCCATCCAGGCTGCACAGTTCCGTCTGGAAGGCAGCAAGCACAGCATCCGCATCGCCCAGAGCAACTACTACCCACAACTGAGCCTGAACGGTAGCCTCGGTACGAATTACTATTCTACCATTGACCGCACCTTCAGCCAGCAGATGAACGATAACTTCAACAAATATGTAGGCTTCAACCTCAGCGTACCTATTTTCAACCGCCTCTCTACCCGTAACCGGTGCGCACGGCACGCCTGCAACGTGAAGACTATGCCTTGCAACTGGATAATGCCAAAAAGACGCTTTACAAGGAAATCCAGCAAGCATGGTACAACGCCGCCGCTGCCGAAAGCAAATATACCAGCAGCCATACAGCCACCGTTGCCAGCGAAGAATCTTTCAAGCTGATGAGCGAGAAATATGAAAATGGTAAAGCAAATGCCGTGGAATACAATGAAGCAAAACAAAACCTTATGAAATCCCAATCAGACGAACTGCAGGCCAAGTATGACTATCTGTTCCGTACCAAGATTCTGGATTTCTATAAAGGAGAACCGATTGAGTAAAAAACGAAGTATAATTTTAGTTGTTGTGTTTGATTCTCCCTCTCCCTGCTTCATGCAGGCGAGAGGGGAGTTTTTTGTTCTTCTATCTCCTTGTATTTTCCGAAGAACGGGAAGAGCTACTGCGGGTAGTGCTTGAAGAGCTGCTGCGACGGCTTTCGGAATTCCGTACGCCGGAAGCATTTCTTCTTTCCTTACTTTCCGTCTTTACCCTGCTACGGCTGGGGCTCTTATCATTATTTTTAGTTCTTGTGGTTTCTATTTTCTCTTTACTCGACTTTCTGCCACTATCCACACTACTACGTCGCGTACTGCTGTTACGTGTACCTGTACTAATGCGATTATTACTACCGTTGCTACGTCGCGTGGTATATACATCATCCCTGCCTGCCGGACGCTTATGCGAATTAGGGCGGATGTTCACCGAACCGAAATCTGAACGGCGGCTGGTGTGGTACGACTTATCATTCCGAATGCTCCACGAACCGGTATAGTGCGGATGATGGTAACGACCGCGATAATAGCTGTTGTGATAGTGCGTACGACAATGCCCACCGCAATATGTACGGTAATGATACGGCCGCGGGAAATAGAAATGATTATGGTTGGTGTAAGTGATGTAAACCCTAAAAGACCAACGCCCACCACTTACATAAACCGGACGGTAAAAATAGGCGGCCTGCATGAAACGGCCATACTGCCGGTTATTCAGCACCCATCGAAGATCGTCATTGCGCACATCCAGATAATCGTAATAGCGATTCAAGCCCATTCCTCCCCCCGAAGAACGTCATCCATCAGATAGCGTATACCGGAAATGAAATCATAGTTTATTTCGTACACGTCATTATACTGTTCTGTATTCAGGTTCAATTCATAGGCCATCTTGTCCGTAAGAAAGCGGGTCTCTTTACGCACTTTGCTGTTGCTCATTGCCGCACTGCAAACAGCTGTGCTCATCATAGCGGCAAGAAATATAAATATAATCCGTTTCATAATCCCTCCTTTTTTAGTTATTCTTCTCATGATATTGTTTGATGAAGGCATTTATCTCGTTCTTGTCCGACGAGAAGGTCAGCTTGTCTATCGCATAATAGAAATTCGGTTTATCGACTATTTTAGGATAAATCTTCTTCATCAACTGCTTCTTTTCACTGTCGAAACGATAAAAATCCATCAGACGGATACACTGGTCAGTAGTGAACCAAGAGGTCAGCAAGGCATGGTCGAGCACTTCCTTACGGTCTGAATCGAAACTCTGTTTTTCCATCAGCCCCATAAACTGTTCGAAGGCAGAGGGAGACATTACCCGTTCATACTGCCCGCCCCCTGACGGTCTGTCACCGGGTCTGCCAGGCTTGTGATGATTAGAAGTACCCCAGTTTCCACCAGGTCTTTTGTCCTCTGGAATGAAAATATCTTCCACTTCATTGATGGAGCAATGCACACGTTCATCATATAGGAGTTTTCCTCTTCGAGGATTCCCCCCACGGGATGGCGCTTCATAAACCTCTACCCGACAACTACCACGCAGATTGGCTACAAAACAACTGAAAGTAGGCAGGCAAACCTGCTGTCCGTCGACCAATACCACCACTCTACGGTATGGACTTTCTATACGGATTCCGTCTATGGGCGCCGCTTTTATTGCGGGAAACGCTACCAGAACTAGACAAACACTTAATATCAAATGACGTATCATGACTTTTTCTTTTTTATTGTACGACAAAAATAGGGAGAGGAAATTCCCCTCCCTAATGATTGTCTCTATTTACAAGTAGGGAAATTCCTAATGACTGGGACTAATTCCTAATCCTGATTCCATCTTCCTCCAATACAACCAGATGTTTTTTGTACAAATCTCCCACAGCCTTTTTGAAGGTTTTCTTGCTGACACCGAAGTTGCATAGATTTCTTCTGCCGGACTCTTGTCATTCAAAGCTATCCGTCCGCCCTGTTCACGGATATAGTCCAGCAGCGTAGCTGAGAAATCTTCTACTTTAGCCTGCCCCGTTTTTTGAAGCAGCAGGTCTATCTTGCCGTCTTCACGTACCTGCTTCACATAGGCTTTCATCCTCATGCCCGTGTGCAGTGGCTGAAATATCTCGCTCTCATATAGCAAGCCGCTATATTCATCGTTGATGATCGCCTTGAATCCCAAATCCGTCTTCTGCCAAATCAGGATATCCACCTCCTGCCCCGACTCATAGGCGGCCTTCTCTTTGGAAAGATAACGGTCTACCTTGGCCGATGCACGATACGATAGCTTTCATCATCCAAATGGGCATGAACCACATACTTCTTTCCCACCTGCATCTTCATTTTCTGTTCGCGGAAGGGGACGAAAAGATCCTTCATCAATCCCCAGTTAAGGAAAGCGCCATACTGGTTTATCCACGCCACCTCCAAGCAGGCAACTGCCCGACCTGCACTAATGGTGTCAGAGTAGTGGCTACCAGGCGTTCTTCGTTATCAAGATATATAAAAACGTTCAGTTTGGCTCCCACCTTACAGTCTTGGGGGACATAACGCGACGGAAGCAGAATTTCACCTTCTTCGCCACCGTCCAGATACATGCCGAAGGCTACCTCCTTCACCACTTCCAGCGTATTGTACTTTCCTAACTTAATGCTCATAGTTTCTTACTTATCTTCATTTTCCCAACAAAGATAAGTAATTTAGGTACAATACAGCAGTTCGGAAAGAAGAAATAACTTTTTGCTCTAAAAGATAACTTTTTTCTATGAACAACTCTCTTCAAAAGGGTTATCTTTGTATCGTGACAATCAGCAAGAAAAGATATTACTCACCTTTAAATAAAAAAGATTATGGAATTTCTGACAAATGACAAATTGACAATCGTCGGCGCAGCCGGCATGATCGGTTCAAACATGGCACAGACTGCAATCATGATGCATCTCACTCCCAACCTATGTCTGTACGACCTTATGCTCCCGGACTGGAAGGTGTGGCCGAAGAGCTGTTCCACTGCGGATTCGAAGGAATGAACATCACATTTACCTCCGATATCAAAGAAGCGCTGACCGGTGCCAAGTATGTGGTATCATCAGGCGGTGCCGCCCGCAAGGCCGGCATGACCCGCGAAGACCTTTTGAAAGGCAATGCCGCTATTGCCGAAGAATTCGGTAAGAATGTAAAAGCCTACTGTCCGGATGTGAAGCACGTGGTTGTCATTTTCAACCCTGCCGACATCACCGGTCTGATTACCCTATTGTATTCCGGCCTGAAACCTTCACAAGTGACCACACTGGCTGCCCTCGACAGCACCCGCCTGCGCAGTGAACTTCCAAGCACTTCGCATTGCCCCCGACAAAATCGAAAATTGCCGTACCTACGGCGGTCATGGTGAACAGATGGCTGTATATGCCTCTACCGCCAAGGTGGACGGTAAACCGTTACTTGATATCATCGGTACCCCTGCCCTGACTAAAGAGCAGTGGGTCGAAATCCAGACTAAGGTAACCAAAGGCGGTGCCAACATCATCGCCCTCCGTGGACGTTCTTCCTTCCAGAGTCCGGCATACGTCTCTATCGAATGATAGCTGCAGCGATGGGTGGCAAACCGTTCCGCTGGCCTGCCGGTACATATGTACACAGCCACGGCTTCGACCACATCATGATGGCAATGGAAACTGAAATTACCAAAGACGGTGTACACTACAAGGAACTGAACGGCACACCCGAAGAAGAAGCCAAACTGAAAGAAAGCTATGCCCACCTCTGCAAACTTCGTGACGAAGTGATAGAAATGGGAGTACTGCCTGCCATCAAAGACTGGCACAGCATCAATCCGAATATCGACTGATTTCTTCGATAGCAAGTGATTCTCAAAAGTAAGATGCCTCGCTCTATGGAGCGAGGCACCTTTTTAAGATATTTTTTCCTCAAAAAGCCTTGCGGTATAAAAAAACTCTTTATCTTTGCACCCGCAAACGAAAAAGGTGCCATAGCTCAGTTGGTAGAGCAAAGGACTGAAAATCCTTGTGTCCCCGGTTCGATTCCTGGTGGCACCACTTTCTTAAGCAATCGGAATGTAGCGCAGTTGGTAGCGCACTACGTTCGGGACGTAGGGGTCGGGCGTTCGAGTCGCCTCATTCCGACAGAAGAGCGGCAGATGATTCTATATCATTTGCCGCTCTTTCATACTACTCCTCAGTAATAAATAATTTTGTCATTATTTTGTGTGGCATGAGATTATTTATATCTTTGCAAATGATTGGATGAAAAGGTGGAGGGGCGATTTAGCTCCTTTTTTTGTTCTTAATAGTTAATACATGATAGATAAAAACGTTGTAGCTCGGATTGTAGAGGAATGGCTGGAAGATAAAAGTTATTTTCTGGTTGATGTAAATGTGAGTCCGGATGACAAAATTGTAGTGGAAATAGACCATGCAGAAGGCGTATGGATAGACGACTGTGTGGAACTGAGCCGCTATATCGAGTCGAAATTAAGTCGTGAAGAAGAAGATTACGAACTGGAAGTAGGTTCTGCGGGAATCGGCCAGCCATTTAAGGTATTGCAGCAGTATGTAGCACATGTAGGTTGCGAAGTAGAAGTGCTGGACAAAACCGGAAAGAAATGGACGGGTGTGCTGGCAGATGCCAATGAAGAAAGTTTTACGGTTACGGTAGAAGTGAAAATAAAACCGGAAGGTGCCAAGCGTCCGAAGCTGGTGGAACAGAATGTAACCTTTACGTATGATGAGATAAAATACACCAAATACTTAATTAGTTTTAAATAATTATGGCCAAAAAAGAAGAAACTGTCAGCTTGATTGACACATTCTCGGAATTTAAGGAATTGAAGAACATTGATCGCACCACGATGGTGAGCGTGTTGGAAGAGTCGTTCCGCAGTGTGATTGCAAAAATGTTCGGTACAGATGAAAACTATGATGTGATTGTAAATCCTGACAAGGGGGATTTCGAAATCTGGCGTAACCGTGAAGTTGTGGCGGATGAGGAGCTGACTAACCCGAACCTGCAGATTGCATTGTCGGAAGCACGCAAGATTGATGCATCGTATGAAGTGGGAGAGGAAGTGACCGATGAGGTGATTTTTGAGAAATTCGGCCGCCGTGCAATTCTGAATCTCCGCCAGACACTGGCTTCAAAGATTCTGGAGTTGGAAAAGACAGCTTGTATAA
>ENA-OQDF01000388-OQDF01000388.1-human-gut-metagenome-genome-assembly--contig:-NODE-388-length-18168-cov-3.276038_pt1 | contig 18168 bp, 27 predicted proteins | sample MGYA00242769_ERZ504597 | MGnify/ENA primary metagenome ERZ504597 (study PRJEB26092, sample SAMD00036305) | human gut metagenome | host: Homo sapiens | study: EMG produced TPA metagenomics assembly of...
GTGGTGCCTATTATAAGATCAGCACTCTTTCCGATGAAGAGAGAAATAAAGGTCTGATCACAGCATCCGCCGGAAATCATGCACAGGGTGTTGCCTAGCTGCGCATAAATATGGTGTGAAGGCAGTGATCGTTATGCCTACCACAACTCCGCTGATCAAGGTTGAGAGAACAAAGAGTTACGGTGCAGAGGTTATCCTGCATGGTGATGTATATGATGAGGCATGTGCACATGCACTGGAACTTGCTGAGAAAGAGGGATATACCTTTATCCATCCTTTCGATGATCCGGCAGTTGCCACAGGACAGGGTACCATTGCAATGGAGATTGTTCAGGAGCTTCCGCTTGTTGATTATATTCTGGTTCCAATCGGTGGAGGCGGACTTGCAACAGGTGTTTCCACACTTGCGAAGCTGTTAAATCCACATATCAAAGTCATCGGTGTGGAACCGGCAGGGGCTGCCTGCATGAAAGCTTCTCTGAAGAAGGGTGAGGTTGTGACTCTTCCGCACGTAAATACGATTGCTGACGGTACTGCCGTACAGACACCCGGAAAGAAAATCTTCCCGTATATCCAGAAGAATCTGGACGATATCATCACTATCGAGGATGATGAACTGATCGTTGCTTTCCTTGATATGGTTGAGAACCATAAGATGATCGTAGAGAATTCCGGTCTTCTGACAGTGGCAGCGCTTCGTCATCTGGATGTGAAGGGAAAGAAGATTGTTTCTATCTTAAGCGGTGGAAACATGGATGTTATTACCATGTCTTCTGTTGTTCAGCATGGTCTGATCCAGAGAGACAGAATCTTCACAGTATCTGTGCTCATTCCGGATAAGCCGGGCGAACTGGTACGCGTGGCAAGCGTGATCGCTAGGGCTCAGGGCAATGTTATCAAGCTGGATCATAACCAGTTTGTAAGCACGAACAGAAATGCGGCAGTGGAACTTAAGATCACATTGGAGGCTTTTGGCACAGATCATAAGAATGAGATTGTTAAAGCTCTCGAAGATGCAGGATGCAGACCAAAGGTGATCCGTCCAAGTCTGTGATTGTCTCAGAGTAGCATCTGCCATGTAAATAAATGAAATGGGAGCCCTGGTGTTCAGTATATGGATATCAGGCTTTTTTGTAACTTATATTAGAGGTCTCAAAGGGACGCGAAGAAAAACAGTTTGTTTCGTGTGCGGTTTCGGGATCTAAGATATTCTAAGCTGCCATAAATCTGCTAAAAGCATGAGCCGTCTTATCAAACTCGCTCCGTTGCAAACTTCGCTCAGACAGTGATGCAGCCGGCTCATAACGCAGATTTCTGCCAGCTAAGAATATCTAAGATCCCTGCAAATGCACACGAAACAAACTGTTTTTCTTCGCTGGATATTTAGCGGTAATTTATGGAATTGCTATAAATTAATTTTGTCAAGAGAAAATGCTTGATATTAATTTTGAAAGAATGCCGTAAATACGCGCTTTTCCGGGCATATTGGCAGGAGTCTGTGACAATCTTGTGACAAATGCGGGAAAAATATGAATTTACAGTGTGAGAAAGCAGTAGAAAAGATATGGTGGTTCGGTTATAATAAAGAAAAAAGTATCGAAGCAGGAAAGGAGAAAACATTATGCCGGTAACAATAAAAATATTGTTGGATCAGTATACCGAAATATTACGGAAGATATATGGAAGTCATTTAAAGACAGTAATTTTATATGGATCCTATGCAAGGGGAGATTATAAGGCAGATTCTGATATAGATATAATGATTCTCCTGGACTTGTCAGACATAGATATTAAACAGTATCGCCATGAATTGTCAGGAGAAACTTTTGATTTCAATATGGATCATGACCTTGATATTAAACCGATAGCAAAAAGCCAACAGCATTTCCAGAACTGGGTTGATGTATACCCATTTTATGCGAATGTAAAGAAGGAAGGAGTGAAACTGTTTGATGCAGCCTAATGAAAAGGGAACGCAGAAAGATTTGGTACTGTATCGTATTGAAACCTCTAAAAGTGATATTAAGGCAGCCGAAATCCTTTTGGCAGCTAAAGAATTCCGTGGAGCAAATAACCGGGCATATTATGGGATTTACCATGCAATATCAGCTGTGCATGCGCTGGATGGTAATGCGTATAAAAGACATAAAGATGCTCTGGCGAATTTCAATAAGAATTATGTAAAAACGGAGTTTTTTCCGAGAAAGCTTGGAAAGAAAATTGTTGAATCAGAAGAAATCCGTCATGCCAGTGATTATGATGATTTCTATATAGCGACAAGAGAAGAGGCTGAGGAACAGATCCAGACAGCAAAAGAGCTGGTGTCACGTGTAGAAGAATATGTACAGGCAAGATGGAAGAAAGAGTCTGAAAAGACTGTTCAAAATGCGGAATATCTGGATATGATAGACAGAGGAATTGATCAGTTATCAGCAGGTAATGGGCAGGAACATGAGCTGAATGAGACGGACTGAGAATGTAAGCTGGTTGGCTTAAAACATAAATGGGAATGGGTTTCTTTGGACCATCACCTGTAGAGGCCATTATGAAGACTAAAATAGAAAGGTTGGGGCTGTAGTAAGTTCTGACCTTTTCGGGGCAGAGATACAGATTTTATGATCCATATATTTTGCGAAGTGTTTGAACATTTTGCAGATAAATCAAAATGGAATAGTGGAATATACGATAAAAGCACTCAACGCCTTAATTGGTATTGGGTGCTTTTTTAGTGTTTTATTCTTCTGTATAATCATTTGAGTTATTATTTTTGTTTTCAGTTGAAGAATGCGAAGATTCTTGTAGAAAGTTTAAATCAGGTATTTTTAAATGCCTTAATGATAATGTTGGGGGCACATAAGCACCTTCAGGGGTTAGGCCAGCTGCCTCTAGTTCGTTATCGTTTGGTTCATGGCACTGGGGTAATAATCGTTTATCAAGCCGCATTAAAGCATAATCCATAACATCTTCGATTAATTCATCTAATAAGTTATTTGGACAATAAAATAATTTGTTTTGAGGGCTTTTTATGATAAATCCTTTGCTTAGTCTCATTGGGGCATTAAGCGTACTTATTCCGGAAGCTTCATCTTCGTTTTCTGGTATCTCGTATAGTTCATAATTATAAAAATTAAGTAAGGTATCGAAACAATTAGCTTTTTGATAATTAGTGGTATTAGATTTAGTTTTTTCTTCGGGAAATATTATCATCTCTACAAAGCAAATAATCTGCACGAACATGTAAAACTTCAGCGAAATTATTAGCTGCATCTACAGAAAGCTTACGTTTACCTCTTTCAAACATACAGACCGTTTCTTTTTTATAGTTTGCTCTGTTCCCTAAAGCTTCTTGGGTATATCCTGAGAGAAGCCTGCACTTTTTTAGGCGCTGTCCACATTCAATGTTAATGTTCATGTTAACTTCCTCCGTTTTTGTTTATTTTAAAGATGATTTAAGCAATATTAGAATGATTTAGAAATGTTAAGTTAATTAACATGTGAACCATAAATGCTGTTAATTTTATTAACATCTATGTTATAATAATACCATAAAAGAACCACATAGACAATGACGAAGTGGTAGAAAGGAATAAAATTTTATGAAAAGAAGAATTACAAACAATGAATTGGAATTGAATCCAAAGCCGGACGTATTGAACAGGCGTGTGCAAGATATGGCGTTGGTAGAACTACTATGAGAAATATCGCAAAAGAGGCAGGAGCTGAAGTAAAAGTAGGAAAATGTTATTTGATTAATTTTTCAAAAGTAGATGCTTTTATAGACAGTATTTCTGAGTAAGGTGGCGATTCTATGGGAGTATATGAAAATCTGCTGCCGGGCAAAGAAAATGCGCTGACACCGGAGTATCTTACTGTGAAATGCCATTTTTCCAGTGTTCGGATGCTTCAAAAACAGATCGAAGCAGAACGCAAGGCCGGCAAAGTCATATTATCAAACACAACTCCGCCTGGAGGATATTATCTTCCTGCAGCAGGAAACACGATGGAAATCCGAAAGTTTATTCGTACTTTAGAGAATAGAGGTGAAAATACATTGAAAGCTCTGGAAAGTGCAAGAGAGTTATTGAAGGAATTGGAAGGTGATAATCTTTGACCTATGAGGAAATCTTATCACATTTTCAAGTGAAGAAATATGGCAATGGAAAGGTACAAGCACTCTGTCCGGCACATCCTGATAAGGAAGCCAGTTTGACGATTACGCAAGGGAATAATGGTAGGACTTTATTAAAATGCCATGCGGGTTGCAGCTCTGAAAGTGTTGTACTGGCAGCAGGATTAAAAATGGCAGACTTATTTAGTGAAAGTAGGCCAGCAGAGGAATGCTGCGAATGTACATAGAAAGCCGAGAGAAAAGAAAGATTGAGGCTGTATACAATTACGTATCTATTAACGGCGAATATGCTTACACAAAAATACGCCTTGAAGGTAAGAAAATGCTTTTCGGAATACTTAAGGATGGGCGGTTTGAATATGGCTTGAAAGGAAGGAACAAAAAGGAATTCAATGCAATATTCGGAAGTGTTCCACGAATAAAAGAAGCTATTGAAAGAAACGAACCGATTTTTATACCTGAGGGTGAAAAGGACGTTAATACACTGGTAAAGAAAGGCTATACTGCTTTTTCATGTGGCGGGGCTAATGATTGGAATAAGAACGTATCAGAACTGTGTGCGGGTGCTGAAGTTGTCATTCTGGCTGATAATGATGCTCCAGGGAAGAAACTGGCAGCTGCTATTGAAAAAGATTTAAAAGGAATTTCTAAGAGTGTAAAGATAATTGTTCCGATGCCCGATACGCCAAAAGCAGATATAACTGATTATTTTGAAGAGGGACATACTGTTGAAGAATTTGAAAATTTAATAAGGAATGTTGATGATACAGAGAAGATTTGTGTAGATGTTCAGCAAGATCAGAAGCAGGATACAGGTAAAAAACGATCTGTAATACAAAAAAGCAAGGACGAAGTAGCTGGATGTCCGGCATTAGTCTTTAAATTCCTCGACTGCAACTATGATGAAGATGGAAATGTAAAAAGCGTAAAACAGCTGGTACATAATTTTGAAATCGTTATGGATAAAGACAGCCGTTTCGCCGGGAAAATCCGTCTTAATGAGTTTGCACAGCAACCTTATCTATATGGTAATGTGCCATGGGAGAATGAGAATAATTGCAGAGCATGGAGCAGCATGATGATTCAGCTTTGTTTTCGCTGATACAGGCTGATTATGGGCTTAAAGTCGGCAAGACTTCGCAGATGCGCTGAAAAATGTTTCTATGCGCAATAAATTCCATCCGGTAAGAGAACTACTGGATTCCCTTACATGGGATGGAAAAGAGCATATAAGAAGCCTGCTGCCGGAATATCTTGGAGCAGAGGATTCTGATTATACATACCAGGTAATGCGCTTATGGATGTTAGGAGCTGTTTCAAGAGTGTATAAACCCGGAAATAAATTTGATTATACAATCATTTTACAGGGTTCACAGGGCATTGGCAAGAGTACGTTTCTGAAATTGATGGCTTTGGACGATTCCTGGTTCAATGATTCGTTGGATAGTTTGGATTCAGATAAAGCGGTACAGTCCCTTACAGGATCATGGATCATTGAGCTCGCTGAATTAAAGTCACTGGCTCGAACGGCTGGAGGCGTTGAGAGTGTAAAAAGGTTTTTGACCGCAACGCAGGATAAATACAGGATTCCTTATGAGCGGCGGGCAGACACATTTTACAGACAGTGTGTATTCGCCGGAACTACCAATAAAGATGATTTTTGCAGGATGAAACAGGAAACAGGCGTTTTCTTATTATTCACACAGGCTTTACAAAAACATCTAAGAGCCTTTTTACACCAGAAGTTATGGACGATATAAAACAGGCATGGGCGGAAGCAGTGCATATTTGGAAAAACGAAGATCCAGAATTGATACTTCCGGAAAACTGTATGCAGCAGGCTAAAGAACTTCAAGAGGCAAATATGGCAGATGATGGCAAGCGTGGAATTATTCTGGACTATTTGGAAGGAAAAACTCAGGTGTGTGCTAGAGAAATATGGTTCGAAGCATTAAAGGAAACCATACCACCAAAAATTGGCAGGCATCAGAAATAAATAATATCGTTGCTAAAATACCGGGATGGGAAAGGCTTAAAACCCCACGTAAATTTGATGGATATGGACAACAACGAGGCTTCAGAAAAATAGCAATGAAAACTACAGAAGAGGAATCTGAAAATTCTGAGTTTGTTGTTGTTTCAGAGCAAGAACAAATGGAGCTTCCGTTTGATTAAGTAATTTTGCGGTTGTTTTTATGGATTGTAGTGAAGTTTGTAGAATGAATGTAGTTCGCTTAAATTCAGTATTTACAAGTGTTTCTACATATTCTACAAATACTACATTCTATAAAAAAAATATATAAAAGATAATAATATAGGGATATAAGGGTATATAAAGAAACCTTTAAACTCTTTGGAACGATTGTAGTTGTAGTCTGTAGTTGGATTTTGTAATGGATTTTATAGCGGTTTACCGCCGGAAAGGGAAAAATATATGTCAAAAAATTAAAGAAACAGTCGGTATATTCAGTAGCTGATTTAGAAAGTTTGAAAGGATTTACAGTAGATGAAGTGAAATCAGATTCAAGGGGGGGCTGAATGTAACTATGAAGCTTGTAAATAAAGCAGGAAACGTTGTAAAAATATATGTTGATTCAGTTTTGTTTGGAGCTGAATTAGTGAAATATACAGAGGAGTAACTTAATCATAGGGGAAACGATAATTATAGGCGGTAATCCGCCGGAAAGGATACTAATCATGAAAATAATGACACAGGATAAAACACGAGTTTTAAATTTTAAAATGACGTATATCAGTTATGTAAGTAAGAACCGTATTTGTGAGAGTGATTTTAGTATTGCGGAATATGCAAGTCCAGAACGCGCAAAAGAAGTGTTGAATGATATGTTTCAAAAGTATGTAGCAGGAGAAAAAGCGTATATCATGCCGGAGGAGTAATCATTGGATAATGAAAAGGAATTAAGACAGGTATATGACATATTAACTGCTGCCTGGCGAGCATACAGAGAACATTACCCGCCGGGAAATCCGCAGGATGATACATACTGGTCAAAGCTGGTAGCTAATCTTCACGAAATAGAATCGCAATATAATTGCCAGTTGTGCCGGGATATCTTGTGCAATGTTGCGTCAGATCTGGAGCACAAAGCAAAAGTCCTGTATCAGTCAAAGTAACTGACGCAGGACCGTATAAAAGGGGTGAGTCTTTCTGTAAGCTATTATACCACAAACAGGACAGGAGGACTCTATACCAATGAGCATCAGAAAAATGAAATTGAAAGATTATGGGATTACGCCGGGACGGGCAGCAGAACTCAAAGAAATGGTAAAAGATAAACAGTATTATTCTTTAGTAATCGAAGCATGCAATAGGGCAAATGAATTTCTTGCCTCGCATCTGGTAAAGAGTTTTACAGAAAGCGTGGGATATCGCCAGATATTCAAAAACAGCAATTCATGTGAACTTCCATGCACTGAAAATGATTTTTATGGTTATAAGCGGAAAGCACTTCATGAATTTGATTTACTGGTGAAATCAGTAGATTTGTAGTAGACGATGCTGGAAGAACCTGACAAAACCCCACATATCACTCTATATGGAGGAACTTACGAAAACCTACGATTTCAGCATATATAGCCGAAAACATTAACAGATATTAACATCTTCTCGGATCGACAACCTGTCAAAACCGTCTGTTTCTCTGTATAGGGAATACATCTTGGAAAAACGTGGAACTTGATTATATATAGCTGATGAATAGGGTGGAAAAAGGTGGAGCTTCAGAGTATATAGCTGATGAATAAGGTTGCAAATAGTGGCATTTCTGCATATATAATCAAAGCTTTAGTATTATTTAGTGCTTTGATTGCCTAGTAAAACTTAGTATTTTGGCTCATATAGGCGGAGGCTTTCTATGAAAACTTCAGAAAACCTCATATATTTTTCTGTATGGATCATGGAACCTAACAAAAGCTAACATTTTTGTATGTATAGGTAAAACCTAAAAAACCTTATATTTTTCGGATATAGAGGTGCAGGACTTAACAAAACTTAACATTTATCGGCATATAGATGAAAAAATGTAGGGAGTTTGTTGACACGATTACGCGCGGGTGACTATTCAGAGATTTCGGAGTCCCTAAAAGTCTGGCGCATGATTCCAAAATGAACTTCGAACGAACTTCGAGAAAATGCACTCAGATGTTATCGAACTCCGAGCGAACCCCGAGAAATGACCTTTTAATGAGTTAGTAAACAAAGAGCGAACAGAGAGAACATGAACAATACACGAACAAAACAAAAAGGAGATTTTTATGAATGGATGTAACGAAAATGCAATTGAATTTATGACTAATGGTACTAAAGCAACATTAACATTCTCTCAGGGCCGGTATAAGTCAGTAATCCGCAAGCTGGCAGAGAAACATCCTGATGATTGCCAGATCGTTGCTGATAACGAGGACGGAAGTATTTGTGCTCATGTTCCGGTAGCCTGGATCCGGATTTCTCCTCCGAAACAGTATACAGAGGAACAGCGTCAGCAGATGAGGGAAAGGCTAAGCCACAATATATCTGAAAATACAGGAGTATGGGAATAAAACAGAGCAAAAATCAATTGTAATGCAACTAAGATAAAGTTGTAAGGGTAAGGGAAGAAAAAGGCTAAATGAGCCGATAAAATAGAGAGAAGAGATGATGCCAGTATTTAATAAAAATCCTGCTGCCGAACCTACGGCTCAATAAAAGACCTATTATGAGAAATACGGTCATGCGTTATTACTGATTTTTACGGTACTGGTCTGATTGAAGCAGTGAGGAAGCAGTGAAAAGTTATAAAAAGGGATATCCACTATTTTGAGGATCCCTGTTATTGATAATGAAGCCGCAGGAAAGCCACACAAAGCCGTGACGAACCCGTGAGAAATGGAATTAAAGTGGCGAGAACTCGGAGTGTTCGAACAGGCGAGGAACAGGCGAGAATATCAGATTGAATTGTGATCTTTGCGAAAGGCCAGTTGCCTTTGAACTGTCGATGAACAGTCGAAATAACAAAAACGCCCAAAAGTGGTAGAGAGCTGTTCTCACAAAATGTGAGATAATATATGTATCACAATAGGACAGGAGATGATGTATGTGATTTTACTTAGCATGTTGATGTTGATTGCAGTCATGGAATTAGCAGCTATTTATGATGCGGTAAGGGGGAAAGACAATGAGACGTATCAGAATGAAGAAAAGTAGAAAATATGAACAGGACAAGCTTCAGGCGGCAATAAATGCTTCTGCCAGACGGGCACTTGATGATCTGGATAAATCATCCGGGATGTGGCCTACAATGATTGGAGTAATGGCAGAAAAATGTAGAAAACTTGCGCAGGATTACGGGGAACTTCAGAGACTTGAAACGGAACTTCAAAAATATGAGGGAGAGGCGATAAGTAATGGCAGAGAAGATAACATTTAATACAGGTGCTAAGAACTATGAGATTGTAGATCAGGATGGAAATGAGCTGGGAGTATTCCGATTTATTCCTACAGATGTTGGAATCTTAAACAGATATAAAGAGACAGCGGCGTTTTTCGCAAGTGTAGGTGACAAAATAAAAGGGGAGGACTTGGAAGAGATTCTTCCTGAGCTGGAGAAAGAAGCCGGGGAAAAGATAGATTTCTTGTTTGGTGCTCCTGTATCGGAGAACTTCTTTAAAATTACTCATCCGTTTACAATTCTGGAAGATGGACAGACATTTGCCGAACAGATTATCACTGTGATTGGCGGAATCATTGAAAAGGAATTAGCTGAAAGAGAAAAGAAGCAGCAGGAACAAATTGACAAATATGTTGCTAAATACACAAAAAAAGACGAAGAAAAATAAAAACGGCGGGCTGTTCTGGAAACAGGATAGCCCTAATTTATAACTCGGTACTGGTAATTTGAAACTGGTACTGACCTCAAATAGTCGGGAGGTAGATAATATGGCAGCTGATGGCTCAATCATCATTGATACCAGGATTCAGACAGAAGGTCTTTCCAAAGGATTAAATACGATTAAGGCAGGAATGACAAGAATTACTGCTCAGGTATCAAAAATGGGAGAAACAGCAAAAAATTCATTTCAAAGGCAGATTGCAACAGTTAACAGCCTTTATCAAAGCTATGAAAAGCAGGAAAGAAAAGTTGCTGAATTAAAATCTAAGCTGGATGAGCTGGGTAAAAGCAAAATAGAAACAGAAGAATACAAGCAGATTTCGGATCAGATCAAGGCTCTTGAGACAGACTTTGAAAAAATAGAATCTAAACAGCGTGAATGGATTGATATGGGATTTCCAGTTGATTCTGGGCCTGTTAAAGAACTAGATAAGCAGTTGGATGAAATATGGGCAGACATGAAGAGACTGCAGAACAAACAGAAGGAGATGCAGGTATCCGGCAGTGCGTACATAGATCCTAAATCGACAGATGCCTATAAAAATACATTGCAGAAGTACGATGAGGAATCACAGAAACTGGAACGTATAAACGGAAGGCTATATTCTTCATATAATAATCTGAAGAAAAAGTAGAGGAATATCAGGAAAAGAATAACAAGCTTGTCTGGTAATGCAGAATCTACAGAAAGCTGCTGCACGTGTAGGTGTAGTCATGAAGAACATTGGCTCTGCTTTAAAGAGCGTAGGATCGGCTGTAAAAAGTATGGTCTCTGCTATGAAAAAAGCAGTGGAATCTATGTTTAATTTCGATAAGCAGGCAAAATGTTCTAAGGCAGGTCTGGATGAGGTGTTGGGAATATCACTATTGTTTTCGGGCATGTCCCAGGCTATAAATGCTGTTGGTGACGGAGTAAAGACGGGAATTCAGAATCTTGCTGAGTATTCTAATACCGCAAACACAGCAATGTCTTCATTGATGTCCAGTATGACAAGATTAAAAAATTCTTTTGCAACAGCATTCGCACCAATATTGACAACAGTCGCACCGATTCTTGTCAAGTTTATTAATCTTATGTCAGATGCGGTTACCCGCGTAGGTATGCTGATTGCAGCATTAACCGGGCAAAAAACTTTTACAAAAGCAATAGGCGTTCAGGAAGACTATGCTGCCAGCTTGGATAAAACAGCGGATAGTGCCAAGAAAGCCACAAAGGAAGTAAAAGGATATCTTAGCCCGATTGATGAACTTAATAGATATGATGATGGCGTAAACAGTGCAGGAACAATCGGCGGGAACAAATACACTGACCCATCTGCCGGTGATATGTTTGAAGAAGTTCCTATCACGAGTTCTATAAAGGGAATTGCTGATAAGATCCGAAAGCTCATCAAAAAGAGGACTGGGAAGGGTTGGGGCTTATATTGCCAGTGGCATTAATAAAGGCCTGCAGAAAATTTATGATGTGATTAACTGGAACAATGTTGGACCCAAGATTACAAAATTCTGTGATGCTTTTACAAGAACATTTAATAGCCTGGTTGATCATATTGATTGGGATTTGTTAGGACGTACTGTAGGGGTTGGGATTAATACTCTTGTGAATACTATGAATCTTCTGATTACAGGAATAAATTGGAAGAATCTTGGAAAGAAATTTGCAGAAGGTATTACCGGTCTGGTTCATGAGGTAAACTGGAATAATCTTGGACAGCTGCTTGGCAACATGTTCATGATTTCCTGGAAGATATTCAGCGGATTTGTTCATAATCTTCCTTATGCTGATATTGGAAAGGCGGTTGCGGATGCACTGAACGGTGTTTTTTCGACTGTTTCATTTTCAGAGATAGGAGATACACTTGCTACTGGACTTAACGGTGCGTTTACAACTCTTTACAATTTTGCTGTCAATTTCAACTGGAAACAGATGGTTGATAATATTGCGGGAGGAATCAATACTTTTGTATCAAAATTTGATTGGAAAGGCAATGGACAGAAACTGGAAATATTCCTGAACAATTTATGTACTTCTTTGGTTGGACTGGCTCAAAAAACAAATTGGAAGAAGTAGGGAAAGGAATAGGAACATTCTTAAGTCAGATTGATTGGGGAAAACATCTGTGGCAGGTCATTGAAGCAATCAAAACAACGATTGGAGGTCTGTTTGATGGGTTGGAAGAGGGTGGCACAGCCGGTAAAATAGCAGCTTTTCTCGGAAAAGCATTTCTTGCTGTAAAGATTGCGGATATAACAGGGATTGGCAGTCTGGTAAAGTTGCTGATTGGAGCAATAGGAAAGAAGATAATCGGATCTGAAGCAGTAGCGGCTCTTTCCGGAAGCCTGACATCTGTACTGGGAAAAGCTGCCAGTGCGGCAGCGGGCGGATTTACTTCCCTTGCTTCATCTCTTGCCCCATTGGTAGGAACAGCGGGATTGATCGCGGCGGTAGCTATGGCGGCAATTGTAGGAACAGAAAAGCTGGCAGGATTCATAGAAACCTTACAGGGTGGAAACGGTGTTCTGACACAGGCGGGTGGATATCTGCATGATTATGCTGGGGCAATGAGTTCCTCGAATGTAATAACCCAAAAGCAGGCAGAAGACCTCTGGAAGTTGATTGAAGCCGATGAAAGTGCGGGAAAATCCAATGCTGAAATGTATGATAGCTTTATTCATAAGTTGGCAGAATATGGCATATCTGCTGAGCAGGCGAAAGCAATACTTGAACAATATGGTGCTCAGGCAGGCGTAACAGGTACCTTCGTAGAAGATATGACCAATAAAGTGCTGGCATTGGGACAGGGATTCTCTGAAAGTGCAGGACAGATTGATCTCTCTTCGCTGAGCGCGAAAGAAGCAATTAGTGTTTTATCGGACACTCTTTATACATTAAGCCTGAAAGGGAACGAATTTAGCGGAACCTATCAGGGAGTCAGAAGCCAGCTTCAGGACACTGGCGGAAGTGCCAAGAGCGCACAGGATGCTTTGAACATGGTTTACACTGCTTTGAAGAATGCAGGTGTACCACTGGATGATCTGAATGCAGCATTAGGGGCAGAGTTTCCGGCTGCAACTACGGCGGTTACTACAGCGGTAGATACCAATATTGTCGGAGCGCAGGAGAAGATTTCTTCATCAATAAAGACTGCTCAGACTGATGTGGAAGAGGCTACAGCCGGAATTAAGTCCAGTACAGAAGAAAATTGCAGGAGTAAATGATTCTACAGTGCTTAACTGGGGAAATTCTGCAAAAGAAGTGAAAACGAATGTACGAGCCATGAAGATACAGCCAACTTAAGCCTTGGTGAGATGACCAAAGGTGTTAAGAGTCAGTTCCAGAGTCAGTATAACATCATGACAAGAAAATGGAAAAACGCCAGTGACGAAATCAATAGGACGGTTGGAGGTATGTCAGGCTCGATTGACAAAAGTCTTTCTTCCTTAGTTGGCAAAGTAGAAAGCTATGGATCCAGAATGGAAAGTGGTCTTTCCGGAGCAATATCCAGGGCGGCAGATAGAATCAGCACTACATTGAATAATATTATATCTAAAGTAAACGGTATGATTAATAACATAAACAGTGCAATCTCGGGAATTGAAAGAGGCTTTACGTTTTCATATAATGTACAGCTTCCTAATGGCGGACGCCGATGGGGAAATTATTTCATGAGCCTTCCAAGAGTAAACTCAGTTCCGTATCTGGCCAGTGGCGCAGTTATTCCGCCAAGGTCAGAATTCCTTGCAGTATTAGGAGATCAGAAGAAAGGGAATAACCTGGAAGCACCGGAAAGCTTGTTGCGTCAGATCGTCCGGGAAGAGTCAGGAAAAGGACAGGGGGACGGAAATACCTATAATGTTACAGTTAATGCGTCCGGCAGAAAATTACTGGATATTATTATCAGTGAAGCTGAAATGAGGAGACGCAGAAACGGGAAAAACCCATTTGAGTTAGCATAAAGAAAAATGGGGCACAGGAACAACTTAAAGCGGAGCAAAGAAAGGAAGAAATTATGCGAACCAGAGAAGCAACTTATACAGATTATGGATTTAAAAAGGGAGAGGAAAAACAGCTGAAGCAGTATTGTCTGGATTTGGAACTGCCGGACAAGCTTCTGCTGTTACAATGTGCGCATGAATGCAATCCTATGGTTGAAGATGATCTCTTCTACAGTATATCCAAGGGCGTGGCATTTCAGGTCCTTGCCAGAAAAGGGATTGATCAGAATTACAAATGCCATGCAGATGTTTATGGATATAAACGAAAAACACTGGCATTATTCAGATCTGCACTACAGGCATGCGGAAGATATCCATTTTAGCAATAGAATGGAAAATTAGGTGAAAATATTACGGTACTGTAAGGATATGGGGCTGTATATAATATGCGCGAATGGATAACGAAGCGTGAGAAACAGCATTATGTTGGAAAAAGATTGCATTTCCGCATATATAGCCGAAAGGCAATAACATATTTACTCATGGTTGTTGAGAAATGTTGAGATTTTTTATATGTAGCCCCATAACAGTACAGTTATTTCCGAAATAGAACTTGAAAAAAAACTTGAAGCATTGGTTTATATAGCTCTGAAAATAATTGCAGAGCGGAAAGGAGCGTTGTTATAGACGATTTAGTATATCTTAAAAATGAACAGGCAGTATGTGATAGTTTACAGGTAGCGGAGAAATTTGGAAAAAGGCATTCAGATGTCATTAGAGCAATAGAGAATTTATTGGCAAATGACTCAACGCAAAATTGCGTTCAGTGCATCAAGCCATCTAAGTATAAAGATGCTTCCGGAAAATATAATAAAAAATATTTGTTGAATAAAGATGGCTTTGTGTTCCTGGCATTTGGTTTTACTGGAAAAGAAGCGGATGCCTGGAAATGGAAGTATATTGATGCGTTCAATCGGATGGAAAGACTTGTTTATGAAAAGAATACTGCTGCTTATCAGATAGCAGATCAGGAAGAGAGAACCACCAGAAGAGCAGAGACGGATGTTATCAAGGAATTTGTGGAATATGCCAGAATGCAGGGAAGTACTCACGCAGATCACTATTACAGCAATTATACCAGACTGGCATATAAGAGTGTAGGAATCACTGACAAGACAACTGCTGCTGGAAGTCAGTTAGATGATCTGTCATTGGTGGAACATCTGATAGCGCATACTTTAAGAACAGGCATGGCAGCAGGACGTAATTACAAAGATATTTACCAGGACTGCAAGAATCGACTGGAAGCTATGCGATATTTACAGTGTACAGCATGAAATGTTTTATTTGTCCAGAGTACAGGCATAAAATAATGTGAAAATGGATGGAAACAGTGCAAGGGTATATTTGTATAGAGTAAGGTGGGACAAAGAAAAATAGACGATTATTACAAAGCAATGAAAGGTGTGGAAAGCATAAGGGAAATGCCGAGAATGGATCCCGATAAATTGAATAGGCGAAGCGGCAGCAGATGAGAGCAGAGGCAAATGGAAATTGACAAATTCTGGGGACTGGCATATAATATACTTATCAAGACAGCCAGTAAGGGAAGTCAAGGTTCCCCGTCCTGGCAAGATATATGTTTAAGACGTAGCCGCCTATTCTTTACCAGAGAGCAGGGCGGCTATTTCTTATGTGTGTATGTAAGGATAGATACAATTAAGCTGGCTGTTGTCAGAATTATCATAAATATCTCGTAATCGCTCATAAGCATCCCCTCCTGTCAAGGCTCAGGATCAGGGGAACCACAGCCGCTCTACTGGCTGCCTAGATAAATATACTATATTCAGTTTTAGTTTATTGAAATCCCATGTTTTATTGCCTGCTCTTTGAGTTTGAGAAAATTTTTTGTTTGAGCATTTTTCATTCTACTATAAGCGCTAAAAGATTTGGGAGCTAGTTCAGGTAATTCATAAAAAATATGATAGTATTCTTTACGCATCAAATTTTTCTTATGAAATGCCTTCTGCTGTTTTATGTATTCAGGATTATCTTTTATATGATTGATCAATTGCTGATAGTTTGCATCATGATCAAGTACAGAATATATATATTTCTCAGCCTTGTCAGCTTCGTCAAACATTCCCATTTCTACGTGCCATTGTACTATCCGGTAAAAGTGGCTTTCGTCCCAAGATAAAAAAGGATGAGCAAACATTAATTCAGTACATTTCCATAAACAGGCTGAACATCTTATTTTATCTTTGCGATTATAAAAGCTTCCAGCTTTCATCCTTAAAACATAATCTAAATTTCCAGTAACGCCATATCCCTCCATTATATTTTGATGTGCCGGGAATTTTGGTACAGGAATGCGCTTTAAATCGTCCAGATTCTCCAGATCATATTTTACTCCATCTGAAACCAGATATCTGGCATCGTACCAGCTTTCTTTATCGGTGGGATATACTTTGTACATCTCTCCGTTTTTGAAATAGATGGTTTGAGCATCAGGAACATCATCGGATGATGAATTGAAAACACTTTTAATTTTATTGAAAAGGCTCATGGAATCCTCCTATACAAATAGAACAGTAAAATATCAGGTATTGTTTTATTTTTTTACGATGGAAAGGCGGTAGGTGACGTGATGATCTTCAGATGGTGGATTCTGAAAGACTTCCTCATCAATCTCCAGATTTGTCCAGTCATCTGTTTGAATTACACCGTCAATCAATTCTACCCGGATAAAATCAGGCAGATTCATAATATCATCATAGGTGTATAAACGTTTTGCCATGAGAGCACATCCTTTCGTGAATAATATTAGTTATGCGTTGTCACGTTCCATCCGTTGATCAACTGCTTTTTTGATATAACCGTTTACGGATTCTCCGGCAGCAGTCGCAGCGGCTTTGATTTCTTCGTATTTTTCCTTTTGGACATCAAGAGGAATACGTTTAAGTTTATTTTTTGCATATTCGATATCATATTTGGCTTTAGTTGAAATTTCAGGCATTAGAGATTTCCTCCTTGAGATACTTGTATGTATTTATTTAAAATGTCTCTATCCCATAAAAGAACGTTTGTTTTCTGGGCAAGATCTTTTGCTTGTCTGGTGAAATAGCGATTTGTCATTACTACTGGAACATGGCAATTATAATATCTACATCCGGAAAAGGCTTCTTGCACTGCTTTGTTTCCGATATCAGAAGAATAACATTTGCACTGTATGCCATATTTTACACCGCCTTTCTCGGCAAGAACATCGATTCCCTGATCTCCACTACCTTGTGTAACACTAACATTGTAGAAACCATTATTTTTGAGCAGCTCAGCACAATAATATTCGAAGTCGTGTCCTTCCATTGTATCGTAGACAGGAATTTGTGGTTCTGGTGATATATAAGATTCAACAGTGTCTTCTGGTTCAGAAGCGGATTCAGGAGCATAATCACTTTTGCTATATGACGGAATAATTGGTTCTACGTCATTAGAATCAGTAGAATTTGTTTTGATGATTCCTGAAAAAGTTCTGACTATAGAAGAAATAATGGTGCATACAAGAGCTATTATTACGGCACCAGGAACAAATATAACTAAAGTAGCAACAAGTCCGGCTATAATATGTGAACTGTCTTTCTGAAAACCAGTAATTGTAATGTAAATCATAAAAATAAGCCATAAAGCCGTAAAAAATGCTGTGACTTTGTGGTGAATGTAAAATGTTGTGATTTTTTTCAAATCTCTCTCTCCCTATAGTTGATTTTAATACTTCAAAATTATATCAAAAAGATGAAACTGTGTACATAGTAAAAAGATACAAAAAACTACGTACATATTTGTAAAAAAAGTCAATAGACAGGTAACTACGTACATAGTATACTATAATCAGTTCAAGGGAACAGAACAACAGCGAAGAGTGAAAATGAAGTGATTGTAAGATGTACCAAAGACACTAACATAACACCGGGCAAGGGTAAGGGGATAATGAGACGGTCGAGAAACCTTAGATAGCTTTAAGACCTGCCGGGGCTGTTGGGAATTCCGATAAAGGGAGGGATAAGAACATGAAGTACAACTTATCAAAGATCATGTTGAAAGCATGGAAGTTTACCGCAAGACAAAGAATATCAGCTTTGCAGAAGCACTTCACAGAGCATGGTTATCTGCAAAGGCAGAAGAAATCAATGCAAAGAGAATCGAAGATGCGAA
>ENA-OQDF01000389-OQDF01000389.1-human-gut-metagenome-genome-assembly--contig:-NODE-389-length-18153-cov-4.011317_pt1 | contig 18153 bp, 20 predicted proteins | sample MGYA00242769_ERZ504597 | MGnify/ENA primary metagenome ERZ504597 (study PRJEB26092, sample SAMD00036305) | human gut metagenome | host: Homo sapiens | study: EMG produced TPA metagenomics assembly of...
ATTCCTTGCCGGACAGCAGCTTTTCCATAACCGGAGGCAACATGCATACACATCTTCGGGCAGCAGACGGCTGGAAGTGCGCGGGCAGGAGATCAGTTTTTTCTCATACAGGCTTTGGGGTAATTTCCTGCACCCGTATGGCTGTCAGGTTATGGTAACGGTTCGCATCCTTCTGAAGCCCGGTCAGGTTATAAAGGCAGGTGCGGTGATTTCCTCAGTCCGGCTGTTGACCGCCGTGATACGGGCATATCCTGCCGCCTTGCAGTCCTCGTAAAGTTCCAGGGCATCCCGCGGTTGCAGAAATCTTCCACATGCCGCATCTTTATTATCTTCCCGTTCTTGCAGAGGCTGACGAATACGGGCCAGCTGTCTGCAGGAATGTGATTTTCCCTTTCCCTGTACCGTCCGCTTATTGCTGCCAATACAGGGGTCTGTACCCTTCCAAGCGAGTTGTTCCCGAAACCGACCGCCTTGCAGACGGCATAGCTCGAATTGACTCCAAGAAGCCAGTCGGCCTTGTTGCGGCTGTCTGCCGCCAAAAACAAGTTGTCGAACAGGCTGCAGGGACGAAGGTTTTCCATTCCTTTGGCAATGGCTTCGTCCGTCAAGGAGGAGATCCACAGGCGGAGGCAAGGTTTCCTGCATCCCAAAAAACGATAAAGATACCGGAACAGCATTTCCCCCTCGCGGGAAGCGTCGGTTGCCGCAACAATGGTGTCACACGCATCGAACACCCCGGCTATCACCTTCAACTGGAGCACCGCATTGATGTCGGGATTCCATCCCGTGTCCGTCTTTACATGCCGTACCGTCAGAAAAGGAGGCGGCAGCAGGGGGAAGTTCTCCCGCTCCACCCATGCCGTACCGGTATCTTTCGGCATCGCCAGGGAAAGCATGTTGCCGTATGTCCATGTTACCATGTATCCGTTTCCGCTCATATATCCGTTCTCTTTTCTGTCAGCTCCCAAAACCCTTGCTATCTCTCTGCCACATTGGCTTGTCAGTCACTATCGCTATCATATTCTTTTTCCTTTTGATGTTCCGTACCGTCAGGAACGGCACGGAACGTGAGTTATACTTATTGTTTCCCGGTCAAACTGCCGCCTCCTCCTTCTGACGGAGACCGTTTATTTCCATAACCGGCCTGCCGTTGCCGTCGGGTACCAGCTTCAGCGTGGCATCCATTGTCAGGCTGAGGACCGAAATATGGAGTTTCAGCGGAACGATGCCCGTTTCCTTTCCTTGCAGCAACAGTTCCATGTTGCCTTCCGCTTCCAGTTGTTTCTTACTGATACCTGCGGCCTTCAGACCGTCCCAGTCGATATCTTCCGTCTTATAAATATGACGGGTATTCTGATCCGTATTCATACGATTCGTTTTTTTTAGGTTTGTATGATTGATTCTGTTTCTCTCCGGGCAGGTCTATACCGCCTGCGATGCACCCTTCTTCTGCTCCTGCTGCTGTCCCTGTGCGGTTTCCGTCTGTGCGGCACGGCGGGAAGTGTCCCTGCGGATGTCCGGATTTTCCTGAAAATACTGCAACTGCCCGGAATAGGGATTGACTTTCAGGTAGGAACTGAAGGTCTGCCCGTTGTTTTTCAGCCCTTCGACAAGCAAAGTCTTGCCATCCTGGAGGTTCGCTTTTTCCTGTGCCGTGAACACGTGCCCGTAAACCTCCGCCGGAATACGCGGTGCCTGCTGCTCGTTGAATCCGTTCGGCGTGCGTGAATACATCGTCCTGCCGGTATTCATATCCAGCTTGACGAACGAGGAGAATTCCTCCCCGTTGCGCCCGATCATGTTTTCCAGATAGACCGGCTGTCCCTTGCGCAGGGTTTCCCTGTCTTCGGCAGTCAGCTGCACGTTGCAGATTTCCTTTGGAATATAAATCTCTCCGGTTTCCGGATTGTGCCGCGTGTAGTTCGGGCGCCCCGTTACCTTGTCTATCGTTACAAAGGACGAGAAGGTGTCATTCCTGTTCCTGAACTTCATGTCTTCCACCAGGATGGTATGTCCTTCGCTGAGCATTTTTATCTGGGTGGGCGAGAGAGGCACGCCTCCGATGGAACGTTCGTTGAAAATCTGGTTTTTCGGAAAGATGAATTCCAGTCCCCTGCGCTCGGCACTGTACTGGAGCGTGGCATCGAATTCCTTGCCCGCTTTGGAAGTCATGCCCTCCACTTTGACAGGCTGTCCCTCCTTCAGCAGCCTGATTTCCTCTGCGGTAAGTTTGACCCCGCTCACTTCCTGCGGGATGTAAACGTGCTCCTGACGGACGGCAACCAGCTCGTTGGTGCTCTTGTCGATGGAAATCAGACAGGGGGTATATTCACTGCCGCGCAGATTGAGTTCCGCCACACGCCCCATGTTGCCGGTCTCACGCAGGTTCTTCTTGTCCTCCTCGTTAAAGTTAAACCCGAAATAAGGACGTTCCAACTGCGGTTCCTTGCGTATGCCGTGAATGGCCAGTCCTACCTGTCCGTCCTGTTGCGGATGAGTGAGAGCCTTGCATCCAGTTTGGCTGTCAGCAAACCGGAAGATGGATGGTCAGGGGCACCAGTTTGTTGGTCTTGTAGCCCTTCAGCATGGAATCAAGGAGTCCCTGCTGTTCCAGCGAAGCCTTTGAGATTCCGACCTTTTCCAACTCCTCCCAGTTGACCATGTTCTCATTATACCGGTAACGCGGTCCTTGCGACTCCTGCGCTGCCTGTTGAGCCTGGGGCTGCTGCTGTTGCTGTGCCGCCTGCTGTACTTCGCTCTGTTGCAGGGGTTCCTGCGGTTGTGTCTCTTTGTCTGCCATAGCTGTTGTTTCTTTTTGGTTTACACTTTGTTCCTTCTTGTTTTCTCTCGGACGGATTTCGTAGCGTTTGAGGAACTCTTTCACCGCATCCGTCTGCTTTCCCTCCGACAAATCCCTGATGGCCTGCTTGTTCACCTTGTAGTCGTGGTAGGTCATGCGGAGCAGGCGGAAATGGGTAGTTCCTTGAGCTGGCTCCAAAAATTCTTGATGAAGTTTTCGAGAATACTCGAATTCTTGTCGAATTTCAGGAATGAATTTTCATTCTTCTCGTCCGCCGGAACCGTCTTCGCTTTTCCGTCCTTGTCAATTTCACTGACAGCCTGTACACCGAATTTCGGATCGTTCTTGTTATGAACCAGCATCAATTCCGTAATCTGTTCCACCGGAAGAGCATCACTTCCGGCCTTCGGTTTCCGGGTCCGTTTGGGCTTTTCGTTCGGGGTCTTTTCTTGTGCCATACCTTTTCTTTTAGGGGTTAATGAATCGCTTTGACGCTTCAAAGGTATGGGGTATTTCCAAATAATATGCTGATTTTCAAAAAGGTGTCATCAGATGTCATCAAATGTCGTCAGATGTCATAAACATGACTGTTTCCAACGGCTAAACCGTGAACGGAGAAGAAGGGAAGTGAATGAACGGAAAGAGAGAAGATACGTGAGGCAGAAGGGAAAAAGCCTGCGCATCCGACATCAGAAAAAGAGCAGGCGGGCAGGCAAGACAAAACCATGCAGAACAGAGGGAGCTGGAGCCCCCTGTCTTCTCATGCCTTCCGCTTTTTACAGCAAGACTTTCATAAGACCTGTATTCCGGCTGGATATGTGGAATTTCATGGATTATGAAACACGGCCTCTTCAAGCAGCCATATCCTTTATCCATGCGTCACGTCGGTCGCAGTTTGCCCCTGTAATCGTTTTTCAAATCGAATCTGGATTGCCGCCGCATTCTTTTTCGTGAAAATTTCCACGGCGAAGCCGCAAGGAAAATTTCCACGAAAAGATTCGGCAAATGCGGCCGGCAAGACAAATTCGATTTTCCTTTGATGAGGGGGAAAACTGTATCGCAAACAAACCTATCTGGAAATTCCGTGCAGGCTCATTCTCTTGTAAAGGGTCGGGCGGCTGATTCCCAACAAGGCCGCTGCCTGTGTCAGGTTCCCTTTAGAGATGGAAAGAGCCGTCTTGATCTGCTCTATGTTTCTTCTTTCATCTTTCTGCAAACACTTGTCTATCTTCTCTTTCCCCATGGGGTCAGAAACGGGCTCTCCCGTATATTGGAGCCGTAAGGAATTGGGGGTAATCAGTTTTCCTTTGCATATCAATACCGCCGCATGAATGACCTGCTTCAGTTCCCGTACATTTCCCGGCCAACTGTATCCCAGCAGCATCTTCTTTGCCGGTTCGTCAAAATCCAAGACCTCTTTCCGGAGCAACCCGCAAGATTGCTCCCGGAAAAATCCGCCAAAGGCAGTATATCCTCCAGGCAATTATGCAATGCAGGTACGGTGATGGTAAAATCCTGAAAGCGATAAAGCAGATCCTTCCGGAAACGCTTTTCCGCAACAGCCTCCTGCAAATCCTCATTGGTGGCCGCAATGATGCGCACATCCATCAGCCTGTCCCGTTGTCCGCCTACCGGACGATACCGCCGTTCCTCCATGGCACGCAACAGCATCCGCTGCGTTTCTATCGAAAGGTTCTCCACCTCATCCATGAACAGGGTGCCTCCCTGCGCTTCCTGAAAATATCCTGCCTTTTCCTCTGTGGCTCCGGTAAACGCCCCCTTGACATGGCCGAAAAAGGCGGAAGGTGCCAGCTCTTTGGACAAACTGCCGCAATCGACCGTTACATACGGCTTGCCGGATCTGAGGCTCTGCCTGTGAATCTTTTTTGCCAGGTGTTCCTTTCCCGTTCCGGTGCTTCCCAATATCAGTACCGTCATATCCGTCGGCGCTACCATGTGAATGTACCGGTTCAACTCGCAAAAAGGGGGGCTTTTGCGTTCATAGATTACCTTGGTGAAAGCCTCGTTCACCGTCCTTATTTTTTGATGACGGGCAGCAGCCTGGTTTCAACCAGCGGTTTGAGGATATAATCTTCCGCACCCAGCTTCATGGTATGAACCGCAGAATGTATCTCTTCATAATTAGTCATCATGATGAACGGATGCATATAGCCGTTCTCCCTCATCCACTGCAACAGCGTGGTACTTTCCCCGTCAGGCAATCTTAAATCCGCCAATACGATGTCATCCTCACGGACGGATGTCCCAATGATCTTCTTAGCCTGTGCCAGCCTGTAAGTCCTTACAGTATCCAAATCCGCCTTCTGCAAAAAATTGCAGATATAATTACAGAACAAGACATTGTCCTCAACAACAATTACTCTCATAAGCCTTCTTAGCCTGTTGTGCCAAACATATTATTTCTTTTCCTTTATCCAATACCTGCTGTACAGTCCGCCCGAACTCGTCCACAGAAAACTCTCCCGAATCCTGAATCAGTGCGAACAACTCACGCAGCGGCTTGCCGGCATGAATGATCTCCCATGAGCCTGTCAGATGATGTATCCATTCTTTCAGTGCCTCATGATCATTCTTTTCTGCACATTCAGCCATAGCCTCCATATCCTTCCTTGTCTCCCGAATCAGGGTATCCAGCATCTTCCTCCTGTTCCCATATTTCAGCAGGGCATCGAGGTCTATCTGTTCAGACTGCCTTTCACTTCCCAGACATTCCGTACATACCTGCAAAAGTTCTTCGGCGGAAAACGGCTTTTTCAAACAGCCCGAAAACCCTGCCGCATACAAATCCCCCGTATCGCAGTTTCCCGATGCGGTACTCGCGATAACCGGAATGCTCCGTGAGTTTCCCACATTGGCCATGCGCAGGAGATTCAACACCTCGAATCCGTTTGTCCGGGGCATTTTCAAATCCGTAATCAAAAGGTCATAACTACGGCTGCGGACATGCTCCATCAGATCACGCGTGTTCTCACATACCGTGCAAGCCACCCCGTGATACGCAAACATTTCCCTGATTGCCGCCAGCAAAACGGTGTCATTGTCCAATACCAGTACCGTATAGGACTGTACGGAAATCCGGCTCCTGCCGCTCTCCGCCATCGCTTCCTCTGCCACAGCCAAAGGAAGACAGACAGTGAACCGGCTGCCACCCCTTTCCGGCTTGCCACTTCAATCCTGCCGTCCAACAATCCGACCAGACCTTTTACTATTGAAAGTCCCAGTCCGACCCCTTCTTCCGCAATCGCATTGGGAAGCCTCTCGAATGCAGTGAAAATGCGTGTCTGCTCCTCATCGTCCATTCCGGTGCCGGTATCTTCCACGATAAGCGTCAATATGCCCTGGTCAAATTGTGTGCGAACCGTTACACTTCCCCGCTCCGTAAACTTGATTGCATTGGACAACAAGTTGCTTCCTATCTGTATTATCCTGTCCCTATCTCCTATAACAACCGCATCTCCGGCACTCAGTACGTTCAGCAAAAGGTTTTTCCTGCTGCCAGCGGCATAAAATCCGTTTCCAAAATCTCGGTGACGGAACATAACCTGAACGGGACAGGAACGGCCTTTTCCCCGCCACTCTCCAACCGGAAAAATCCCAACAGGGAATTCAGCATGGAAGACATATGTCCCGCCACCTGCCGTATGTTCCGGCTGTATTCCCTGCACTTCGACACTTCTCTTTCCGTGGAAAGCAATTCCGCATAGCTGCTGATAGAAGCAAGCGGCGCGCGCAAGTCATGGGTTACGGCCAGCATGATTTTCTTTCTTGCCTCAATCAGTTCCTCGTTTTCAAGAACGGTCTGCTCCAACTGACGGACTGTGCCTTCCAGCCTTTTTTATAACGGTTTATACGCATCATATCCCGGTGTATCACCATATAGGACCATATCAGCAGCAAAACCATGAATGCCGTCAGACCGATGACCGTGGCAAATGACCGTTTCCCGGCTTCCGCAACTTCTTCTTCCTGTCTCTTCAATTCCGCTTGTACCGTTCCGTCCATATTCTCAATCATCTGCCGCAACTGCACGTTCAGCCTTCTGTTCATCCCATCCAAGCTGTCCGTCCGTTCTGCCAGCTTCCGGGCATACGCCTGCTGTCTGCCCACCACGCTCCGGTTAAGTTCATGAAGCATGGATGCGGCAGAAGGAGTATCCGCCTTGTGGCGTTTTGCGAACAACCTCTTCAGGAATCCCCCTTTGGGGGCATTTTCCCGTTCACTCTGTCTGGCAATGGCCGGAATCTGCGCTGCAATTTCCCGGTCGGCTTCCTCCTGCCTGTGTACCCAATATATGATTTCCCGCATATACCGCTCCTTGGCTCTCCACAAATTACGGATGCTGTCTGTATGTGAGCCGGAAGAGGAGTACCTCAAGCTACACAACAGGCTGTCAATGTGCCGTCTCCGCTTCTGAAATAATAAAAAATCCTGCTCACTCCACTCCATAAAGGTTTCACAGAAGAAAGAAAGCCTGAGCATTTTCACATATATATCATTTATCTCATGCTTTTTCCGGTTAATCATCCGTACTTCCATTTCCCTGGCCTTAGTCTCTTTCCATTCGCAGATGCCAACGTAAGCAATACCACTTATGACTACAATCTTGGCCATATATCCTACCGCTATTTTGGCAAGAAGCGGTTGCCGGCGCAAAGATTTCAACAATTTATTCCTACTTTCCAATTATTCACTTTTTAATTCATTATATTCTATTAAAATTATTTGCAAAATAAACCGACTGGTCGGTTTATTTGCAAAGATAAGCCTTTTCCAAGAATAATGAAAAAAAACAGGTTCGAGCAAGTAAAGTTTTATCATTTATCAGCCTAAAAGACAACGGAATGAACTGAAAGGGAGGAAAAGGAAAGGAATGCGGGCCTAAATTTCCGAAAACATCCCCAAGAAAGTCTTACCAATAGAAGTGTTCAATGCCTGTCTGCTGAATGCCTTGGCATCCTTCAAACTTATTTTATGACCATAAGCCACATTGGAAAGAAAGTCCTGTTCCCGGACAAGGAGTTGCTGATACATTTGTGGAAATTCGTCCATGTATTCATGGGCGGAGGAAACAAACTGCATATAACATATCAGGAGATTGCCATTCAGATGTTCGGGAAAACTGTTTATCACCCGTTCTATCGGATTCCTGTATTGCCTTAAAAACTCATTCCAATCCTTGTCAGCCAAGGAATACATTTCACAAGAAATCTGCGAGTCGGGGAAAAAACGCATTCTGACAACCGCATCAATCAGTTTCTTTTTGGAAGGAAAGTAGTGTATGACAGCCCCTTTGGATTTATGCACGGCGACAGCCACATCGCAGAATGAGGTCTGCTTCATTCCTTTTGTGATGAATAACCTGTATGCCTCCTCTATAATCCGCTGTTTCAAATTCGGGTCCATCCTACTGCCTATATTATAAAAAATAGCACAGATGCAATCAACACCCCAACGCGGTAGTGGAATACCTAGAGATGATGCTGACGCACCTGTGCTATATATTTTAATATAGCGCAAGCCGTCATATTCCATCTTATCTCTTTGAAATTTTCCACTTTTCGTTTGGAAGATGATATATGATACTATACTATGTCGTTTTAACAGCGCAAAAATACGTTATTTATCGTTTATTTCCAAATTTATACGACACTTAATAGCACTGTTCCATAAGAAAAGCGTCCACTTTCAGGGACAAGCAGCAGTATTTTTTCTCCCGGCACGAGCTTATGTGTCTTCCAGAATTGATCCAGAATTGCAAATATGGCTGCTGAAGCAATATTTCCGACTTCCGGCAAATTAGTGAACCATTTGCTCTTGTCGATTCCAATCCCCACTTGTTCAAGCTCATTTATTATTTTATCATAAAAAACATGGAAGAAACGTGAGGAAGAACATAGGAAATTGTATCCGGCAATACATTATGTTTTTCAAGACAATACTTAATGTGCTTAGCCCAATATCGTACAGCACAGTTTCCCAGCAGTTTTACATCTTGTTTTACAACAAACAGTGAACGGTCTATCCTTTCCTGACTGCTGAATGATTTCCAACTTTTCAACTCCCCGTCATCTTTACTCTCTGCTCCCATAAACATACACGTGGGCAATTCATTTGCAAATGAAGTCATTTCTACCCACTCAACTTTTAAAGCCTTTTCCTTACCCGGTTGATTCTGAAGCAATACAGCACTGGCGCCATCGCTCAACATAAAACGCAAAAAATCTTTCTCCAGTGCCATATAGGGCTGTGTTCCTATATCGGCACATTTTTCATATTCAATATCATAGTTCTTTGAAAGCAGTGTAGCCGAAGTCAATTCTGAAGTACTACATATCGCATTCTTTTTTTCTCCTGATAAAATACCCCAAAAGGCGGTTTTAAATGCCTGAAGGCATGACAAGCAGATACCTGAAGCAGAAAAGATTTCCATCGGCTTGTTTTTCAGCAATCCGTGAACCATAGAAGCATGGGACGAAGCATCTGATCCGGACTTGAGGTTGCACATGCCAACAATTCAATATCCGACTCCGAAACAGAAGAATCCTGTAACAGCTTCCGTATTGAATCAGCCGCCATTTCCGCATTTGTATGCGTTATTTCCTGTCTTTTTGTGAGTGCATAATAACGTTGTTTGATACCATTCTGCTTTAAGATGACAGGCTTAACTCTTGAATGTTTTCCTGCAATCAATCCTAAAAACTCTTCCATGTCCTCATTAGAGACCGGTTTATTAGGGAAATAACAAGATGTTCCCGTAATAAAAACATCATTTTTCATTTTCTTACTTGTTTTTAATTAGAAAATATATAAAGTACAATTGTTCTCTTAAGGAATTCACATCTAATCCATTTCTTAATGCATCCTGATATGATTTACCCAAGAAAATCAATCTGATTTGTTGAACAAGCAAATCTGTATTGCAAGAGCTGCGTATCTCACCGTCCTTTTGTGCTTTGACAACAACCTGTCTTAACTGCGCCATCTCATTTTTTCAATCTCACTCAGCATCTGGTGAAATCCGGGATAATATTTTTCAGCCTGCAAAATCAGACTCATATACGCACGCGTACCATTAATATTAGCTTCCGGCATGACAAACTGAGAAAGTCTATCCATTGCTTTTGCAATGTTGTCAACATATTGATTGAAGTATTCGAATAAAGACAAACCTGACAGATTATCTGACGCATGTTTTACCCGCTGCACGTCTAAAATATAAACGTTGATGACATCTATAAACAATTCCTGTTTTGTCGGATAATGATAAGAAGTACAGCCTCTTGACAGATTAAGGCTTTTCTCTATATCCTTTAGGGGGACCATGCTGTAATCTTTTGTCAGAAACTGTTTGAATGCAGTCTCCCTTATTAAAGCTTTTGTTTCTGAACCTTTTGTTCCTTTCATGATAATCTTTTTTAGTATTACACAAAAGTAGTTTTTTTAGATGAAAATACATTTGGTTTTTAATATTATTAAATATGTATGCATTTTCAGATAAACTAAATGAACCAAAGGCTTTTATAAATCAATAAACACTTTCATGATACCTTATCGCAACATATTTTTATCCATAATTTCCTGTACCATCATAATTTTGGCTATATTTGTTTTCAAATAAGCCGATTAGTCGGTTTGTTCGGCATAGAGGAACCCAAACAGAAAGTGGAATTTCAAAACAGAGATGTTCCTCTATGTCTTTGTTATTCCATCTTCCGGCAACCGAATTCTATCCCTGTTCCGCCATATCCCTAAAAAATACCGACCGGATGGTATTTTACGGCAAAGTATAAATATATACCATAAAAACAAAGGGAAAAGCCAATTATGCATTCTATCGACAAAGAAATGCCTATGAAATATACATAATCCGCTTTTCCCTATGAGAAACATTATGTTACCGGCTTATCTTGAGCATCTTCATCTTAACCTGTACTCCCTGTGAGTTTAAAACACGAACCGGTGTCTTTTCTCCGGCTTTCAAATAGAACAGAAGATAATCCTTCGCACGCTGGGACTCGAAGAAACCTTTTTCGCGATATTCGGCAATCCACCTCTGAATCATCGGAATCTGCCAACGGTTCATCAAAATATAGTAGCCGAAATAATACTCCAAATCGCTCAGGAAAATATTGAGTTTCAGGTAATCCCACCAGAACTGTTCTTTCTTTTTGCTTTTGGCATTGAGTATGATAACCTGATGTTCATAAGTGTCACGAGGATTTTCCCAATCTTGTTGCGAAACAAATACATCGGGAACCACATTATCGGCATGGTCCTTTGCCGGAATAAAGGGAGATAAGGATTCTATTGAATCCTTTATCTTTCCATATAAGGACGGTTCGTACTCCTTGTTGTACAGCATAACATCCCGCAAACGGGTGGAAGTGAGATGGGTTACCACGGAACGTCCTACCACACAATGATCCGGAACAGTCATTACCGATGCCAAACGTTTCATAAATCTGATTTCCGCTTTTGCCTGTTCTTCCTTATCCGGTCTCTTGAAAGGATAATCTGACCAGGCAATCTTCCGCATCCCCAGATGCAGGTCTGTAAGCTGCAACCCCGCATAAGCACAGAAAATGGAAGCACGAATTATCTTGAAGATAGGGGTACGGTCACCCTCGTGAGCCACGTAAGGCAGGTCTTCCACGCCAAAAAGCATTTCATTTTCCGCTATCAAATCGGCAGAGACCGTCTTGCCTTCTTCCAAGCGTCCCTTAATCTTGAAGTTACGCTTTTGGTATCCCCAAGTGTGAACAGGCCGCGTAGCTATCAGTGCCACACAATAATTGCCATTTTGCGGCGTGAAATCTACATTTTGCGGTGTTGCATTGAGCATTAACTCGTTCAGCAACTTAATCTTTTGGGTATAGTCCATAAACTATTGGTTTTAAGTGAAACATTTTGTTAACAGTGCAAATGTAGGCATCAAGTTTCGTACCGGAGTTCCGTTTTTCGTCGAAAATCACTGCAACCTCAATAATATATTCTATTTTCATTCGAGCAAACACTTTCCGTTCGGCAACAAACCGATTAACGGGTCTGTTTTTGCAAATATATCTTTTCCTTTTAAACAAGAGGAAAATACAGGATTTATTTTTCAGAAAACAATACATAAACAGGCTACGCAATCGATCCGCAATAAAAAGGGAGCATAAAAGAACGGTGGCAAAGGATACTAGAATCTGACGGGAGACTATAAGAACGAGATTTCCGCATCCGGCAATACATCGGAAATATTTTCAACCGGATTGATGGAAATTTTAGCAGCATGTAACCAAGACAACTTTTGCTTTAGTTTTTGCATCCAAATACTCATACGGACCTTATGTCCTTTTTCATCTGCCACATCCAGTTCTATACAGGCAATAATAACTATCTTTCTGCCCGTCAAGCAGCAACCGGTTAATCCGGGTGAAAAATCTTCATCGTTGGTTGAGAAACGTGCGCATTGGTTGCCGTGGCAATCGTGTCCCTGACTTTGACAGCAATCCTGCGCATCAACTCGTCGCCTTTTGCCTGAAAAACCTCCTGAGTCTCCGCATCGTGCGTATGCCCCCTGTAATTCTTCACCTCGACCAGAAACAGCTGTCTGTTATCGTGAATGCCCAAGAAGTCCACCGCCTTGGTAGGTTGCAAGGCATTGCTTACCTTTTTGTGTGCCAAATGTTCATCATACTTGACAACAGCCCATTGGGGAGAGCTGAACTTGAAGCTTATACCGCTTTCCTGAAAATTACTCATATCTGTTGATGAATTGCTGTTCCAAATCGTAAAAAGCCGCATATTCCTCCAATATCGGATTGTTCTGTATGCCTGCCAAGGTGTCGCTTTCCTCTACCATAATTCCCTTATCTTCTTTTTTCAAGCCGAAGAACTTGACGGATATGTTCGTGTGCTCCTTGTATTCGGAATAGAGAGAAAGCGTATGTGTAAGCAGGTAGTCGTGAGTGGCAACAAAAATCTGCAAGCCGCATTTCTGAAGCACACGGATAAACTTTGCCACGACTTTCACAAGAGCCGGATTCAGGTTGGCTTCGGGCTCGTCCCAGAACAGGATGGTGTCCGCATTGATTTCCCCATTCAGTATGAGGTACAAGATGGAAGCCAGCTTGCGGAGTCCTTCTGCCACCAAGTGCGCTTCCATGTTTCCGCTTTCCGTCTGTATATAGAAGCGTCCGTTCATCTGCAATACTTTGAACTGCAATTCCTGCTCCAGCAACTCGATAGCCGGTTTCAACGGATTGTCTTCCGACTCACGCAATATGGGGAGTGACAACGCGTGCGCCAGATTGATATACGTTTGGTCAAATGAGATTTCACGTTTACTGCTCAAACCGATAAAGCCTTCGAACAAAGAGAACATCTCACGTGGGGGAATATAGATAAAGTGGCGGTCGTCCCACTTTTCGTCCGTTTCTAATTTTACAGTTGTTTTGGATGCGGATGAGAAGCTGTATTGCAACAGTTTGCCGTCTATCGTGACTGTAATGTTTGCCCTGCCTGAAGGCACTCCCTTGTTTACCAGGTTGCCTATGACATCCGGCTTGAAATAAAATATCATGTCTTCCGCCAAGATATACTCAAACTGTTCCTTGGAAGCTGAGTTCTTGCCGAGGAAGTCATGGCGTGCCTGCAAAGTTGCCGCCAAGCATTTGAGAACGTGCGTCTTGCCCGTACCATTCTTGCCAATAAGGACGTTTATCCCTTTGGTGAAATCAAACCGGGTATTTGCAAAGCCTGTAAAATCAGTTAATAATATGCTGTTAATCATTGAATATGTTTCATTTATAACTAAGTAACTACAAAGGTAATTTAAAAAACGGAAGCGACAAACCCGGTTTTAAAAAAGTTATGATTATTAGGCTTATGTTTTAGAACTATCAATGATTTGCCGATAGCACCGGAAGCCCGTATCATAGACGAAGCGAAACGGTGCAAGAGTACATTGCACATGCCATCTGTAATCCGTTTTGGGATGATGCACCCCAACAGGAACCGAATGCGCATTATCCGGCAGATAAAGCGGATGTGTCCGGCAGTTCAGTTGCCGAAGCCACCGCCCGTGTGGCCTGTCTTCTGTCGTTTATACGCTCCTTGTATGAGAAGCATCCGGTTGTTGTAACCAAAGACGGAGTTGCTATTCCGGTAGGAAATATATGGAAGGAGAAGCAATTGTATTCCATCTTGTTTGAAAGGGGAGAATTGCCTCTCGAGAAGTATATCACGACCCGTTTCAGCGGAGGGAAACTTGATCCAGCCTTATAGATGACACTCATGGATTTTCCCTTATTGACAATGAGAACCAAAACGAGTTTATTGATTCATTCCGCAAATTTGAAGAATTGGATTGGAATGCCATAGCAACGGACAATGGGTTGGATTATAAAACGTATAACAAGATCAAGAAAAGCAAGCGTTATTTTTCAGATAATGGAAGAAAGGCATTAAAAAATTCAGAATCACTCAGCGGAACAGATGTTTTGGTTATGTGGATAATGATATTTTTTATGTGTTGAGGTTTGATTTGGACCATGAGTTGAGTGATGTGGAATAATGTTTTATAGCCTTGGTATTATTTTTATAGATATAGAAAGCTGTCCAAAAACTTATATCTTGTTTATACATACTATGCTATGTGTTCAATAAGAGTTCTTGGACAGTTTGAAGTATATCCTATCCCTTTTCTATTTAAAGTTTACTAAAAAGCAAGCAATTGCAAATTTATAAAGATTTGAATCCTGCTTATCTCCATATACATTCAAATCAAATGTGTAATTCAAAAAAGCTTCTTTGAAAAATAGAAATGTGCTTTCTATTTAAAAATCAAAAGTTCAGTCAACTATTTTTAGGGTAAGACAGTATAATTACGTGGAATATTTCAGTGTCGTCCTACTTTAAAAGTCCTATGAATAGTAGATTCAAGAGTAGGACATGGAAGTTTGACTCACTGTCTTACTCTGTTCATCCAATATACTGATGAAATAGTCAACCTGTGTCTGTCAGGGTAAGACAGTTTTTATATCAATACATCGCTCATACTCGTTCATATTAAATGAATAGTTTATTTTTTCTAATTTCAGCCTTAGCAAAACACCACACTGAAGTAATAATTTCACTAATTCTGATAGGAAAAAGTTTGCATCTTCCAATTTGTGTCCTGACCATTTTTTATCGTCAAAACAAAGATTTGCAACAAACTCCTTCTTTTTAGAAAAATATTTAGACTGATATACTCCAGTACTATCACAATAAGAAGTAATATCACCATTAAAAAATAAAAAAGTTTAATTTGTTTGACGGCTTCATTGTCAAAATAATAAAAAGATTTTTTCAACATTCTACGAACTTCTCTTACTATAGGAGCAGTTGTAGTTTCTGCTAAATTGTTTCCACCGTAAACTACATTCAATATTATTTCCATAAATTTTAAAACTAATGATGACTTTGCATTTTAGTATGAACAGCTTCTGCCTTTGGACTTAACGGATCACCTCTTTTAGTACCTGCCATGATTCTTGATTCAGTGGGCCTCCAACTTTCTCGCTTAACTCTCTTTCTAAGTCCAACATATCACTTCTATTTCCTCTTGTCATTTCAACAACTTCCCAATCGGAAGGTATTGTATTTCTGTATCTGGCCATAGGATTGTCTATTTCTTGCGTAATACCATATTTCATAAAATTCCCTTCACTATCATACTGTGCATATAGTACAGCAGGTTTTGTCGATGTTCTACAATTCCCATGTAAACTTGTTTTTTTGTTAGGTTTCCTTCCTGGTTTCTTTTTAAACCCACCTCCTTTTTTATTTCCATAGGGATTGTATAAACCCAAAGGATCTATCCCGTCATTTAAGTCGCAAACATAATCATAGAAGTTTAAAGTATCGCTCTCCAATCCTATAGGATCTTGACTAATGTAGCTCCCTGCATTGGAATCGTAGTACCTAAACCTATTATAATATAGTCCCGTCTCCTCATCCTCATACTGCCCCTGATACCTGAAAGGACAATCAAACTCTGTTCCCTTATCAATGGCAAGCACTTTTCCATAGATATCCAGTGTACAGTCCCATGTCTTGTTTCCCTGTTCATCATACATTTGAATGGGCGTACCCAAATAGTCGGACACAATGGAATATTGCTTGCCATCCTGTATCTTCGCCGTTGGAACAAAAGTGCCTGCCTCGAACACCCAGGTAGTGATGTCTTCTGTCGGTTCCTTTAACGGAGTGCTTTCTTCCTCATCTGATTGTATATCGATGACTTTGTAGCTCCACTCATGTATAGGTACGTTTCTGTCCCATACCCAACGTGTAATCTTTCCGAAGTATTGCTTTGCCGTGCGTCGTCCCAACGCATCATACCGGAACTCCACCGGTCTTCCGTCCGGACGTATAACCTTCTTCAGCATTCCGTTGGACGCCCATTCGTAGAGCCATCCCGTACCCGTTGCCAGACAACGGATGCCGCGTTCCTTCTCCATGCGTTTGCGGTCGTACCTTACGCCCGTTTCCTGCAACTGCTTGAACTCTCGGAAAATGAGGTTCCCCTCATCATCGTAGTGATAGAAACAATCCGGGTCCTCCAAAAGTTTTCCCCCGGCACCGTATTTGCGGTCTTTCTTATCCGGTGTCTCAAAGAGGTTGCCCACGAAGTCCGGCACGCGGTAAATCACGTCCGTTTCCGAGCCCTGGATGGTTTCCTGCCGGATAAGGAAGTCGAAACGGTCGTAGTCGTAGCGCATGACCGTTCCGGTCAGCTCGTTCTCCTTGGCGAGCAACCGATTAGCGACGCCCCACTCGTAGCGGTAAGCCCCGCGCTCGATGCCGCCCGACCGGACCGACTTGCGCACCTCGCGCCCGAAACGGTCGCGCTCGGTGCTGACGGTTACGCCACCGGAGAAGGTGCGCTGCACCTCCAATCCCGTGTTGTCACGCACCCAGGATGCCTGCCAGCTTTCACCTGCCTGCATGGTCTGCAGGTTGCCTTCCCGGTCATAAGTGTGACGGATGTCCGCTCCCAGACTGCTGGTGATGCGGGTGCAGTAGCCTTCGTCGTCATAGGTGCGGCTGACGGTGTGTTCTCCCTGCCTTTCCTCTGTAACCAGGCCTGTCTTCCTGTCACGGGTGAACTCCAGCAGGTTCTCGCTGTTCTTCGCCTTGACGAGCATGCCGTCCTTGTCATACGTGTAGAGGGAGACTTCCCCGTCATACTGTTCCTCCTTCAGGATATTGTCCAGTCCGTCGTACTGGTATTCCGTCCATTTTCCTCCGGGACGGTTCACACGGGTGACACGACCCGCACCGTCGCGCTCGTACTCACGCCGCAGGCGTCGAAGCCGGTTTCCGTAACGACCTGTCCCAACCCGTCCAGCTCGAAGAAATAGTTGTCGCCCGCCTCGTTGCCGATGCGCCGGAGCTGCAACTCGCTGTTGTAACCGAGGTGATGTGGTGCCGTTCCTGCTCGCGGCTTTTCAGTACTCCCAGTGCCCCATAGGTGAACCTGACCTCGCGGATGTTGTCGCTGGCATGTACCATGTTCCCCATGGCATCGTACTCAAACCGGTGCACGTTGCCGTCCGGCTCTTCCAGCCGTATCAGGTTGTCCGCACGGTCGTAGGCATAACGGGTAACGTTGCCTTTCACATCCACCGCCTGTACAAGCCTTCCCCTGCCGTCGTACTCCCACCGGCGGAACAGTCCGTTGGGGAACTGCAGCAGTTCCAGATCGTACCTGTCGTTGAACGTGAGCGTGTAAACCCGTCCCTGCCCGTCCGTTATGGTGCGCAGTACGCCTCCCTCGTAGGTATATTTCACAGTTTCTCCGCCCGGTGTGGTCCGGCTGACGACGCGGTCCAGTCCGTCATAGTCCCATGAAAGCCTTTTTCCACCCGGAGTGTAGAGCGAGACGAGGTTGCGATTGCCGTCATAGTCCAAGAAGGTGTCCTCCCCGTTCTCGTCCGTTATCCGGACCGGCTGACCGAACTCGTTGTAGGCGGTCTTACGGGTATAGCCTTCGGGATTGACCGTGACCTCCAGCTCCTGAAAGCTGTTGTATTGGCGGCGGGTAATTCCTCCGTTGGCATCCACTATCTTATAGATGAGTTTGTCCTCACCGTAATAATATTCGGTTTCGGCATTTTCCCCGTTGCGGATATGGGTATATCCCTTGCCGTAACGGATGAAATATTCCATCACGCCTCCATCGCCCATGTATGCACACAGCGGGCATTCTCCCCCTTACCTTCATATTCCCAATGGAAGGACATGCCTCCCTGATTGGTGAGTTGCACCAGCAGGTGCCCGCCGGAATAGACGAAATGCTT
>ENA-OQDF01000390-OQDF01000390.1-human-gut-metagenome-genome-assembly--contig:-NODE-390-length-18125-cov-1.810701_pt1 | contig 18125 bp, 19 predicted proteins | sample MGYA00242769_ERZ504597 | MGnify/ENA primary metagenome ERZ504597 (study PRJEB26092, sample SAMD00036305) | human gut metagenome | host: Homo sapiens | study: EMG produced TPA metagenomics assembly of...
TACGAATTCGGCAGTCTCAGGCCGACAATTCCACCCGGCGACTTAAGCTGAACCGCATGTCACATTCTTCACGTATGACGTCGCTGCAGCGCCGCGAGCAGCTGATTGAAGTCGGACGCTCGCTATTCGCCGCCAAAGGCTTCGAAGCGGTAAGCGTGGAGGAAATCGCCGCGCACGCCAAAGTCTCCAAGCCGATTGTGTATGAGCATTTCGGCGGCAAAGAGGGCCTGTATGCCGTCATTGTGGATCGTGAGATGCGCGCGCTGACCGGTACGCTGACCGCCGCGCTCGACGATCCGACCGTGCACCCGCGCCAGATTGTGGAACGCACGGCGCTTGCGCTCCTCACCTATATCGAAGAGAATGCCGAGGGGTTCCAGGTACTGGTACGCGACTCGCCGAGCACCGACCCGTCCGGCTCATTCAGCTCGCTGATGGGAGACATCGCCGTACGCGTTGAAGACATTCTTTCCGAAACATTCAAACGGCAGAAGCTGTCTGCCAAGGGCGTGCCGTACTACGCGCAGATGCTGGTGGGCATGACCGTATTCACCGGGCAGTACTGGGCCGACCGGCCAAAGGTGAGCAAGGAGCAGCTGGCTGCATACATTGTGGATTTGGCCTGGCATGGCCTGAGCCGCTTGACTCCAAGCCCCAGTTGTTCTTTGAGGGCGCCAAGCGCGGAAGGAGGCCGAGCGCCGAGCCAAGCGCGAGTCCGATTCCGGCAGCCCGGATTCAGACCAGACGAGTTCTGCCCAATCGGATCCCGAGCACGCCACCGGGGAAGATTCAGGGTTGCAGAACATGCGTTCAGGGGCACAGGTTACGCAACACTCTGCCGAGTCGGGAGGCGAAGTGCTACGGTTTGAACAGGAAACTGAACATAACGACTAAATATGTGAGGACGTAAGACTTTCATGGCCAGCACGGCAAAGACGCTCACCTTTGTGATCCCCGCATACAATATGGAGTCCTACCTTGACCGTTGCGTGAACTCGCTGCTTTCGGCAAGCGACATCAGCGACCTCGAGGTGCTGATTGTGGACGACGGTTCGAAAGACGGCACGCTGGAGTACGCGCGCAAGCTGGAACGCACCAATCCGGGCGCCGTGCGCGCGATTCATCAGGAGAACAAGGGCCACGGCGGCGCGGTGAACACCGGTATCGCGGCGGCGACCGGCATGTACGTCAAAGTGGTGGATGCGGATGATTGGGTCGACCCGCAGGCCATCGACACGGTTCTGGCCACGTTGCGTGCACAGCATGACACCGACGAACCGATTGACATGCTGGTGACCAATTACGTGTATGACAAGGTGGCCAAGCGTCACAAGACCGTAGTGAACTTCCGCCGTGTAATGGAGGCCGGCCGCGTGCTCGGCTGGGATGACCTGGGCAAGTTCGGTCTGGCGCAGTACATCATCATGCATGCGCTCACCTTCCGCACGCAGGTGGTGCGCGATTCCGGGCTGAAGCTGCCGGAGCACAGTTCTACGTCGATTTCTATTACTCGTACCAGCCGTTCCCGTGGGTGAAGCGCATCCAGTACCTCGATGTGCCGTTCTACCACTACTTCATCGGGCGCGAGGGTCAGAGCGTGCAGACCGACGTGATGATTAAGCGTGTGGACCAGTTGCGGCTCGTCAATCGGCTGATGACCGAGGCCACGCCCGAACGCGGTACGGTGCCGGAGGGGCTGTACCGGTACATGATTCACTTCCTGGCGATCGAATCGTGCGTTACCTCGACGTTCCTGATTCTCCTCGCGCGATCCGGCCAACTACGTTAAGAAAACCGAGCTGTGGGATGCGATTGACGCCTATTCGCCGGCCATCGGCAAGGATGTGCGCTCGCAGCTGATGTCCCGCGCGCTCAATCTGCCCGGCAAAACCGGCCGCTGGATCGTGCGCAACGGCTATCTCATCGCCGAACGCATCGTCGGCTTTAACTGATTCGGATTGTGGTTTTGCCCTGCTGACGCGTTATCAGCAGGGCATCCCTATTACCTCCCCAGTCGAGGTTTTGCTACTCGGCCCAACGGTCGGACATCGCGAAGCTGTTGTGCATCAGGTTGCTGGAGGTGTATAGCACGTCGTTCAGCAGCTTGGTTGTGTGCTCGCGCAGGTAGTCGGCCATCTCGTCGTTGGCCGCTTCGAGCACATCCGCCACGCCCTGCACATCCTTCTCATCGCCGTGGCCGCCATCGAGCGGCCATGCATTCGTATCCGTCGATTCGGCATCGCTTCGAGCAAGCAACTGCTCATCCGTGCGCTCGATGAGCCGGTGTCCGACGCGCGCACGCCCTCGGCATACCCTTCGATGAACCGGTTCGTCTCATACCAGTGTGCGTCGGCCACGACGGCGATCAGGCGGTTCGTCCAATACAGGTTGCCGGTGGAGACTTCGGGCGTGGTGTCGCGCAGGTAGGCAGCGTGTCGTTGACGTTCGCGTAGAACGGCGCGGCGGCGGTGAACGGACCAGAGCCGAACGATACCCACATCACCGTGCGATTGGCCGCCGGCACATACGGACGGACCTGAATCGCCACCATATGGCCGGTGCGGTTCACGCCGATCGGACGGTAACGGTGGCGCGATTCCGCCGTGCCGGTCGTGCCGTACGGGTCGTACGGCGTGCCTTCGAAGTGCGAGGACAGCAGGAAATCAACGTCTTCGAGGCTCACCTTGTCTTCCGGCACGCGGCACCACGGGATGTCGTCGGATTCGGGCGTGTAGCGGGCGGCCGGCGAATCCCAGTCCTCGCTGGGGTTGAGGCGGCGTTGCATGTACCAGGCACGCGGCGTGTTGTAGATATGTCCTTCGGCGTCGCGGTGCCGAAGGCCTTGCGCGGGTTGAAACGGGTGGGAAGGGCAACGGTTGTTCCGAATCCGGCGCTATGCGCGTGACGGCCGTTGGAAGAGACCGGCGTTCCCATTGTGCGGTCGAGGTGATGCGTGGCCATGAACTCGCGCAGGTCGGCGCTGCATAGGTATTCGCGCTGCTCGCCGAACGCATCGGCGAGGTCGAAGTCGTCGATGCCGAGCTGGTTGGGGATCGTGGCATAGCAGTCATCGGGCACTCGGCGGGCGATCCAATGGTGGCCGCCGATGGTCTCGACGTACCAGATCTCGTCCACATCCGAAATAATCACGCCGTTCGATTCGTAGGTGCCGTAGGTTTCGAGCAGTTCGCCCAACCGCGCGACGCCCTCGCGCGCGGTGGTGACATACGGCAGCACAAGGGTGATGATGTCTTCCTCACCGATACCGCCGGGCTGCTCGGCATGATAATCGGTGCTGTCCGGTTCGCCGACAGCCGGCCGCAACTCGACCATCGGGTCCGCACCGAGCACGCGCTCGTTGACAGCGATGGTTTCGGTGGCGCTCATCGCCACGTTGTGTTCGTTGGCACCGGCTTCGGCCAGAATGCCACGATTATTCAGCACGTTCGGTGCGATGGTGTACCGGCAAGGATTGTCCGGTAGTTCGATTTCGACATGGCTCAGCACGCTGCGGTAGTGGCGCGGCTGGTCGTCGGGGGCGACAGCGACGAAGCGCTTGGGATCGTAACGGCCCGAGCCCGAATCGTCATCGCGGGCGATGATGGTGGAACCGTCGTAACTGGCATTTTTGCGACAAGAATCGTGGTGCATGACATGGGACACCACTCTAGGAGCCAGGCTGGTCGAAACAAAAAATCCTTGGAACCATTGCGATTCCAAGGATTTGTTGTGCCCCCTGTGGGATTCGAACCCACAACCCACGACTTAAAAGGACGCTGCTCTAACCGTTGAGCTAAAGGGGCAACTCTTCTAAAATACACACCGTTTTGGGATATTTCAACTACGGCGTTGCGTACACGTTTGCGTACGCGATTGGCCCAACGCACGGCACAGCACACGCAATGTGGCCCAAATCGCAGCCCAAATCGCATATCGCCTCTAGCGATAGATAGCCGCCGGCGACTACCCTTGTACATTATGAGTGAATCCCCCAATTGGAGCAATCCCCTGCGCGACTCGCGCGACCTCAGACTGCCCCGTATCGCCGGCCCATGCAGCCTCGTCATTTTCGGTGTCACGGGCGATCTGGCACAAAAGAAACTACTGCCGGCCGTCTACGACCTAGCGAACCGCGGCCTACTGCCGCCGAGCTTCGGTCTGACCGGCTTCGCCCGCCGCGACTGGACACAGGAACGGTTCATCGAATTCGTCAAGGCCGCCGTCCAGGCGCATTGCCGTACGCCGTTCAAGGAGTCGACTTGGCGCAATCTGGCCGCCGGCATCCGCTTCGTGCAGGTACGTTCGACGACCCGGAGGCCTTCGATCGTCTGAGCGCCACCGTGCAGGAGCTTGACCGCGACCGCGGCACGCAGGGTAACCATGCCTTCTACATGTCGGTGCCGCCGCGCGCATTCCCACAGGTCGCCAAGCAGCTGGCCGCCTCCGGCCTGTCGCGCTCGTCCGAGGCGCATGGCGCCGCGTGATCATCGAGAAGCCGTTCGGCCATGATCTGGCCAGCGCCAAGGAACTCGACAGCGTGGTATCCGAAGTGTTCGACCCGAGCTCCGTGTTCCGCATCGACACTACCTCGCAAGGAAACCGTGCAGAACCTGCTGGCCCTGCGTTTCGCCAACGCCATGTACGAGCCGATCTGGAACGCCAACTATGTGGACCACGTGCAGATCACGATGGCCGAGGACATCGGCATCGGCGGCCGCGCCGGCTATTACGACGGCATCGGCGCCGCACGCGACGTCATCCAGAACCACCTGCTTCAGCTCATGGCTCTGACCGCCATGGAGGAGCCGGTGAGCTTCACCGCCAAGGACCTGACCGCCGAAAAGACCAAGGTGCTTTCCGCCGTGCGCCTGCCCAAGGACCTCGCCGCCAACACCGCGCGCGGCCAGTACGCCAAGGGCTGGCAGGCTCGCACGAAGTGGTCGGCTACTTGGAGGAAAAGGCATCGACCCAAGAGCACCACTGAAACGTACGCCGCCATCCGCCTCGATATCGACACCCGCCGCTGGCTGGCGTGCCGTTCTACCTGCGTTGCGGCAAGCGCCTCGGCAAGCGTGTAACCGAAATCGCCGTGGTGTTCAAGCGCGCCCCGCATCTGCCGTTCGAGCAGACCGCCGTGCGCGAACTCGGCAAGAACGCCATCGTGATTCGCGTGCAGCCCGACGAGGGCGTCACCATGCGCTTCGGAGCCAAGGTGCCGGGCGGCTCCACCATGGAGGTCCGTGACGTGAACATGGACTTCAGCTACGGCCGCTCCTTCACCGAGAACTCGCCGGAAGCCTATGAGCGACTGATTCTGGACGTGCTGCTCGGTGATCCGCCGTTGTTCCCGACCACCGAAGAGGTGAACCTCAGCTGGGAGATCCTCGATCCGATTGAACAATTCTGGTCCACGCTTGGCCAGCCGCAGGCTACCGCGCCGGTACGTGGGGTCCGGCACAGGCCGACGAAATGCTGGCGCGCGACGGCCGCCACTGGAGGATGCCATGATCATCGATATGCCGAACACCCGCACCCGCGAGATTGCGCACAAATCGAACAGCTGCACGAGGAGCGCGGCGAATCGGCGACCGGCCGCGTGCTGACGCTGCTCATCGCCACCGAGGACGCGGACCTAGAGCATGCGCTGGAAATCGCGAACTCGGCCAGCCGTGAGCACCCGTGCCGCGTGATTGCCGTAGTACCGGATACCAATCCTGCCGATCAGTCCGGCGAAGGCGAACCGAACGCGGCCGAAGTGGCCGCCGATGTGAGCGCGAGTCGCGATAATCCGGCCGTCGATTTGACCGACGGCCCGAACGATCCGAACGATTCCAACCTGAACGCCCAAGTGCGATTCGGCGCGGACGCCGGTGCCGGTGAGATCATCATCTTGCGTCCGCGCGGTGGCCTTATCAACCACCCGGATACGCTGGTTATCCCGCTGCTTGTGCCGGATGCGCCTGTAGTGGCATGGTGGCCGACCACACCGCCGTCGAACCCGGCCAAGGATCTGATGGGTGCGATGGCCCGCAGTCGCATCACCGACGCGTTGCACTCCAATATCCGGAGGCCACGATTGAGGCGTTTGCGCCGCAATTGGACACCGGAAGATATCGACTTGTCCTGGACACGACTGACCATCTGGCGCGCAATGCTCGCTCGATGCTCGATCAGCCGCCGCACCTGCCCATCACCGCCGTGAAGGTGACCGGCAAGGCCGACTTCCTGCCTCTGGAAATGCTGTGCGCATGGCTGCGTCTGAAACTTGGCGTACCAGTCGAAACTGAGTTCGTGCCCGACGCGCAGGCCGTGACCGGCGTGTACCTGACCCGTGAGGACGGTGTGATCTCGCTGGAACGCCCGTATGAGGACCAAGCGCTGATCTCGCTGCCCGGCCAGACTCCGCAGGAAGTGTCCGTGCCGATGCGCACCATCGAGGACTGCCTGACCGAGGAACTGCGTCGCATCGATCCCGATGAATCTACGCCGAGGTCATCAACGAAGGCTGGGATCTGATTCGTCACTGAAGTCGGTAGAACCCGTTGCCACAGCGGCGTTGCATGAGTTCGGCAATTGTGGCCGAGCCATGCCAACGCCGTTGCTCATCGTTTCCTACCTCATGCGATGCCGAAGCTCATGCCCACGGAGTAATAAAGTGACATATGCGATGTCGCACAATGTGGATTGTGTTGTCAGTTGACAACACAATCCACATTGCAAGTACGACACATACCCCATACAAGGACCATATATGGCAACTCGAAAACTCATTGTGTATCCGAATAAAGATCTGATGATTCAGGCTGGCGCGCAACGTTTTGTCTTGGCGCTACTCGATTTGCTCGCCGAACGATTGCCTGATGGCACGCATCGCACGCGTGTGGATGTGGCGCTGTCTGGCGGTTCGGCCGCGCAGCCGCTGGGCTTGGTGCTGAACGATCCGCTGGCTGACGCGATTGATTGGTCGCGCGTGCATTTCTGGTGGAGCGACGAACGTTTTGTGCCGGCTTACGACACCGATCGCAATGCTTTGGAGGCCCGTCGCCTGCTGCTTGACCAGCTGGTGGCAGATGGCAAGCTGCCTGAGTCGAATATTCATGAGATGGCGGCCGATACCCGTTCAGCCGATGACATCGCCGATGTGATGGATCAGGCCGACAGCGATGATGCTTCCGTTCGCGCCGCCGCCGATGCCGCGAATGATGCGTTGCTGGACGATGTCGCGAGCGACTATGAGCGCGAGTTGGTGAATGAATTGGGGCCGGAACCGGTAATCGATCTGATGATTCTCGGCATGGGACCGGACGGTCACTATGCGTCGCTGTTCCCTGGTCATGATGAGGTCAAGGTTACTGATAGGCTCACCGTGGGTGTGAACCACTCCCCCAAGATGCCGCCGCTGCGTGTTTCATTGACCGCGCCGCTCATCGCGCGTTCACGCCATACGTGGTTCTTCGCCGCCGGTGCCGGCAAAGCCGAATCGCTGGCCCATGTCTTCGAGCAGCCCAACAACCCGGATTACCCGTCCTCCTACGCCAACGGAGTGGACGAGTTCACCTGGTTCTCCACCGAAGAAACCGTCACCGAGTTGTGAGTGAATTAAGCCCCCTCTGATGAGGGGGCTTAATTCGTCTATGGCTACGCCTCAATCTCGGACTTGCCCTCTTCGCCGCCGGCCCCTGCAATTAGGGACTCGCCTGCGGCGAGGCTCAGTGTTGGCTCGGCGGCATAGCCGCCTCGCTCCGAAGAGGACCGGGGAGCCCACCGGGCTCCCCTAAGCCCGAGATCGCGAGGCTACGCCTCGATCTCGGGCTTGCTGTTTTCTCAGCTCGGCTATCGCCGAGCCTGAAGAAGGCCGGACAGCCCACAGGGCTGTCCTAAACCTGAAATCACGAGCTACGCCTCGATTTCAGGCTTGCCTTCTTCAGCCCACAGCGTGTGGAACACGCCGGGCTTGTCTACGCGGCCGTAGGTGTGGGCACCGAAGAAGTCACGCTGGGACTGGGTCAGAGCGGTAGGCAGGCGCTTGGAGCGCAGACCATCGTAGTACGCCAGGGAGCTGGAGAACACCGGGTCGGGATACCGGCCTCCACGGCACGCACGATTACACGACGCCATGCGTCCTGCGATTCGCCGATGATCTTCTCGAAGTACGGATCGAACAGCAGGGAAGCCGGCGGGTTATCGCCCCTGAAGGCCTCGGTGATGCGGTCGAGCAGGAACTGGGCGCGAATAATGCAGCCGCCACGCCAAATGCGGGCCACTTCGGACAGGTTGATATCCCAGCCGTATTCCTTGGCACCGTCCTGAATCTCGTTCAGGCCCTGAGCATAGGCCACGACCTTGGAAGCGAACAGAGCCTTGCGCACGTCCTCGACGAACGCGGCCTTGTCTTCTCCGGCCAGATCGATGGTCTTGTTCGGTCCAGCCAGACCTTCCTTCTGAGCGTCTTCACGCAGCTCACCGTGCGAAGACAGTGCACGAGCGAACACGGCTTCACCGATGGCAGCCACAGGAGAACCACATTCCAGACCAGTCTGCACGGTCCACGTACCAGTACCCTTCATGCCGGCATGATCCACGACCACGTCCACGAACGGCTTGCCGGTCTCGGCATCCTTGTGGTGCAGAATCTCAGCGGTGATCTCGATCAGGTAGGAGTCAAGGTCGCCCTTGTTCCATTCAGCGAACACGTCGCCAATCTCCTCGGCATCCATGCCGAGTCCACGGCGCAGAATGTCATACGCCTCACCAATCACCTGCATATCGGCATACTCGATGCGTTGTGCACCATCTTGACAAAGTGGCCGGCACCATCGGTGCGATGTGGGTCACGCACGGTTCGCCGTTCACCTTGGCGGCGATGGACTGAAGAATCGGGCCCAAGGTCTTCCAGGATTCCGCAGTGCCACCGGGCATCAGAGACGGGCCGTTGAGCGCGCCTTCCTCACCACCGGACACGCCGCAACCCACGAAGTGGAAGCCCTTGGCACGTACTTCCTTCTCACGCTTGATGGTGTCCTTGAAGAAGGAGTTGCCACCGTCGACGATGATGTCGCCCGGTTCGAACACCTCTTCCAGCTGCGCGATGGTCGCGTCGGTCGGAGCACCGGCCTTGACCATGATGATGGCGGTACGCGGACGCTTCAGGGACGCGGCGAATTCCTCGAGCGTTTCGGCCGCACGAAGTTGCCTTCGGTGCCATGCTCGTTCATGAGCTTCTCGGTACGCGAGTAGTGGCGGTTGAACAACGCCACCGTGTTGCCATGGTGCGCCAGATTACGCGCCAGATTGGAGCCCATCGTGGCCAGTCCAATCACACCAATGTTTGCTGTAGCTTCGGCCATGTGCCTTGCCTTTCGTTTGATTGTCCCATCGTCATCACGCGCGTCACAAAACAGCGCATCAGCGGAGGGAATCATTCCTTCAACGCTTGAAAGTGTATCCCGCTTACCACCCACACGCGAGGGCTGTCTTAGGTTCTACGCACCTTCTGCCCGCGAAGCGTAATTACTTGCCGGCCATTCACATACGCCCGGCCTTGGAAGGGTCGATATGCATGGTCTGGAAGCGATTGGCCATGTAAGCGTCGCTGTAGCGTTCGCTGAACCACATCGCGACCGGTGAATCCTGCGGCTGGCCGGCCATGCGCCCATACCAGCAATCCAAGGCCATCAGCGTGAAGGCAATGTCGATCACCATCAGCACCGTGCATACCGCAGTCAGCGAATACCGCACTTTCCATGGAATGCGATTAATCAGAGCCAGCAGTCGCGGTAACAGCCACTTGATCCACACCACACCAATCAGTCCCCAGAAGAACATGAATTGGCCCGAAGTACGTCCGTCGATGGACAGCCAACGGCCGGTGTAATCCCACGCGGTAATACCAAACGCCGCTTCCATGAACCAGCTGGTGCAATATTCGAACGCGCCGCCGATCACCGCCGAAGCGCAGAAAATCAAGAACGGATTCGCCTTCCACAGACGATTCAGGCACACGGTTACCAATACCGCACCACAGCCGTAAATCGGCGAGAACGGGCCCCACAGCAAACCAGCGCGGTCCTGAAGTTCACCGTTATACAGCGCCATATGGTAGATCGTCTCCACAATCAGGCCACCCACCGAAGCGATGGTAAACAGCCAGAAGATATTGAAAAAGTCCAGCGCAATATAGCCCTTGCCGGACTGGTCGCGGCCTAGCATGCCGGCCGCCACAGCCGATTCATAATCATCGCGATCGTCCATACGCCTGAGCGCGCGCTGCAGACGGCGTTCCTCGCTCAGGGAGGGATCGGCGGTCACCGAAATCACGACGAGAATAATCATCTGAATCAGCGGCAGCAGCAGGTTGAAGCCAAGGCCGGTCAGGGCCAGCGACAGCATGCCGTCGGCCAACGTCAACGGCATCAGCACGTAGGTCCAGCGCGCGGCATACCGGCGATGATTGCGCAGCAGCATCACGCCGAGCACAATCAGGCATGCGGCACTGACTACCAGCACCACCGCATGAATCGCGGACAGGATGAAGGTCAGGCTCATCGCATCGACGTGCACATGACCATCCAGAATCTCGCGCACGGCATAGAGGATGGAAATCACCATAATCGGCAATGTGGCGAGTCCGTCCAGCAGCACGACCGCGCCATAGATGCGCGCCAGAATCGGTAATCGCTTGGCGTTCAGGTTCAAGCCGGCGTCGTCCAGTTCGACGGCCACCAGATCGGCCACGACTGCGGACTCGGCGTCACGGTTCTCCCGCGGCTTGCGGGGGTAGTGGCCGTGCCATCGTCCTTGAATTCAACCATGGTTTCCTCCCCACATAGCGTCCCCTCACCCTATCACCCGATTGCGGTTTTGCTGAACTTGATGGGCGGTCGGTACATGTCTGTCTACATTGCCGAGCACCGAGCCTATCCATCGCGTTCAGGAAACGTCCAAAAACCATCCAGAAATCTTGTCAATAAGTTCCAGAACGCCTTTCGCTCTGCCCAGCGACACACGATAAGCCGCTGGGCAGCAGCGTTATTCCGCCAAAAACATCATCAATCACCCCATTAATCTCCGGCAGCCGTATTACGCTACTACAAACGTAGCGCTACGATTAACGTATCGCTACGGAAAACGTAGCAACCAAGCAACACCAAGCTCCGGAGGTATCAGTGGGCAATATCTTCAAGGTCCTCAGACGCGACTTCCTGCGCCTGTTCAAGGTGCCGGCCGCATGGGTGATCCTGTTCGGCATGGTGTTCATCCCGCCACTGTATTCGTGGTACAACATCGTCGGCTTCTGGGACCCGTACGGCAATACCAAAGGCATCACCGTCGCCATCGCCAACAATGACGACGGCACCGACAACGCGCTCATCGGCAAGCAGAACCTCGGCGATCAAATCGTCAAGCAGATGAGAAGCAACGACCAGCTCGGCTGGACCTTCGTCACCGAAGCCGAGGCCATGGACCAAGTGGAATCCGGCAAGGCATACGCAGCCATCATCATTCCCAAAGACTTTTCCGACGATCTCGCCGGCGTGGTGACCGGCGGCAAGAGTCGGCCCACTCTGGAGTATTACGTCAACGAAAAAGCCAGCGCCATCGCCCCCAAAGTCACCGACGTCGGCGCGTCCACTGTGGACCGCACGGTCAATTCCACATTCGTCTCCACCGTATCCGAAGTACTTACCGAAGTCATCAATACGGTTGACGGCAAAGCCATCAGTACCGAAGACACCACCAAAGCCAAGGCCCTCACGGCCCTTGCCAAGGCCTCCGACGATGTGCAGCACACACGCAGCACCATCGCCAAGCTCACCACCAAACTCACCGACACCCCAGAGCAGACACGCACCGCACGTCAGGCGCTGGACGACGCGCGCACACTTGGCATCGACACTGCAGAAGGTCTGGCCGGCGTCTCCACCCTGATCGGCACTACCCAGACCAGTCTGAACGGCTTCGTCACCTCCACGTCCGAAGCGCTTGACCAAGGCTCAAGCCTGCTGAGCCAAGCCGCAGCACAGGCCAACCAAAGCGTGGGCACGGTAACCGGAACCATCAGCGCCGCCAATCAGCAGGTAGGCGGACTGATCAATACGGCGGAAGACATCAACCAAGCGAACGCCGACATCATCGACCAACTCAAAGGGCTGCCGAACGCCAATCGAGAACCGCTGCAATCCGCCATTGCCACACTGGAAAGCCGCAATAGCGAGCTTGCCGGCGCACTGGCAACCTCGATAGCCTGAACACCACTATCGGCAATGCTCCACAGACACCGCCGGATTGGCGCAGCATCTCAATACCGCCACCCAAACCACGGTGCGCGAGGCCAATACCGCTCGCGGCACCATCACCTCCGGCGCCATTCCTCAGCTCAACACCGGTCTCAACGCCCTCAGCTCGACCGCCAGCACTCTGTCGACCGGCATCACGTCGCAAGGCTCACTCATCGATCAGTCGAAGCATACCCTCGACCAACTCGACAAAGCAGCCTCCACCACGGTGACCGCGCTGCGCGACACCGATAAGGCGCTGGCCGGCGTACAAACCAAGCTCGATACGCTGGTCACCGACATCAAAGCCTGAGCATCTCCAGTTCACTCAGTTCCCTGATCGGCACCGACGGCAAACTGGATGCCGCCACAATCGCCGACTTCATGCTCTCCCCACTGTTATCAGCGAACAGGCCGTCTATCCGGTCGCCTCCTATGGTTCCGGCATGGCACCGCTGTTCACCACCCTGTCTTTGTGGGTGGGCGCGTTCGTGCTCGTGGTCATTCCCAAACTCGAAACCGATGATGAGGGCATCGACGATCTCACACCAACCCAAGGCTATCTCGGTCGCTTCCTGCTACTGGCCACGCTGGCTGCCGTCCAAGGCCTGGTCACGGCCATCGGCGATCTTGTCATCGGCATTCAATGCGCGAGCGCCCCAGTGTTTCTGCTCACCTGCGTCATCACCTCACTGGTGTATATGTCGGTGATTTTCGCCCTCTCCACCACGTTCATGCACGTGGGCAAAGGCGTATGCGTGGCGCTGGTCATTCTGCAGGTGCCGGGCGCTCCGGCCTGTACCCGATTGAAATGATGCCCGCGTTCTTCCGCGCCATCTACCGCTGCTGCCGTTCACCTATTCGATTGACGCGATGCGTGAAACCATCGGCGGCTTCTACGACGGCCTCTGGTTCGCCTATATCGGCAAATTGCTGGTTTTCGTGGTTCTGGCCTTTGCGCTTGGCCTCGGCGCCGGCCGAAACTGGCCAATCTCAACCGCCTGTTCGCGCGGGAAATCAAGGAAAGCGACATGATTATCGCGAGCCGGTGCATCTGCCCGGCAGCGAATACCGTGTCACTCAGGCCATTGCAGCACTGGCCGACCACGACGAATACCGTCATGCCATCGAACGTCGGGCCGCCAAATTCGCCTACCGTTATCCCCGGCTGCTGCTGGGTGCGCTTATCGCCGGATTCGTGGTGCCGGCCGCGCTCATTATCGTGTTTGCGCTGACCACCAGCGAGAAAATCGTAGTCATGGGCACATGGCTGGCATGGGTGCTCATCATCATGGGCTTCCTGATGGTCGTGGAATTCATGCGCGATTCCATCCGCCGCCAAACCAAGCTCGGCAACCTCTCCGACGAGTCGATCCGCGCCATGCTGTACGGGCATAAGGCCAAGCGTCGCGACACCTCCGCCGAACGCCACGAAGAAGCGGACCCGAGCGCCGCTGTTACCGCAATCATCCCCACTATTCCGCCGACCAAGGAAGGCAGGCACGCACGATGAACACCATGTGGAAACTGTTTACCGGCGACATCAAACGCCTGACCAGCAACGTGGTCTCCATCATCATCGTGATCGGCTTGGTGATGATTCCCGGCCTGTTCACCTGGTTCAACGTGGCCGCATGCTGGGACCCGTTCTCGAATATGAAGAACCTGAAATTCGCGGTGGCGAATGTGGATGAGGGGTATCGTTCCGACCTGATCCCGGTGAAAGTCACGGTCGGCGATCAGGTGGTGAACGCGCTGCGCGCCAACAGTCAGCTCGATTGGACGATCACGTCCAAAGCCGATGCCGTCGAGGGCGCACGATCCGGCAAATACTACGCGGCCATCGTAATTCCGAAGTCGTTCAGCAAAGACATGATGACCTTCTTCTCCGACGACGTGCAGCATGCCGAACTGACCTATTACCGCAACGAGAAGAAGAACGCGCTGGCACCGAATCTGCTCAACGAGGGCACGGATGAGGTTGCGGCGGAAATCAACACCACGTTCGCTAAGACCATCACTTCGGCCGGGCTGGAAATCGCGTCTTCGCTGGCCGATCAGCTGTCCAAGCCCGAGGCCAAAGAGCAACTGAATACTTTCAACGCCAACATCGCCAATTTCGCCACACAGCTTGACGATACTGCGGATCTGCTTGGCACATACAGCGCATTGACCGATACGGCCGGCACCTTGCTCGACACCTCGAACTCACTAATCACTCAGGTTTCCTCTGCCGCCAAACAAGGCGGCAAGGATCTTGCCAGCGCCAAACAGGAAGTCACCGACGTGGCCGGAGCCCTGGGCACCACCGCTGACGCGATGAGCAGCGCACTGGACGCGAGCGCCTCCAGTTTCGGCGCGGTGTCCGATTCCATAGACAAGCTGTATTCCGACGCGAATGATGGTGCCACCACGGTCGCCGACGAATTGGACCGTCAAGCCACGGCCATTGGCAAGCAGACGGAGAAATACACTGAAATTCGCAACACGTTGGCCGGCATACTGGGCAACGACTCATCCATCATCACGGCGATTGACCGTTCAATCGCACGACAAAACAGGCTGCGGCAAGCGCTGAATACGGCGGCGACCGATATTCGCCAAGGCAATCAGGACGCGCAGGATCAGCATGCGCAGGTCAAGAATCTGGCTGATCAAGCGCAGAACAGTATTGCCAATATCAAGTCAGATTTCTCGGCCACGGTGAAACCGCAAATCGACTCCCTGTCGTCCACCGTCGCTGACGCCTCCGGCATACTGAGTTCCGGCGCCACCCAGTTGGACTCCACGCTCGGCGACTGAAAGGGACTTCCGACGACGCCAGCGATATGCTCAGCGACGCTCGCACTACCTTGGACAAGGTGTCCGGCAAACTGCGTTCCGCCGGCGCCGAACTGGCTTCGTTCAACAGCACACTGAGCGACGCACTAAACAGTGGCGATATGGGCATGGTCAAAGAGGTGCTGGGCAATGATCCCGAAACGCTGGCCAGTACGTTGGCCGCACCGGTGCAGCTCAGGCGCAAGGCCGTATTCCCGGTGGCGAATTTCGGTTCGTCGATGGCACCGTTCTACACGCTGCTGCCGCTGTGGGTGGGCGCGCTGCTGATGGTGGTGACGCTGAAAACCACCGTGTCTCGCCGGACGCGCAAAGCATTGGGCGATCCGCGGCCGCATCGGCTCTTCCTTGGGCATTACGGGGTGTTCGCGCTGATTGCGCTGCTGCAATCCACGGTGTCGCTCGGTGGCGATTTGCTGTTCCTGCGCGTGCAGGCCGTGCATCCGCTGCTGTTTATGTTGTCTGGATGGCTGGCCTCGCTGGTGTTCTCGTTCTTCACCTATACGATGGTGGTGAGTTTCGGCAATGTGGGTAAGGCAATCGGCGTGCTTATGCTCATCGTGCAGATTTCGGGTGCGAACGCTGCCTACCCGGTGCAGATGTTGCCCGACTTCATCGCCAAAGTCAGTCCGCTCTTGCCGCTCACCCATGCGGTGACGATGATGCGTGCGGCCATCGCCGGCATCTACGACATGGATTACTGGCGGGCCGCCGGAATGCTGCTGGCATTCGTGCCGCCGCTACTGTTGCTTGGGCTGTTGCTCAGGAAGCCACTGGTGCGGTTCAACCAGTGGTATGTAGCCCAAGTCGAGAGCACTAAAGTGCTGAGCTAGTAGGTATTATCCGGGAGTTGCCTACAAACGGCATGGACTTACCACCCTCAGTCTGGCTTTGCCAGCCAGCTCTCGCCAGCGGGAGCGTACGGGAGCATATTTCGAAGAGAAGAGATGACGGAGATGACAGACACGACGGCGACACCGCGCGGTGAGCGCACGCGCGAGGCGACGGATCGCAAGCTCATGCGAGCCACGCTGCAGATTGCGGTGGACCGCGGCATCAGCGGCGTGACCATCGAGGAGGTGGCCCGGCGCTCCGGTGTGGCCAAAACCACGATTTACCGCCGATATCATAATGCCGACGAGCTGCTGCACGAGATCAGCGCGATGTATCTGCACTCCCGGATTCCGACCCAGTGCCCAGCCCCACGCGTGAGCATTTCACGCAACTATTGCAGCGATTGGTCGATTGGGTGCGCGACAACGACATCGACGTCAAGCGCGTGGGCATTGTATTGTCCAGCGAGGCCGAGTTCTTCCAGCACATCGTCGACCAAGTGGTGACCCCGTGGCTGGAGCGTGTGGGGGCGTTCCTCAAGCAGGGAGTCGCGCAGGGCGTGTTTCGCGAGGACGTTGACGAGAAGTTGCTGTTGTCCACGATTATCGGATCTTTGGTGGCGTATGAGCCATCGAGGGCAAAGCAATGGACGACGACACCGCCTGGGCCTCGCGCATGGCCGATCTGCTGTGGCCAGCATTGCTGAAGTAGCGGTCTTACTCCTGAATCGAAGCCTCCTGGCGGGCGACTTCGAGGGCTTTGTTGAAGGCGTCGGAGGTCCAGCTGGCGCCGGCGACCTTGTCCACTTTGAGACCCTTCAGAGGTTTGCCGTCCACCACGCCGTTAATGGCTTTGGCGAAGTCGTCCTGATGGTTCTTGGAAATCGTGGTGAACGGGTGCCCAATGATATTGACGGTCTCGACGTTGCCGTCCTTGATGGTCAGATGGACGTCGATGGAATCCTCGCCTACCGGGCCGTACTGGCCGTTGATCGAGTAGTTGCCGTCCTTGTAGTTGCCGGTGTCCTTCTTGTCGGACGTGGTGGTGGACGGGTCGTTGTGCGACGAGCTGGAATCGGAGCGTCGGAGCTATCGGAGCCGTTCGACTGGGATTGCGACTGCTCTTCCTGCGACTTCTCGGTCTCGCCCGAGTTGCCGGCGTACGCATCGTCCATCGGCGCGGCCTTGGATTCGCCGCATCCGGCCAGCAGCGCGCCAGCCACGACCAGTCCGGCCGCCGCCAATGTCGCGGATTTCTTCAACGTACTCTTTTCGGTCATATTCACGCTCCTTAAGCCCCCCTCTGACGAGGGGGGCTGTCAGCGAAGCTGACTGGGGGAGAGACCATCAGCTTGCCATGTATTCCTCACATACTGCTCGATGCCCCTGACGGCCCTACTCCTCGCCGCCGGTTTTCGCGGCCTTGGTGGGGTCAGTGAAACCAATGGCGGTCTCGCCGTTCTGCGCGCCCTCGACCTGTGCACCCGTGGAGGCGGGCTTGCCGCCGGCCGCCTCGTAGGCCTTGCGCGCATCCTCGTCATTCCACTTCTCACCGACGAGCACGCCATGGTTGAGCATGATCTCGCGCTGCGCGCAGCTGGCGACCAGCGCATCGTGGGTGACCACGATAATCGTGGTGCCCTGCTCGTGCAGCTTGCGGAACAGGTCGAGCACGATTTTCTCGTTCTTCTCGTCGAGGTTGCCGGTGGGCTCATCGGCCAGAATCAGCTTCGGGTCGTTGATCAGCGCGCGGGCCACGCACACGCGCTGCTGCTCGCCGCCGGAGAGCTGGCCGGGCAGGTGGTGGGCGCGGTCCTTCAGGCCGACCTTTTCCAGCGCTCCATGGCCTGCTTCTCATCGACCACCGAATGGTAGTACTGGGCCACCATCACGTTTTCCACGGCGGTCAGGTGCGGCACCAGATAGAACTTCTGGAACACCAGTCCGATGAGGTTCTTGCGCACGTCGGCCAGCTGCGTGCGTTCAGGTCCTCCAGCTTGCGGCCTTCCAGCTTCACGGAGCCCTTGGAGGGCGTGTCCATGCAGCCAATCATGTTCATCAGCGTGGTCTTGCCTGAGCCGGAGGAGCCGACGATGGCGAGCCATTCGCCTTCCGGCACGGTCAGATTGAGGTCGTCCACGGCACGCAGGTCGCCGTAGATCTTCGAGATGTGGTCGAG
>ENA-OQDF01000391-OQDF01000391.1-human-gut-metagenome-genome-assembly--contig:-NODE-391-length-18047-cov-2.467299_pt1 | contig 18047 bp, 25 predicted proteins | sample MGYA00242769_ERZ504597 | MGnify/ENA primary metagenome ERZ504597 (study PRJEB26092, sample SAMD00036305) | human gut metagenome | host: Homo sapiens | study: EMG produced TPA metagenomics assembly of...
CTGTCACTTTTTTAATATAAAGATACCAGGGTCAAAAGGTCTGACACCACGTGTGCTCGCACACTAGTGGTAGAATGACCTTGTGACCCCGACATCATGTAACCGGTTTACATTAAATTTAAAGAAATGAGGAAAATGAAATGGGATTAATTGAACTTTTTATTCTTGCTGTCGGTCTTTCTATGGATGCATTCGCTGTCTCCGTCTGTAAGGGGCTCTCCCTTGGGAAGATCAAGACGAAACATATGTGCATTGCCGGTGCATGGTTTGGCGGATTTCAGGCTCTGATGCCTCTGATTGGCTATTTTGCCGGACGCTTTCTAAGTGATTTTGTAACAAATTATTCTCACTGGATCGCATTGATCCTGCTTGCCATTATCGGAGTCAGCATGATTAAGGAGTCCTTCGGTAATAAAGAAGAGGTAGATACCTCCATGGATGTAAAATCTATGTTCCTTCTGGCTGTTGCCACAAGTATTGATGCACTGATGGTCGGTGTAACTTTCGCTTTTCTGAACGTTGCCATCTTTCCGGCTGTTCTCTTTATCGGTACAACCACCTTCGTCTGTTCCGCTGTCGGAGTCAAGATTGGAAGCATCTTTGGAATGAGATACAAATCCCGTGCGGAACTTTGTGGTGGAATCATTCTGATCCTGATCGGATTAAAAATCGTACTAGAGGGAATTGGGCTTCTCTGAACCTAATTCTCTTATCATGCAGTATTGCTTCAGATGAAAAGGTGCTTTTTCAACCACCCCGAATGTCTTAAATCCAAGATGTTCATAAAATGCGACATTCTTCGGATTGTGCGTCTCTAAAGAGATCATCATACCATGCTCTTCTGCCTGGTCGATCACTTCCTGCATCATCATCTCTGCCAGTCCATGATGCTGATATGCCGGATCTACCGCAAGGTAAATCACATGCAGCCGCCGGATCTGATGAAGCTGTGCCGTCCATGCCGAGTTGAGATAATCTTTTCCAAGCATAAAATTCCAAAAAGTCCTTGTGCTTGGATCTTCATGAATCAGCCATCCGTCTGTCACCAGGCTTTCTTTCAGACTTACAAAATAATTATAAAATGCATGACGGTGATCCGACTCATCAGAAACGATCAGGATTCCTTTCAGCTCTTCACTGTCCGCATACACCTCACACGTTTCAAAACATTCCGTTACATCGCACGAAAATAAATGCGGCATCAGTCTTTCCCTTGTCTCCTGATCTTCGATCAACGCACTGTACAGCGGATCATTTTTAAAGCAAATCGTCAGTATCTCCCTTAACCTGTCCAGATCTTTCTCCTGAACCCGGTATAAATTTTTGCATTCCATAATTTCTGTCGGTAGGCTTGAGTCAGTACCCTGCCGCCTCCGGCTCCTTCCTTTTATTATTTTCTTCTGTATGGTTCTCTTCTGTATTATTTTTCTACAATTTTTTATATCATTTTTCTGTATTATTCGATCCTGTAGTCTTTGATTTCCTGTAAACTGTCTTTCATCATCTTCTGCATCTTTCTTACAGATTCTGTCATATACCGGATATCATCCGTCAGATATGCCTCTGTCTTCGCTGTGCTGCCTGCAGCCGACGTATTTCCTCTTCCAGATCCGGGAGCTGTCCATGCTCTGCCTGCCAGCTTTCCAGCTTTCTGAGCCGTTTCACAATCCCGTAAAGATTTTCATGATGCAAAATTCTTCCGGCTCCCCACATCAGCCTGTCTTTTGGCTGATGAAGAATATATTCCGTAAAATGATAATAGACTTCCTCGTCAAAAAGAAATGCATAACAGTTATTATCCACTTCATAAAGTGCCTTCAACGCTTCCTCTATTTCACCCTCCTCCAGTGCCTGCACTGCCTGATTCAGATAACAGATATTGTTCGATGCGGCTTCATGTGGAAATAATACTTCATCCTGCCAGTTCAGCCGCACAAAATAATCCTGTCCCTTTCTGAAAATCCCAAGCAGTCTCTGTGAAATATCCTCTCTGCTTTTGCATCCACCGGGCGGACGATCTGTGATTTTCAATCCATTCATACAATTCTTCCGCTGTCTGCTCTGCCTGTTCTGTTTCCCGGATCAGCGTCTGCATCTCTCCCTGCAGATGTTCTTCATCCTGTTCCGCCATCCTTGCAGAGACAGAACTGTGCATTTCCCTGAACAGTCGGGAAAAGTCCAGTGGTGGAAAGACTAAAGCATCCAGCTTCAACAAAAGTCTTGTATAGAGTTCATGGTGAAACCGGTAGACATTTTCCTGATAAATCTCTTCATTATCATACTGCGAATGATAATGTGTCTCCATAAAAGGACCGGCACTGAAATCATTCACCGTTGACGGGATTCCCGCAATCGCCATAGAGAAATCATCCGACCATGTCTCAATCGGGGCAAGCACAGTCAGCCCATCCGGGTAGGCATCCTCTGGCACAGCAATTTCATCTGCAAATTTTTTCAGAAAATCTGCATATTCATAAGTACAGCGGATGGCATCCCAACTGCTGTGAGCATGTGCCGGCAGTTCAAAGTTCAGATCTGCCAGCACCTTTCCCTGCCACTCCGGATGGATGCGGAACACCTGATTCCAGGCTCCCGTAGACCAGTCATACTTTGAATCGCACACACCCCATTCTTCTGCTGCCAACGCACAGATCACAATCGTATGACGGGGTCTGTAACCGCTCTCTAAAAGTGCTTTCGCAATGCCAATCGTCATGGACACTGCACAGTTATCATCCTGAAATCCATCAAAATAGGAATCATAATGTGCTGACAGAAGGATCATCTGATCTGTCTCCGTTCCCGGAATCTTTCCGGTAATATTATAAGCCGGACGATTTCTCTCCACTCGTGAACACGCATCCAGTTCTACCATGACAGATTTCTCATTTTCACAAAATCGGTCTTTCAGAAGTGCTGCATCTCTCCTGGAAATTGAAAATGCCGGTGCATATTCCGGTCCTGCGATATCCTGAGCATTCAGTGCTTCCTGATCCACTTCTCCATATCCCTGCATCTGCACAGCAATCAGCCCCACTGCCCCTTTCAGATATGCCTGATAGACCGGATAATTGATCCACCATTCATCTCTCTGATTGATATCTGCCAGCACCAGCTTGCCCCGTACATCCAGATTTTTATAATCCGCTGCCGTTCCTCTTCCTACATAAACCAGCTCATACTCTTGAAATCCATCCGTCTCAAAATTCGTCTGATAAGCCCCAAGCTGACAGGTATATTCTTTCCCACTTCTGTCCTTAAACCGCAGAACTGCCCGCTCGAAAGTCCACGAATCCAGCCAGAATTCTTCTTTTGAACATCAGTCAGTCCAATGGATCTCATTTCCTCATACAGGAAATCACCGGTTGCCTTCTCTGCACGAGAACCTGCGGTACGGAAACCTAACACCGGGTTCGTCTTCTCCCTCTCCATCTGCTTTGCCAGCCGACAGGAATAGTCTGTATCAAGATGGGAAATGCATCTTTGGATGATCTCCTCTTCCGTCTCTTTTTCTGCTCTGCATTTTCCCTGAGTTCCTGCTGTTCCACTCATAAGTCATCCCTCCGGTCATTCAAGATTCACTGTGGTTTATTTTAACATTTTCACGGCATTTCTACAATGATGATTCACAACTCTTTCACTTCCCATATACATATGCTATAATAAATCTGTATGTGTCCACCCGCTGTATTTTCATTCATAATATGATATCGGGGTCAAAAGCCCCCGACTTTGATGCCTACGGATGGATCTGAAATTTACCATTATTTCTCAATAAAAGGAGTTATTGATTATGAAAATTATCGTATTAGCCGGAGGTCTCAGCACAGAACGTGACGTATCACTTTCTTCCGCTGCCGGCATCTGCCGTACATTACTTGAAAAAGGACATGATGCGTTCCTTCTTGACGTATTTATGGGACTGGAACATGCACCGGAAAATCTCGAAGATGTCTTTACTCTCCCGGATCATGGCCTTGATATCGTAAAAAATATCAGCACAGAAGAACCGGATCTTGCCGCAGTTAAAGCATCCCGTCCGGATCAGTCTGACTGCTTTTTCGGTCCGAAACGTCATTGAACTGTGCCGCCTTGCAGATATTACTTTCCTCGGCCTTCATGGCGGAGAGGGAGAGAACGGAAAGCTTCAGGCTGCATTCGATCTTCTTGGCATTAAGTATACCGGACCGGATTCTCTCGGATGTGCCGTTGCCATGCATAAGGGCGTTGCAAAGCAGATTTTCCTTGAGTCCGGTGTAGATACACCTGGCGGTGGAACTTTATATAAGAACGGATCAGATCTTTCCTACCAGTCTCTCGGACTGACACTTCCGGTCGTTGTAAAGCCATGCTCTGGTGGCTCAAGTATCGGAGTTTATATCGTGAATACCGACGAAGAATATCAGAATGCACTGGAGCATTCTTTTCACTATGAAGATGAAGTTGTCGTAGAACCTTATATTAAAGGACGTGAATTTGCATGCGGAATCATTGACGGTGAGGCTCTCCCTCCGATCGAGATCATTCCAAAGACAGGGTTCTTTGATTATGCCAACAAATATCAGGACGGTGCTACCATGGAAGTCTGCCCGGCCGACATCCCGGAAGAGGTTGCAGAGCGGATGAAAGCACTGACTGTAAAAGCATTTAATGCGTTAAAACTCAACGTATACAGCCGTGCCGATTTTCTTCTCGATGCAGAAGGCAGCCTCTACTGCCTGGAAATGAATACACTCCCGGGAATGACTTCTGCCAGCCTGATGCCGAAGGAAGCAAAAGTTGCAGGGATCGAATACAGCGATCTTTGCGAATTAATCATTAAAAAATCAATGGAGGCAAGATACTCATCATGAAAAATATGAGCTTAAAGGAAATAGCTGCTGCCTGTGGCGGCACATACCACGGTGATCCTGCCCTTCTTTCAAAAGAGGCATCCAGCGTCGCTATCGACAGCCGTAAGGTCCAGAAAGATACGCTCTTTGTAGCAATTAAGGGTGCCAGAGTGGATGGCCACAGCTTTATCCCTCAGGTCATGGACCAGGGTGCCATCTGCTCTTTATCTGAACAGGATCTTGGAGATGTAACTTACCCTTATATCCAGGTTGCATCCTGCACAGAGGCTCTCAAGGATCTTGCAGAACATTACCGTCGTTCACTGGACATCAAGTGGTAGGAATCTCCGGCAGCGTTGGAAAGACCAGTACCAAAGAAATGATCGCATCCGTTCTTTCTGAAAAGTACTGTGTATTAAAGACCGAAGGGAATTTCAATAACGAGATCGGACTTCCTCTGACTGTATTTAATCTCCGTGAGGAGCATGAAGTTGCTGTTCTTGAAATGGGGATCAGTCATTTCGGCGATATGGAACCTCTTGCCAGGATTGCACGCCCGGATGTCTGCGTGATCACAAATATCGGATATGCTCATCTCGAAAATCTCGGAACAAGGGATAGTATTTTAAAAGAAAAGACGTCCATGTTCGATTTCATGAATCCTGAAGGTACTGTCATTCTCAACGGTGATGATGACAAGCTCCGTGGATATACTTCTAAACGTGGGATTCAGCCGGTTTACTTCGGACTCGATCCGACCTGCCCGTTCCATGCAGAACAGATTCAGAAAATGGGACTGAAAGGAACAGTTGCCACATTCGTGACACCTTCTTCCAGTTTTTCCGCCCACGTTTCCATCCCCGGAGATCACATGATCTCCAATGCACTTGCAGGAGTTGCCGTCGGTTATGCACTTGGAATGAAAGACGAAGAGATCATTCGTGGAATTGAAAAGCTTGTCCCGATCGCAGGACGCAACAATCTGATCGAGGCAGAACATTATACAATCATTGATGACTGTTATAATGCCAATCCGGCTTCTATGAAGTCCTCTCTTGATGTTCTCGCCTTTGCCGATACCCGCACCGTAGCAATCCTCGGTGATATGGGAGAACTTGGAGCAGATGAAAAGAAAATGCATGCCGAAGTGGGAAGTTATGCCGTTAAAAAGGGCATCAGCCTTCTCATCTGCATCGGAACTCTTTCCGCAGAAATGGCGAATGCCGCCCGGACAGCTTCTGAAGCATCTTCTGATTCCGACACCAAAACTCTCGTATATCATTTTGATACAAAAGAAGCTTTTTACCGGCAGATGGATCAGCTTTTAAAAGAGCAGGATACTGTTCTCGTCAAGGCATCTCATTTTATGGAATTTCCTGAAATTGTGAAGAGGCTGCAAGTACAATAAATTAAATGCCTGACACAACATTGCACACTTTGGCAAAATCCGTATGATATGGGAAAAACTCATATCATACGGATTTTTTTCCTGGAATCTGATTCAGGAAATCACGATCTGATTTCTCAGAATCCACTGATCCATATTCTCATATTCTTAAATATTCAGAATCTTTAGATATTCAGAAGATCGCTGAATACTTTCAATGCTCCGTCTGTCTCATGTGCAAGCACACGCTTTGCGAGAACCTTACCAAGCTGAACACCTTCCTGATCGAAGCTGTTGACATTCCATACAAATCCCTGGAACATAACTTTATTCTCAAAGTGAGCAAGAAGAGCTCCGAGAGCCTCCGGTGTGAGTGCCTCACCAATAATGATACTGGACGGGCGTCCACCTTCAAGTTCTTATTTTTATTCTCATCAGCTTTTCCACATGCAAAGGCTACGATCTGTGCAGCTACATTCGCACATAACTTCTGCTGGCTTGTGCTGTCCTGGATCACTACATCTGTTCCGATCTGACTGTTCTTAAATCCGATAAACTGAAGCGGCACGATATCCGTTCCCTGATGAAGCAACTGATAGAAAGAATGCTGTCCATTGGTTCCCGGCTCTCCGAAAATAACCGGTCCGGTCGGATAATCTACCGGCTCTCCAAAGCGGTTTACAGATTTACCGTTAGACTCCATATCCAACTGCTGCAAATGTGCCGGGAAACGCTCAGAGCCTGTGAATATGGAAGAATCGCTGTGCTTGGATATCCCAGTACATTACGCTCGTAAACTCCGATCAGAGCATCCAGCATTGCCGGGTTCTGTAATACATCCTGATTCAGAGAAAGCTTGTCTTCCTCTGCCGCACCCTTTAAGAATGCTGCAAATACTTCCGGTCCAAATGCCAGTGAGAGAACTGCACCACCAACTGCAGATGTTGAAGAATAACGTCCTCCGATATAATCATCCATGAAGAAAGCTGCAAGATAGTCATCACTCTTTGCAAGCGGTGAAGTCTCACTTGTAACAGCGATCATATGCTTCGATGCATCCAGTCCTGCATTCTTCAGGGCATCCTTTACAAAAGATTCATTTGTCAGCGTTTCCAGTGTTGTACCGGACTTGGAAACCAGTACGAAAATAGAATGTGCCACGTCGATGGAATTCAGAACTGCTGCCGCATCATCCGGGTCAACATTGCTGATGAACTTTGCTTCCATCTTAAATGTATCATTCTTCTTTGCCCAGTTTTCAAGTGCAAGATACATTGCACGCGGACCAAGGTCACTACCACCGATACCAATCTGAACAACTGTAGTAAATTTCTCACCCGCCGCATTCGTAATCTCACCGTTATGTACTTATTTGCAAACTCCGCAATTCTCTCCTGCTGCTCTACATAAAAAGCTCTCTTGTCCACGCCATCAGCCTCAACGGCCTCTCCAAGCTGTCCACGGGTCATATGATGAAGCACGAGACGTTTCTCTCCGGTATTGATCACTTCTCCATTGTAAAGAGCTGCAAACTTCTCTCCAAGCTGAGCTTCCTCTGCCAGCTTTACAAGTGCATCGAGAACTTTCTCATCCACCTGCTTTGCAGCATAATTATAAGCAAGTCCTGCTGCCATCGGGATGCTGTAATTCTTCACACGTTCAGCACCATTCTCTCCTGTCATTGCAGATATGAGATCTACCCGTCTGTCTCTGAAAGAGTCTGAAATGAAGCCAGAGTATTTAAGTTGTTCCAGGTAACCATAATAGTTTCCTCCTTAATAAAACTTATTTATTGCCATTGTCTTCTAGTCTTATTGATTATACTATTAAAAGGTTCTTAATTCAAGACTTGCAAATTCCGGCAAAAGAAAAACCTGAAGAATACTTATCTTCAGGTTTCGAGAGGCGCAGACGGATTTGAACCGGTGCATCAGGGTGTTGCAGACCCACGCCTTACCGCTTGGCTACTGCGCCACAAATGAAATTGTGAATACATGATGCTTCTGCTTCATGTAAGTGACCCCGACGGGAATCGAACCCGTGTTACCGCCGTGAAAGGGCGATGTCTTAACCGCTTGACCACGGGGCCATATGCGGCCACCGCTATCGCAGTGACCGTTGACTATAATATCATATTGTTGGGGAGAATGCAAGAGGTTTTTTATTTTTTCATTACATTTTTTATAAGACTTTTTCGTTCTGCTTTTTTCTTCTTATTCTGCATATTTTCCTTCTTTCCGCACATTCTATTCCTGATTATTTTTATTTTTCAGGAGGTTTATCATGGGAAACAATATGGATCTCGATTATGAAATGTTCTGCTACCAGTGTGAGCAGACAGCCAACGGCAAAGGCTGTACCCGTCTCGGTGTCTGCGGAAAGACACCGGAAATTGCCAATCTTCAGGATCTTCTTATCTATCAGGTCAAAGGCATCAGCTGCTATGGAAAAGTTCTCTCAGAGCTTGGACATCCAATTGAGAAAGCAGTGATCGCTTTTATTGAATCTTGTACTTTTTACAACCCTGACCAATGTGAATTTTGATGCAGAAGTGCATTGTGCAGCTTCTGCAGGAATCTCAAAAGATCAAAGACTCTCTGCGGGAAAAGTGTCTGCTTCTGAAGGCAGTTCCAATCTTCATGACTCTGACTATTGCAGTTGTCATACTGCCCAGGCTCAGTACCAGCTTCCTTCTACAAAATCTGAAATGCTCCACGACGCCCCCATTGCCGGAATCATGTACGACAAATCACTTGATCCCGATATCCGTTCACTCCGGCAGACAATTCTCTATGGCTTAAAAGGAATCAGTGCCTATGGACATCAGGCACGGGAGCTTGGATATTGCAGCGATCAGGTCGATTCTTTTTATATTACCGCACTGGAATCACTGACCGATGACCGACTCACCGTCGAAGAACTGATCCGTATGACAATGCGAACCGGTGAGACTGCGATCGAAGTGATGAAAGTCTTAGATGAGGCAAATACTTCTGTCTACGGAAATCCATCCCCTCACACCGTCAATGTCCATATCCGGAAAGGACCGTTCATCATTGTATCCGGTCACGACCTGAAAGATCTGGAAATGCTGCTCCAGCAGACCGAGGGTACGGGAATCAATATTTATACTCACGGAGAAATGCTGCCGTCTCACGGTTATGAAGGACTGAAAAAATATCCTCACCTTGTTGGAAATTTTGGCGGAGCATGGCAGGATCAGCAGAAGCAGTTTGATGGAATCCCCGGCTGTATTCTGATGACGACCAACTGTCTCATGCGTCCACGCGAATCTTACAAGGATCGTATTTACAGTACCAATGTTGTTGGATGGGAAGGTGTAAAATATATTCCGAAAAAGCCGGACGGAACAAAAGATTTCAGTGAGATCATCCGTCATTCACTGGAACTTGGCGGATTTACTCAGGATGTCGAACCACATGAGATTCTCGTCGGATTTGGTCATCATGCAACGCTCTCTTATGCCGACAAGATTGTCCAGGCTGTGGAAAGCGGAAAATTGCGACACTTTTCCTGATCGGAGGATGTGACGGTGCCAGACCAGGAAGAAACTATTATACAGATTTTGCACAGCTTGTTCCAAAAGACTGTATGATCCTCACTCTTGCCTGTGGAAAATACCGCTTTAACAAAATGGATTTCGGGGAAGTGGCAGGACTGCCGCGACTTCTCGATATCGGACAATGTAATGATGTGTACTCAGCAATCCGCATTGCAACCGCTCTCGCCGATGCATTTAACACGGATGTGAACGGACTTCCGTTATCCCTGATCATTTCCTGGTATGAACAGAAAGCTGTTGCCGATCTTCTCGCACTTTTAAGTCTGGGCATCCGTAATATTTATCTTGGACCGGAACTTCCTGCTTTCTTAAGTCCGAATGTACTTCAATATCTTGTCGATACATTCCACCTCAGAAAGATCACCAATCCGGAAGACGATATTAAAACCTGCCTTAAGCAGAATGTGCAGGCTTAAAGCACCCTGAAAAAGAAAAAACACCCTGCAGCGTTACGTCTGAAGATGTTCTTTGAACTCCCCGAGTTGGGCTCGAACCAACAACCCCACGGTTAACAGCCGTGTGCTCTACCATTGAGCTATCGAGGAATATTCTTTTCGTTGATTTCTTATCAACGAAAGATATTTTATCACAATATACCTTCTTTTTCAATAGGTTTTCGTAATTTTTCAAAAAAATAAATCCGGGTTCATAATGAATCCGGATTCTTTAAAGTGGAGAATACGAGAGTCGAACTCGTGACCTCCTGCTTGCAAGGCAGGCGCTCTCCCAACTGAGCTAATCCCCCAAAGGCTTGTTCTTCAATCAGAACTTCTATAGAATATCATATGAGAACAAACCTGTCAACACTTTTTTACTAAAATGCGAGCAGCCGGATCAAAAATGGATTATGATCATATAAGAATTTCAGAAAAACACTTTTTTCAATCATTCCAAAGCAGGTATGTCCGACAGATGTGGAATACAGTAAAGTCAGTCCCAGGAAGATCAGCCATACGATCAGTAAAGCGGCGAGAAGTCCCAGAATACCTCCTGCCAGGTGATTCACAAATCCAAGCACCGGCAATTCTCCGATAATATTTACCGCAACCATCAATGCCTTGACTATGATGATCGCCAGTAAGAATGTAACCAGGAAAGAGGCTACCTTCAGCACCAGTCTTGAAATGTACGATGCCACATAGGATGGAAAACTTGTGACATCCAGTTCTTTATAGATCGTGCTGTTATTATTCTCCAGCAGCATATTTTTCAAAAATTCCGGTACTGGTGAATTTTCAATAATTTTAATCTGTTCATCTCTCGGGATCTCTCCTATAACGGAAAGGATGTCTTCTGCCGAAAGACCATATTTACTCCAGCCTGTTTCTCCAAGACTTCAATCTGCTCCGGTGTCAGATTTTCAAGCGGTGTACCACTTAAATTCATTTTTGACAAATCGTCCGCAGAAATCTCCGGCATGAACATTTTTTATACATTTTTTTCTCGATCACATCATCAATCGGTGTATACTTCACCAGTGCATTCGATACATAGGGTGACAGAAACGTCACCAGAATCATAGTGATCAGGGTTGCAAGAAAGAGAAAGTCCAAACTTCAAAAATCCCCTGATATATCCTACTGCAATGCAGATCAGAAAAATGCCTGCTACTACAATCAACAACCAATTATCCATACGCTCTCCTACTTCGTCAAATAAACGACTTCAGTTCATTTGAACTCATCACATAGTACCTGTTCACTCCCACAGCCCGGAAGATTTCTTCTATATCCGCACTCATCCTGCCTTCAAATTTCAGGATTCCATTGATCTTATAAATACTGCACCGTCTTCCTTCATATAGAATGACCTCATCTCCATCAATTTTCCCGTGCTTATATTCGCCCGTAAACTCTTTACTGAAAATCAATTCACCCGATCGATTATAGACCCTCAGCTCATTTCCTGACTTTTCTTTATTTACGAGGATCATCCCGAAATATTGATCAGAATGGAAAACGCTCCTGATCTCCTGATCCAGCTTCACTTCTTTCAGCCGCTTTGGTGTATCTTTTCCGGAATAAATTTCAAAAGCATTATCGCCTACCGCAATCGACCGATCAGTCCCCATGAAGAATACATCCGCAAGCATCGTTCCCTCATACTGATCTGCCGTCACCCGGTTATCTGTCTTTTCTTTTCCGGTTGCTCCGAAATTATAATATCCGATTCTCGACTCTACAACTCCATTGTCCGTATAAAGATAGCAGACCGCCAGCATCATACCGTCATCTGTCATATCAAGGGCAACCGGATAGCCTGTCGTTCCAAGCGTGATCTGCTGCTCTACAAGAATATTGCCTGCCGCATCATAAGAAATGATCTGCGGAGAATTTTCATTTTTCAGGATTGCACTTACAATACCCTGATCCGAGATTGCAATCTTTTCAATCGGAAGTGTCGTTTCTATCTCACCTTTCAGTCCGTCTTTCGTGAATACCATAATACTATTTCCGCCTCTGTCTGCCACGGCAAATGCATTCTCCTTTACTTCGATCATCGGCGTCTTGATCTGCGTCGGCTGGATCCACACTTCTTCATTCTTTTTATTCAGATAGACTACTCCATTCCGGTTATATCTTATGATTCCTTTTGCAAACTGTACATAATTGCTTGTATCTGAAATTTCCTTCGTATAACTTGCCGCTTCTCTCGCTGTTCCATACGTCTTATTATCCAACAGCAGATAAGTTCCACAGATTGCCAGTACTGCCAGTATCAAAATGGAAACTGCACCTTCCCATTTTTTCCAGCGTACCTTTCTTTCAGCTTTCTTAAGCTGCTTTGGATTTTCCGGTGGTTCTACGACCTTCAGATACGGAATTTTTCTTTGTGCCATAGGTTTTCCCCTTATCATCGGTTTTCTTCAATCAGGGATTGCTCCAATCCCGGTTGGGATAAGTATAACACGTCTTTAAGGCAATATCAATTTCTGCCCGATGTAAATCAGATTGCCATTTGATAATCCGTTCATCCTGCAGATTGCATCGACATGCGTGACATCACCATACATTTTTTTACTGATGATTGCCAGTGTATCGCCCTTTTCTACCACGTAAACTCCATCACTTCCATTCGTTGAAGATGACGGTACGGCAGATGCTTCAACTACTTCATCTGACTGACTGTTCTTTGCCTGACTGCTGTTTGTCGAAGCATCTCCGTCTGTATCGTTTTTCGATGTACCGTCATCTCCTTCTGCTTTTTATCGGATGCACTGTTGCTTTTTCTGTATCTGTATTCTTATTGGCTGCACTGTCAGTTTTCCTGATCTGCATCATCACCGGCTGTGCTGTTCTCATTTTCTGCACCTGTATTTTCATCGGCTGTACCATCCTCCGAACCGTCTGCCTGTCCACCATTTGGATCATTGCCTTCATTGCTACTTCCAGAATTATCAGAATCTTTCACCGTGTTAATTGTTCCTGCCACCTCTTCTATCTGGTTCTGAGCTTTTCTGATCTTATTAAAATTGTTCAGCATGGCAACTCCCATGATCACAAGCACCAGCACAAGTCCCACACTCATCGCATAAACAAAATTTCCCTGATGCTTTTGCCGGTTCGTCTTCCCTGCTTTCTAGCCAGATCACGAAGTTCTGTGCAGCCTTGTCTTCCACAACTTCCGTCTGCACCGCCCCATTTTTTTTCGACTCGAGATCATATAATCCTGCATACACGGATTTTTTTCATAATACGTGTAATGCCCTCCGATCTCCATTAAATCATTCATTTTATGTACATAATACGTTTCTTCTTTTTCCTGTGGATCACAGATGATAAAGACTGTATTCTTTTTCGGAAATGATTTCTTATGCAGTTTTACCGTAGAATTTCCCGGTGCTTTTTCCGCATCATCTCTCACCACAAACCAGCCGATCAGTTCCCCCTCTTCAAAAAACTGTTTACATTCTTCATATGCCCGTTTCCACGTTTCATCATCAATCAGATATTCCATCCCAGATACCCTGAGTTCCTGCATCTGGATCGCACCATAAATATAGACATAATCTTCACCTTCGTATGTTTGAAAATCTCCGATCAAGAATGCACCCAATGGCTTTTGTGGGTCGTTTCTGTATTTATCTGATAACTGTGCAAAAAGTATCTACATAATCTTCTACATAAATTTTCGGACTGTCACTCACATTTCCAATCTGACGGACATTTTTCGGTATTTGTCTCTCCATTTATTTTCACCTTCCTGACATTACTGATTCATTGATTTACATTTCCCGGCGTTACAGAAAGAATAACATATTGATTCAGAGAGATTTTAGCAGTTACTGTCAAATGCGTTCGACATTTTGTCTGCCTGCACAATCTTTCGTTATTCTTTTGATTTTTCATTCTTATTTCTTAAAAATCCGAAACTAAATCGTCACAATTATGTGCTAGAATAAATTTAGAGATGTTAGGATCAAAAGGGCTGAAACCACGTGTGCTTGCACACTGGTGGTAGAATGACCTTGAGCCCCGCCCCGATATGAGCATAAAAGTGGGGCGTAAGCACCATGATATGCGAATAGCGGGTAGATTGTGGGAGTGCGTAGCACGAAACAATCCGTTGGCATCAAGATGTTGCGGACTGTTGACAGTCATGAATTGGCAGATAAAAACTCAAAAAGATATGAGATTGTCATGAGGAACAGATTAAAAAGAACAGATAAGGAAGTCGAGAGAAGATGGACAAAAGAAAACTGAGTAATATGCTGTTGATTCTGACAGCGTTAATTTGGGGAAGTGCATTCGTGGCACAGAGCATCGGAATGGAATATATCGGACCGTTTACATTTGGTGCAGTCCGGAGCATTTTAGGGGGATTGACTTTGCTCCCGGTCATCTTTTTCAGAAAGAAAAAGTCACAGGCAAATAAAGAGAAAGCAGAACCGGATGAAAAGAAAGAAAAAATGAGCAAAGAAAGACTTTGCTGGCAGGAGGTATCTGCTGTGGTATCTGTCTGACGATCGGAAGTATGGCACAGCAGATCGGACTGCAATATACCACAGCGGAAAAGGCGGATTTATTACAGCTCTCTATATTCTGATTGTTCCACTTTTGGGAACTGGCATTCGGGAGAAAAGCAGGGAAAAAAGTTTGGTGCGGTGTTATTTTGGCCGTGGTTGGAATGTATTTCCTTTGCGTAAAAGACGGATTTTCTATTTCAAAGGGAGACTGGATCATTTTGGCAGGTTCTTTCGCTTTTGCGGGACACATTCTTGTGATCGATTATTTTTCGCCGAAAGTGGATGGAGTATGTCTTTCGTGTCTTCAGTTTTTTATTTGCGGGATGATCTGTGCCATTCCGATGCTGGTGTCAGAACAGCCGACAGTGAATGCGGTACTGGTATCCTGGCGACCGATCGTATATGCAGGTGTATTGTCCAGTGGCGTCGGATATACGCTTCAGATCATTGCACAAAAAAATACAGACCCGACGGTAGCATCATTGTTGATGAGCCTGGAATCTGTATTTGCTGTACTGGCGGGATGGGTCATTTTAGGAGAAAGACTTTCCGTCAGAGAATTTGTGGGATGCGTACTGGTATTCTCAGCAGTGATTATTGCCCAGCTCCCGGAACGGAAAGCAGTCAGTTCCGGAAATCGGACAGTTTCAGAATAAACTGCAGGGTTGCAGAATATGCCCCTAACGCATGAATAGATTAACAACATGAAGGACTCCGTCTTCATCATTCGAGCGGGTGATGAAATCAGCGGAGTCTTTTATAATTGGCTGTGCATTTTCCATGGCGACACCGAGTCCGGCATATTCGATCATGGAAAGGTCATTAAAGCCGTCACCGCAGCAGATCATGGAATCAGCAGTCAGTCCGATACTGTTGAGAAGTTTTGCAGAGAATGAGCCTTATCAATGTTCTGAGGCATGATCTCAAGGAAATACGGTTCGGAAAGATAAATATTGAGTAGTCCGTGGTATTTCTCTTTCAGCAGTTTCATCAGCTCCTGAAGGACATCTGCGGGTCCTGGGACAAGCAGCTTATTGATCGGGAAATCAATATAGGAGACAAGTCATCCGGCTGATAAATCTCCATACGGTTGATCCCCGATTCGATCCGGGTATACTGGTTCGGAGCGATCGCAGAGATAATCGTTGTATCAGTATAAGTGATCAGATCAACCTCCTGTTCTGCATAAGAGCGGACAATATCACAAATCGGTCGGATCATCTCAGGCGGAATCTGCTTATTATAAATGATCTTCCATCTGAACAGCGTGTCACTCTTGCACCGTTAAAGGAAAGCATATAGCCTCCGAAATCCTGAAGACGCAGTTGCTTTGCCAGTGGAGCAACCCCGTTGATGGGGCGGCCGCTGGCAAGAACAACTGTCTTTCCGTTCTTTTGAATGTCGATGAGAGCCTGACGGGTCGGTTCGGTGATCTCCTTTTTGAATTTGTAAGTGTGCCGTCCAAATCCAGCACGATAACCTGATATTGCATAATTCTCCTATTTATGTGCTTCATTCAGAAGCTCAGTTTTTGTATCATATAATTTCTGAGAAAGATCCACATATACTTTATGAGGATTGAACAAACGCTTTGTCTCATCCCAGAGAGTTGCTTTTTCTTCTTTACAGAAAGCTGCGATCTCTTTGACGGAAGGGGACTCATACTTACATTCTCCGTGAATAAAAATTGGCTGTAAAAGTTCTTTCATAGTATAGGTTCCGCCTTTGAGAAGTGTCTTTTTCCAGGTTGCATTCGGATCGAAAAGAAGAAGGTCTTCTTCAGGATCATAAACCTCATCAACGAAACAAATAAGGTCTGCACGAAGCATATGAGTTTCTTTATCATAAATTCTGTAGATCGTCTTATTTCCCGGGTTTGTGATCTTCTCTGTATTTTCGGAGATCTTGATCTTCGGGATAAACTGTCCTTCTGCATTCTGGATCGCTGCCAGCTTGTATACACCGCCAAAGGACGGGCAGTCTTTTGAAGTGATCAGATTCGTTCCGACCCCCCAGGAAGTAATGGCAGCACCCTGCATTTTCAGATCGTGGATGAGGTATTCATCGAGGTCATTGGATGCAGCAATAACAGCATCCGGGAAACCGGCATCATCCAGCATCTTTCTTGCCTTTTTGGAAAGGTAGGCAAGGTCACCGGAGTCAAGGCGGATTCCATAGCTCTTCGGTTTGATACCTGCCTCACGAAGCTCTTTAAATACACGGATCGCATTCGGAACACCGGATTTTAAAGTATCATAAGTGTCTACCAGCAGGGTACATGCATCCGGATACAGTCTTGCGTATTCTTTAAATGCAGTGTATTCATCCTTAAATGTCATGATCCAACTGTGGGCATGTGTTCCCATAACAGGCACATCAAACATCTCTCCTGCGAGTACATTGGATGTACCTACGCATCCACCGATGACGGCAGCTCTTGCACCGTAAAGTCCGGCATCCGGTCCCTGTGCCCGGCGGAGACCAAATTCCATGATCCCATCTCCCTGTGCGGCGTATACAACGCGGGATGCCTTGGTAGCGATCAGACACTGATGGTTGATGATGGTCAGGATCGCAGTTTCTACAAGCTGTGCCTCCATGATCGGGGCAACCACTTTGATGAGCGGCTCTCGTGGGAAAATCACACTTCCTTCCGGAATCGCATAAATATCCCCGCTGAAATGGAATCCGCTCAGGTAATGAAGAAAGTCTTCACTGAAAAGCCCCAGCCCTCTCAGATAGTCCACATCTTCATATGAAAAATTCAGATTCTTGATATAATCGATGACCTGATCAACGCCGGCCATAATGGATACCCACCTTTATTTGGGTTCTCACGGAAAAATACGTCGAAGATTACGGTCTGGTTTTCCTGAGTTTCAAAATAGCCCTGCATCATAGTAAGTTCGTACAGGTCTGTCAGTAAAGTAAGGTTCTGTGCACTCATAAATTTCCCTCTTTTCTGTAGCATTGAATCAATTATACATAATTAATGCGTGTAAATCAATAAAGAATCCATTGACAAGGGAATGTAAAATAGCTTAATCTATATGGAAGATTAGGATGAAATCCGATTGAATGACAGGAAAATCAGTGAAGTAAGTGCTGCAGGGGCAGCAGATTGGAGTAGAGAATGAGATTAGGAGTAAAGCAGGTACTGACGGTTGTAAAGATCGTAGATTTGGAGTGTATCTGGCAGCGATGAAGAGAGAGTGCTTCTGCCAAAGAAGCAGGTTCCGGAAGAAATCGAGGTCGGGGATCCGATAGAAGTCTTTCTTA
>ENA-OQDF01000392-OQDF01000392.1-human-gut-metagenome-genome-assembly--contig:-NODE-392-length-18043-cov-1.874135_pt1 | contig 18043 bp, 28 predicted proteins | sample MGYA00242769_ERZ504597 | MGnify/ENA primary metagenome ERZ504597 (study PRJEB26092, sample SAMD00036305) | human gut metagenome | host: Homo sapiens | study: EMG produced TPA metagenomics assembly of...
ATACATTCTGCATGCGCCTGTATCGGGCCGGGCAGCATCGGGAGTGGTTATACAGTGTATGTATAACAAAGCAGACAAAAACAGCACACGGCTGGGAAAAATGGTTTTTTCTACGGATTTATCCGGTGCATCTTCTGTTTCTCTGGATGATACAGTTTGCAAAAGTATAGATGGAACGGTTATAATAATACCGGGGTGTGACGGATGCGGAAAAAACGCAGAAGGACGGCTCCGGTATTTTTTGAAGCAGGCAGGTAGAGAATATGGAAAAAGAAAAGCTTGATAAAATGTATGATATCTGTTTCTTTGATTTGGATGGCACGATCATCGATTCTTCACCGGGAATTACGAATTCGGTGATGTATGCGCTGGAGAAATTCGGAATTGAAGAGACCGAACGGGAAAAATTATATAAATTCATCGGTCCGCCGCTTACCGATTCGTTCGCTAGATTCTATGGATTTGACGATGAGAAAAGCTGGAAGGCGGTGGAGTATTACAGGGAATATTATCAGGATACGGGGATTTTTGAGTGTTCGGTGTATCCCGGATTTGAAAAATCATTAAAGGCATTGAAGGCAGCAGGAAAAAGACTTTTTGTTGCGACGTCCAAACCGGAAGTATATGCGAGAAGGATCATTGAACATTTTGACCTGGATCAATATTTTGAATATGTGGCAGGTATGGAACTGGACGGAGGCAGAGGCAGTAAGGCAGAGGTGATTGGATATCTGATCGATACCTGCCGGATGCAGGATAAGAAGAGGATACTGATGATCGGTGACCGTGAACATGATGTGCTTGGGGCAAAGCAGGAAGGGCTTGACTGTATGGGGGTATTATACGGATTCGGCAACCGTGAAGAACTGGAAAAGCAGGCGCAGTATACGTTGCCGGGACGCCGGAAGACATTGCCGGGATCATCCTGAAATAATGCGGTAATCCTGCATTTTGTGAAAAATGTAAAAATATGGGTGCCAATACTTGACAAAAGAAGAAGTAGTTGTTATTATAAAAAAACAGAACGCACTCTGTTTTTTTATAAATGATAGAAAAGAGGTGCAATATGCAAAGAGTATTTTCATTATTGGTAGACAATAATCCCGGTGTATTAAGCCGTGTATCCGGACTGTTCAGCAGACGAGGATACAGTATCGACAGTATAACTGCCGGAGTTACGGCAGATCCGAGATTTACCAGAATTACCATTGTGGCCAGCGGAGATGAGCTGATCTTATCGCAAATCGAAAAGCAGGTCAGAAAGCTGGAAGATGTCATTGAGATCAAAGTACTTCATCCGGAAGATTCGGTATATCGCGAACTGATCATGGTGAAGGTTCGGGCGAATAAGACGGAGAGAACGGAGATCATATCTGTGGCGGATATATTCCGCGCGAAGATTGTTGATGTAGAGAAGGATTCCCTGATGGTGGAACTGACAGGAAATGGTTCAAAAGTAGATGCGTTTCTGGAACTTCTGGAAGGTTACGAGATTCTTGAACTTGCAAGAACAGGTATTACCGGATTGCAGAGAGGAATCAAGGATGTAACAGTCATTGATCAGGAAGGAAACATCAACACATTATAATTGATATATTATAATGGACAAACAGTAACACATTTTAATCAGACATTAAACAGAGACGAGCCCGGTGGAAGGGCGACCCCTTGTTTAAGAAAATAAAAAATCATTTATTTTTTAGGAGGTATGCTATAATGGCAGCAAGAATTTTTTATCAGGAAGATTGTAATTTATCAGTATTAGAGGGACAGAAGATCGCTATCATCGGTTATGGTAGCCAGGGACATGCACATGCTCTGAACTTAAAAGAGTCCGGATGCGATGTTATCGTTGGTCTTTATGAAGGAAGTAAATCATGGGCAAAAGCTGAAGCTCAGGGATTCAAAGTATTCACAGCAGCTGAAGCAGCAAAACAGGCTGACATCATCATGATCCTGATCAACGATGAGTTACAGGCAGATATGTACAAGAAAGATATCGAACCAAACCTTGAAGAAGGTAACATGTTAATGTTCGCTCATGGTTTCAACATTCACTTTGGATGCATCAACCCACCAAAGAATGTAGATGTAACAATGATCGCTCCTAAGGCACCGGGACACACAGTAAGAAGTGAGTATCAGGCTGGAAAAGGAACACCTTGCCTTATCGCTGTAGAGCAGGATGCTACAGGAAAAGCTTGGATCGTGCACTTGCATATGGCCTTGCAATCGGTGGAGCAAGAGCTGGTCTTCTTGAGACAACATTCAGAACAGAGACAGAGACAGACCTCTTCGGTGAGCAGGCAGTACTTTGCGGTGGCGTTTGTGCACTTATGCAGGCTGGTTTCGAGACACTTTGCGAAGCTGGATATGACCCAAGAAACGCTTACTTCGAGTGTATCCATGAGATGAAACTGATCGTAGACCTGATCTATCAGTCAGGATTCGCTGGAATGAGATACTCTATCTCTAACACAGCTGAATATGGTGACTATGTAACAGGACCTAAGATCGTTACAGCTGAGACAAAGAAAGCTATGAAACAGATTCTGACAGACATCCAGGACGGAACATTTGCAAAAGACTTCTTATTAGACATGTCTCCAGCAGGACGTCAGGTACACTTCAAAGCTATGAGAAAACTTGCTTCAGAACATCCATCAGAGAAAGTCGGAGCAGAGATCAGAAAGCTCTACAGCTGGAATGGAGAAGACAAACTGATCAACAACTAATCAGATCTGTAAGAATACGATACATACAAAAAGGATATGGCATCAGCCATATCCTTTTTATTATGGACTTTACGGTTGTATTTATAACAAAAAGCCCGGATCATTGACGGGATGATCCGGGCTCGAAATTTGCAACTCGAGTTTAATCTCTATTATTAAGCAATTCCGTTAACAGCTTTTGTCAGACGGGAAATCTTTCTAGAGCATGTGTTTTTGTGGTAAACACCCTTGCTTCCAGCTTTGTTGATTTCAACGATTGCAACTTTTAATGCTTCTGCAGCAACAGCGGCATCTTTCTTAGCTACAGCTGTTTCAACTTTCTTTACGCAAGTTTTTACTTTAGACTTGATTGCTTTGTTTCTAGCAGCTTTTGTTTCGTTTACTAAAATTCTTTTCTTTGCAGATTTGATATTAGCCAATTTGTCCACCTCCGATATCAATGTATTTCGATTTTTATAATTCGATTTCCAGTTCGTTAGAGCCGGACACGGACGATCTAACGAAACATACGAATTTATTTTAGGACATGAATTAGATTCTGTCAATACATATTTCTGAAAATATTGGAAAAACTAGTATTAATTTAAGAAAGGATGGAGAAAACGATGGTGGAAAAGTATACGATCCGGACGGATCTTGCGATGGAGCAAAAAGAACGGTTTGAATCAGATCATGTAGAAGTGTCCGGCGTTGTACTGGAAGAAGAATACGATGAAGAGAGGGAGATTAAGATTACAACCGTCAGGATTGAAACGGAGAACGGGGCGAAGATGATGGGAAAACCGGTGGGAACATATCTTACATTGGAAGTCCCTGATATGGCATCGGCAGACGATGGATATCACAGAGAGATATCAGAAACTCTGGCAGGATTTTTGGAAAAATATGTGGAAAATGAGGAAACGAAAAAAGAGCATTCGAAAGAAAAGGGATGCTCGATATTGACAGTAGGCTTGGTAACCGTGAAGCTGACGCCGGATGCGTTGGGACCATATGTGGTAGATCAGTTGAATATCACCAGGCATATGGTACAGGAATATGGAAGATATGGCGTAGAAGAAGAAAGCCGGATCGTAAGTGCAATCGTTCCGGGAGTGATGGCGCAGACAGGGATGGAGACGGCAGAGATTGTGCAGGGAGTCGTAAAGGAGACAAAGCCGGATATGATCCTGGTGATCGATGCGCTGGCGGCAAGAAGCAGTAAAAGACTGAACGGACCATACAGATCTCGGATGCCGGGATCCATCCCGGAGCGGGTGTGGGGAATCACAGAAGCGTGATCACGAAAGAGACGATGGGAATCCCGGTGATCGCGATCGGTGTTCCGACGGTAGTGGATGCCGCAACGATTGTAAATGACACGATGGAGAATTTTATTGCGGCACTGGAGACGTCGGAGAATTTGAAAGGGGTAGGTGTCGTATTGCAAGGATACAATTCTGCGGAAAAATACGAACTGGTAAAAGAACTGATCGCACCACATCTGAACGGAATGTTTGTAACACCGAAAGATATCGATGAGACGATAAGAAGGATCAGCTATACCGTCTCGGAGGCATTGAATCTGTTATTTCAGGAAAAGCAGGGGAGTCAGAAAAAAGAAGAAACAGCATAGAAAGTGAGATGACTGCATACCTTACCTTTAGAAAGTAGAGCGTAAGATTAACAAAATATCGGGGTGTGCAGGTGTGAAAGAACAAGACATGCAGAGCAGATGCAAAAAATATATACAGCATGCGGTGAGGATCATTGCCGGATGTTTCTGATCTGTATCATGAAAGAAACAGGTGTCGGAAACGGAATAATAAATGGAAGGGTTTTTGCAGAAAAAGGGAAACAGGAGATTGCGGACGGTGCTGTCAGAATGATGCTGCCGGCACTTGTCTATGCGGCAGAAAAGGATCAGACGGATACTCCGTCAAAGGATCTGGCATGGGCAGTGATGCGGTGGTTATGGCCTGCCGGTGCATTTATGACAGAACAAGGGAAGGAAGAGACGGCCGGCGAAGATTCCAGGACGTATGCCATGATACTGGAAAAACAGGAAAATGATGAGAACGCCGTAGATAAAAATGGCAAACTGATCACACAGAATCCGGATACAGAGGAGAAGGAGACATGGAAAACACCAGTGGTAAAAGCAGATATTCCATGGAAAAGCTAAGAGATTGTGAATATCTTATGAGTCATTTCTATACCGTGGACAGCAGTACTATGGCAGATGAGGGACTGATCAATGCAGATAAGCTGATGGGAAAAGATATGAAATTAAATCCGGATACAAAAGGGGCTAAAGTCCTGATCTACCACACGCATTCCCAGGAACAATTTGCAGATTCTGTTCCGGGAGATGCCGGTACATCAATTGTGGGAATGGGGACGTATCTGTCTGAACTTTTGAATCAAAAGTATGGAATATCCACATATCATCACGAAGGGGTATATGATCTGGTGAATGGAAAACTGGATCGGAGTAAGGCGTATCAGCTTGCAGAGCCGGATGTGCAGAAAATACTGAAAGAGAATCCGGCTATCGAAGTTGTGATCGATCTTCACCGGGATGGCGTGGCGGAAGGGACGCACCTGGTGACAGAGATAGACGGTAAGCCGACGGCGCAGATCATGTTCTTCAACGGGCTCAGCAGGACGCGGGCAAATGGAAATATCAGTTATCTGTCCAACCCATACCTGGAAGATAACCTGGCATTTTCCCTGCAGATGGAGATTGCAGCGGCAACATATTATCCGGGATTTGCCAGACACATTTTTCTGCGTGCATACCGTTATAATATGCATTTCAAGCCCAAGACACTTCTGATCGAAGCCGGAGCGCAGACCAATACAGTGGAAGAGATGCGCAATGCGATGGAGATTCTTGCAGAACTTCTGCATCAGGTGTTGTCTTGATTCAAAAATATTTTTATGATAAGATATTCAAAGTATGGAAAAATCTGTATGATCCTTATGAATAATATATGACAGAATAGCTTTCAGCATTTTCATACGGATGAAACGGAGAAAGGATATAGAAAGAATGGCGAAAAAGAATACATATGATGCGGGCAGTATCGCGATCCTGGAAGGACTGGAAGCGGTAAGAAAAAGACCCGGAATGTATATAGGAAGTGTTTCTACCAAAGGCCTGAACCATCTGATCTATGAGATCGTGGATAATGCGGTGGATGAGCACCTGGCTGGATACTGCAACGAGATCCATGTGACATTGGAAAAAGATGGATCAGCAACGATCGCAGATAACGGACGTGGTGTGCCGGTAGACCTTCATGCGACCGGCGTATCGGCGGCACGTGTGTATATACGACACTTCATGCGGGCGGAAGTTCGACGATTCGGCATACAAGACCAGCGGGGGACTCCATGGTGTCGGTTCCTCTGTCGTAAATGCATTGTCAACTTATATGGATGTACAGATCAGCAGGGACGGATATATCCATCATGACAGGTATGAACAGGGAAAACCGGTGATCGAACTGGAAGACGGATTATTGCCGACGATCGGAAAGACAAGAAAGACCGGAACGAAGGTGAATTTCCTTCCGGATGATACCATATTTGAAAAGACAAAGTTCAAAGCAGAAGAGGTAAAAAGCAGGCTTCATGAGACAGCGTATCTGAACCCGGATCTTAAGATCGTGTTCGAAGATAAGAGGGGAGCGGAGCCGGAACAGGTCATTTATCATGAGCCGGATGGAATCCTTGGATTCATCCGCGAACTGAATCACAAAAAAGAAGTCGTGCATGATCCGGTGTATTTCAAAGGGGAAGCAGAAGGCATCGAAGTTGAGGTGGCTTTCCAGTATGTCAATGAGTTCCATGAAAATGTGCTTGGTTTCTGCAATAATATCTATAATGCAGAGGGAGGAACGCATCTGACCGGATTCAAGACGACGTTTACGACAGCAATCAACCAGTATGCAAGAGAACTTGGAGTTTTGAAAGAAAAGGATGCGAATTTTACCGGGGCGGATATCCGTAACGGTATGACTGCAATCGTATCCATCAAACATCCGGATCCGAGATTCGAAGGACAGACCAAGACAAAGCTTGATAACCCGGATGCGGCGAAAGCCTGTAGTAAGGTGACGAATGATGAGATCATCCGCTTTTTTGACCGGAATCTTGAGACCCTTAAGAAGGTGATCGGATGTGCAGAAAAGGCGGCAAAGATCCGTAAGACGGAAGAACGTGCGAAGACCAATCTGCTGACAAAACAGAAATACTCATTTGACAGTAACGGAAAGCTTGCCAACTGTGAGAGCCGTGATGCGTCAAAATGTGAGATATTCATTGTGGAGGGTGATTCTGCCGGAGGTTCTGCAAAGACGGCCAGAGACCGTATGTTCCAGCAATCCTGCCAATCCGTGGTAAGATCCTGAATGTGGAAAAAGCAAGTATCGATAAAGTACTGGCAAACGCAGAGATCAAGACAATGATCAATGCATTTGGCTGTGGATTTTCCGAAGGATACGGAAATGACTTTGACATCAGCAAACTGCGTTATGATAAGATCATCATCATGGCTGATGCGGACGTGGATGGTGCCCATATCTCGACACTGCTCCTGACGTTGTTCTACCGCTTTATGCCGGAACTGATCTTTGAAGGACATGTCTATATTGCGATGCCGCCTCTTTACAAGGCGATGCCGAAGAAGGGCGAAGAAGAGTATCTGTATGATGACAAGCACTGGAAAAATACAGAAAGACACATGACGGTCCATTTACCTTGCAGAGATACAAAGGTCTTGGAGAGATGGATGCGGAGCAGTTGTGGGAGACTACCCTGAATCCGGAGACCAGGATCCTGAAACTGGTAGAGATTGAAGATGCAAGAATGGCATCCGGTGTAACCGAGATGCTGATGGGATCGGAAGTACCGCCGAGACGTTCCTTTATCTATGAGAATGCGACGGAAGCGGAACTTGATATATAGAATAGGAGAGAGAAAATGCAGGATTCACAGATCGTCAGAACGAATATTCGGATGTGATGAAAAAATCATATATTGATTATGCGATGAGTGTAATCATTGCCAGAGCCTGCCGGATGTAAGGGACGGATTAAAACCGGTACAGAGACGTACACTTATGACATGCATGAACTGGGAATACGGTATGATAAACCGTACCGTAAGTGTGCGCGTATCGTCGGAGATACCATGGGTAAATATCACCCGCATGGGGACAGCTCCATCTATGATGCACTGGTGGTCATGGCACAGGAATTTAAAAAAGGGATGGTCCTTGTAGACGGACACGGTAACTTGGTTCGATCGAAGGAGACGGTGCAGCGGCAATGCGTTATACCGAAGCGAGGCTTGCGAAGATCACGCAGGAAGCATATCTGGCCGATCTGGACAAGGACATTGTAGACTTTGTGCCAAACTTGACGAGACAGAGAAGGAACCGGCCGTACTTCCGGTACGTATTCCGAACCTTCTGGTCAACGGTGCGGAAGGTATTGCGGTCGGTATGGCAACCAGTATCCCGACACACAATCTGGGTGAGGTTGTGGATGGGGTGAAAGCTACATGAAAATGATGAGATCACGACCCGACAATTAATGAAATATATCAAAGGACCGGACTTCCCGACAGGAGGAATCGTGGTCAATAAGGACGACCTGCCACAGATATACGAGACAGGAACCGGAAAGATCAAGATCCGCGGAAAAGTTGAAGTGGAAGATGTGAAGGGCGGAAAGAAGCGTCTGGTTATCACAGAGATCCCGTATACGATGATCGGTGCGGGAATCGGAAAATTCTTAAATGATGTCTGCAATCTGGTGGAGACCAAGAAGACAACGGATATCGTAGACATTTCCAACCAGTCATCCAAAGAAGGCATCCGTATCGTCATCGACCTGAAAAAGGTGCAGATGTAGAAAACCTGACCAATATGCTTTATAAGAAGACCAGACTGGAAGATACTTTCGGAGTAAATATGCTGGCAGTTGCAGACGGAAGACCGGAGACTATGGGCCTGAAACGTATTATTGAGGCACATGTAGACTTCCGGTTTGACATGGCAACGAGAAAATATAATACACTGCTGAAGAAAGAACAGGATAAAAAAGAAATCCAGGAAGGCCTGATCAAAGCGTGTGATGTAATCGACCTGATCATTGAGATCTTAAGAGGAAGCCAGAGCATAAAAGATGCAAAGGCATGTCTGGTGAACGGTGAGACGGAGAATATCAAATTCAAGTCTTCTATTTCAAAAAAATGGCAGGAATGTTAAGGTTTACAGAGCGTCAGGCAACTGCGATCCTGGAAATGAGGCTCTATAAACTAATCGGTCTGGAGATTGAAGCACTTCAGAAAGAGCACGAGGAGACACTTGCGAAGATCGCAAGATATGAAGATATCCTGAACAATTATGATTCTATGGCAGCTGTCATCATGGAAGATCTGGACCGTATCAAGAAAGAATTCGCAAGAAAGAGACGTACGGTTGTAGAGAATGCAGAAGAGGCTGTGTTTGAAGAGAAGAAAGTGGAAGAGCAGGAAATCGTATTCCTGATGGATCGTTTCGGATATGCAAAGACGGTTGATGTCAGTACGTATGAGCGTAATAAAGAGGCAGCAGATAATGAAAATAAATACATCCTGCACTGCATGAATACCGGCAGGATCTGTATTTTTACAAAGGATGGGAAGATGCATCAGGTGAAAGTGATGGATCTCCATATGGAAAATTCCGTGATAAAGGACAGCCAATCGACAATATCAGTAATTACGACAGTACACAGGAAGAAATTGTATATATCTGTGATTCCGAACAGATGCGGTATGCGAATCTGTTGTTTGCCACAAAGCAGGGCATGGTCAAGAAGGTTGGCGGAAGCGAATTCCAGGTAACAAAACGCACCATTGCGGCAACGAAACTTCAGCCGGAAGATGAAGTCGTGAATATCAGGGTGGTGACGGAGAACCAGCATATTGTACTGCAGACGGCAGATGGATTTTTCCTGCGTTTTCCGGCAGCAGAAGTTACGGAGAAGAAGAAAGGCGCGATCGGAGTGCGGGGTATCCGCTTGAAAAAAGACGATGCATTGACGAATGTATACCTGTTTGAAGAGGGAACGGAGTGTAAGATTTCATACCATGAAAAAGAAGTCACCCTGAACCGTCTGAAGCTTGCAAAACGAGATGGTACAGGAACAAAGTACAGAGGGTAAACGATATGATACAGAACATTGAACCACATGTATATAGAAATGAATATGTCCCGGAGCCGCCAAAGGAAGACAGCGTGATCTTGTATTATGAAGGAAGAAAGATTCTGGTGAAGCTGGAAGATCAGGAGATTTCTTTCTTGACATTCAAAGAGGCTGCAGTCTGTTATCCGGATATCTATGAAGATTATACGTATCTCTTTTCGATTGACGGACAGGGATACTATCTGACGGATGGGATCGACCGGCAGACTTCCGGGGTTTGAACTGAAGGATAATCAGTATTTCCGCGAGGCCAGACCAAAGTACAGACAATTTGCCGCAGTGACAGGATGGCAGCTTTACCGCTGGTATCAGTCACGGAAATTCTGCGGCCACTGCGGGCAGCCTATGGTACATGACGACAAAGAACGCATGATGCGTTGTCCGGATTGTGGAATGATGGAATTTCCGAAGATATGTCCGGCGGTGATCATAGCTGTCACACATGGAAATAAGATCCTGATGTCGAAGTATGCGGGAAGAGAATACAAAAGTATGCACTGCTCGCAGGCTTTAATGAAACGGGTGAATCCATTGAGGAGACGGTAAGGCGTGAGGTCATGGAAGAAGTCGGACTGAAGGTAAAGAATCTGCGGTATTATAAGAGTCAGCCGTGGTCCTTTACCGATACACTGCTGATGGGATTCTTCTGTGAACTGGACGGGGAAGACGGTATCACGCTCGATACCGATGAACTTGCCATGGCAGAGTGGTTTGAAAGGGAGCAGATGCCGGTAGAGGCCGAAGATCTGAGCCTGACAAATGAGATGATGATGGCATTCAAACATGGAAAAATGTAAAAATACGCAAAATCCCTTGATTTTGCAGAAAAACGGTGCTATAGTTAATTTAGTTACATAAATCAACCGGCAGAAGAGTGGACATATCGTTCACTCTTCTTTGTTGCATATCAAAGTATGCAGCAGAATCTGCCAGTGGCAGATCCTGCAGATAAGCAGGTGAAAAGCATAAATGAAAGAAGATCGGCTGATTGTATAACGTAGATAAATAAGGTCTGCATAAGGAGGATTTTAGATTGTCAAAAAGAGAAATGTATGAACAGAAAACAGAAGAGATCCTGCTTCCGATTGTGGAAGAGTATGGATTTGAACTGGTGGATGTCGAATATGTAAAAGAAGGAAGTAACTGGTATCTTCGTGCATATATTGATAAACCGGGCGGAATCGGAGTGAATGACTGTGAGGCTGTAAGCCGCAGACTTTCCGACATTTTGGATGAGAAAGATTATATCGAAGATCCTATATCCTGGAAGTCAGTTCACCCGGACTTGGCAGACCGCTGAAGAAGGAAAAGGACTTCAGGAGAAGCCTTGGAGAAGAAGTCGAGATCAGAACCTACCGCATGATTGACAGACAGAAAGAATTCACCGGAATCTTAAAAGATTACGATGAGACAACGGTTACGATCGAGATGGAAGATGAGACCGAGAAAACATTTGAAAAGAGCGAGATCGCACTGATCCGATTAGCGTTTTGATTTTTAAACGGCATGGATAAGCAAGGAGGAAAGACCATGAATACAGAATTATTAGAAGCGTTAAATATACTGGAGAAAGAGAAAGATATCAGCAAAGAAACACTGTTGGACGCCATTGAAAATTCATTGATGAATGCCTGTAAAAACCATTTCGGCAAAACAGATAATATCAAACTGATCATGAACAAAGAAACATGTGAGTATCAGTTATATGCTGAGAAAACAGTTGTGGAAGAAGTAGAAGACAAACTGGAACAGATTAGTCTGGAAGATGCAAAAGAGATTGACAGCAAGTTTGAACTTGGTGATATCGTGCATATTCCGATCGAGTCTAAATCATTCGGACGTATTGCAACACAGAATGCCAAGAACCTGATCTTGCAGAAGATCCGCGAAGAAGAGCGTAAGGTTGTATACGATCAGTATTTTGAAAAAGAAAAAGATATCGTAACAGGTATTGTGCAGCGTTATGTCGGAAAGAATGTCAGCATCAACCTTGGTAAGGCGGATGCTATGCTGACAGAGAACGAACAGGTAAAAGGCGAGGTATTCAAACCGACAGAACGTATCAAATTATATGTGGTAGAAGTAAAGAATACGACAAAGGGACCAAAGATCCTCGTGTCCCGTACACATCCGGAACTTGTAAAACGTCTGTTTGAATCAGAAGTTACAGAAGTGAAGGATGGTACCGTAGAGATCAAGAGCATTGCAAGAGAAGCGGGAAGCAGAACAAAAATTGCCGTATGGTCTAACGATCCTGACGTAGATCCGGTCGGAGCATGCGTCGGTATGAACGGAGCCAGAGTCAATGCGATCGTCAATGAGCTGCGTGGGGAGAAGATCGATATCATCAACTGGAGTGACAACCCGGCTATTCTGATCGAGAATGCATTAAGCCCGGCAAAGGTTATCTCTGTAATGGCTGATCCGGATGAAAAGACAGCCAGCGTTATCGTTCCGGATTATCAGTTATCTCTGGCAATCGGTAAAGAAGGACAGAATGCAAGACTTGCAGCAAGACTGACAGGATATAAGATCGACATCAAAAATGAAACGCAGGCAATCGAGTCCGGAGAACTTCCGGAAAACTACATGGAATTAAGCGAGGGCGTGTACGAAGAAGAGTATGACGACGATGCAGAAGAATTCGATGTAGAGAACACGGCAGATGCTGAATATGATGAAGACGACACAGAGATCACATTCGACGAAGTTGAGGACACAGAGGAATAGGTGATAATTCGTGGGAGTAAATAAAAAAGTTCCTATGCGCAAATGCGTAGGATGTCAGGAAATGAAGAGTAAAAAAGAGATGATTCGTGTCATCCGCACATCGGAGGGAGAATTTCTGCTGGATGCGACAGGAAGAAAGAACGGACGCGGTGCTTATCTCTGCCCGAATGGCGGCTGCCTTGCAAAAGCAGTGAAGAACAAAGGCCTGGAGAGATCCTTTAAGCAGGCTATTCCAAAAGAAGTGTATGAAGCACTGGAAAAGGAGATGGAAGTACTTGAGTCAGAATAAAGCATTATCTATGATTGGTCTGGCTACAAAAGCCGGCAAGGTTGCAAGTGGAGAGTTCTGTACGGAGAAAGAAGTAAAATCCGGAAGAGCATGTCTTGTGATCGTTGCAGACGATGCATCCGATAATACCAAGAAGAAATTTCAGAACATGTGTGACTTTTATCAGGTTCCGATCTATTTTTACAAAGACAAAGAGACATTGGGGCATGCAATGGGAAAAGAATTCCGCGCATCTTTGGTGGTCCTTGATGAGGGATTCGCAAAAGGTATCCGGAAGCATATAGACACAGAGAATCAGACAATTGCGTAGAGGAGGCAGATCATATGTCAAATAAAGATATAGAAACAAATATAAACGAAAATACAGAAAAATCAGAAACACCAAAGAAAAAGAATATCGTGCATGTATTCCGTCCGCAGAATACACAGAACGGCGGTAATAAAGGAAGAAGATCCGGCGGAAACCGTCAGAATTCCGGACAGGGAAAACAGATGCAGGCAAATAACGGCCGTCCGGCAAAGCGCCCTGCGGCACAGAACACAGCAACAGGAGAGGCACAGGCTCCAAAGAGAACAGAGAAGCCGGCAGCAGAAAGAGCACAGGGCAGACGTCCGGAAAGAAACGAAAGACCGGACAGAAATGAAAGAACAGAAAGATCAAACAGAGACGACAACAGAAATAACCGCGGCAGCGACAGACGCGGCGGCGGAAGAGACGGACGTAGTGATCGTCAGGAAGGAAGAGGAAGACAGAGATTCCAGAGAGGCGACCGTCCGCAGAATGGCCGTTCCGACAGAAATCAGGGAGACCGCGATAACAGATATGACAACAACCGTGGTGATGACAGACAGGGACGCAAATCGGAGAAAAATCAGATAACAGAAGAAATGACAGAAGAAATAACACAAGCATTCCGGCTCCTGCAATCGAAGGACAGAAACCACAGAGAAAGAATGCCAAGGGAAAAGACGATCACAAGAAGAAAGATTATCGTCGCGATGATGAAGAAAGAATGTCAAAGGGTAAGAAGAAAAACGAGCCGAAGCAGCAGCTTCAGAAACCACAGCAGAAAGAGCAGAAGGTAGAAGAAGAGATCAAACAGATCACAATCCCGGAAGTCCTGACAATCAAAGAACTGGCAGACAAGATGAAGATCGTACCATCTGTGATCGTGAAAAAGCTGTTTATGCAGGGCAAGATTGCTACTGTAAACCAGGAAATCGATTACGAGACAGCAGAAGAGATCGCGCTGGAATTCGATGTCCTGTGTGAGAAGGAAGAAGTTGTAGATGTAATCGAAGAACTTCTGAAGGAAGACGAAGAGGACGAAAAGAAAATGAAGAAACGTCCGCCGGTAGTCTGTGTTATGGGTCACGTTGACCATGGTAAAACTTCTCTTCTGGATGCGATCCGTCATACCAATGTTATTGACCGTGAGGCCGGTGGTATCACACAGCACATTGGTGCGTATGTTGTAGAAATCAACGGAGAGAAGATCACATTCCTGGATACTCCGGGACATGAGGCGTTCACAGCAATGCGTATGCGTGGAGCAAGTTCTACAGATATCGCTGTTCTTGTAGTAGCAGCAGATGATGGTGTTATGCCGCAGACAGTAGAAGCGATCAACCATGCAAAGGCTGCGGGTGTAGAGATCATCGTTGCTGTTAATAAGATGGATAAACCTAGTGCCAACATCGACCGTGTAAAACAGGAACTGACAGAGTATGAACTGATTCCGGAAGACTGGGGCGGAAGCACGATCTTTGTTCCGGTATCTGCCAAGACAGGTGAAGGACTGGAAGATCTGATGGAAATGATCGCTCTGACAGCAGAAGTAATGGAATTAAAGGCAAATCCAAACCGTCGTGCCAGAGGTCTTGTCCTGGAAGCAAAACTGGATAAGGGAAGAGGTTCTGTTGCCAATATCCTGGTTCAGAAGGGAACACTTCGCGTCGGAGATCCAATCGCTGCCGGTTCTGCGTTTGGTAAAGTAAGAGCCATGATGGATGATAAGGGAAGAAGAGTCAAAGAAGCAGGCCCGTCTACACCGGTAGAGATCCTGGGACTGAATGATGTACCGAATGCCGGAGAGGTTATCGTTGGATGCGGAAATGAAAAGAAGCAAGAAACTTCGCAGAGACATTTATCTCACAGAGCAAAGTAAAACTTCTGGAAGAGACAAAATCCAAACTTTCTCTGGATGATCTGTTTACACAGATCCAGGAGGGTAACTTAAAAGAACTTGGAATCGTCGTAAAAGCAGATGTACAGGGATCTGTAGAAGCAATCAAACAGAGCCTGCTGAAACTCTCGAACGATGAAGTAGTCGTTAAGATCATCCACGGTGGTGTTGGTGCGATCAATGAATCGGATGTAAGTCTTGCTTCTGCATCAAATGCTATTATCATCGGATTCAATGTACGTCCTGATGCAACTGCAAAAGAAACGGCAGACCGTGAAGGTGTAGACATTCGTCTGTACCGTGTCATCTACAATGCGATCGAAGACGTAGAAGCGGCCATGAAAGGTATGCTGGATCCTGTATTTGAGGAGAAAGTACTCGGACACGCAGAAGTACGTCAGACATTCAAGGCTTCGGGAGTCGGAACAATCGCCGGATCTTATGTCCTTGACGGTCTGTTCAAGAGAGACTGTTCTGTCCGCCTGACACGTGACGGTATTGTAATATTTGAAGGACCTCTGGCATCACTGAAGAGATTCAAAGACGATGTAAAAGAAGTAAAAGCAGGTTACGAATGCGGATTCGTATTTGCAAACTTCAATGACATCAAAGAAGGTGACCTCGTAGAGGCATTTGAGATGGTAGAGATTCCACGCTAGGAGTTGATATAAAAATGAGAAAAAGAAGTATTAAGAATACAAGAGTAAATACAGAGGTGCAGCACGAGTTATCGAACATCATCCGCGGGGGATTAAAAGACCCGCGTGTTGCACCGTGGACTTCGGTTGTAGCTGCAGAAGTTGCGCCGGACCTTAAGACATGTAAGGCATATATCAGTGTGCTCGGAGATGCTTACGAGCAGGAACAGACGATCAAGGGTCTGCAGAGTGCGGAAGGATATATCCGCCGGGAACTGGCAAGAACATTGAATCTCCGTAATACACCGGAGATCAGGTTCGTGCTGGATCAGTCCATTGAATATGGTGTCAATATGTCAAAGAAGATCGATGAAGTAACCAAAGACCTGAAAACGGAAGGTGTTGAGGAAGATGCTGAGTAAAGTATTGGAGAATGTGTCCACGATTGCGATCGGCGGACATATACGCCCGGACGGAGACTGTGTGGGTTCCTGCGTGGGACTCGGACAGTATATCCGCGAAAATTACAGTGATAAAACCGTAGACATTTATCTGAAAGATATCCCGGAATCTTTTCATTTCTTAAACGGAACAGAGACAATTCTGGAGTCTGTGGATAATGAAGAAAAAATATATGATCTCTTTATTTCCCTGGATTGCGGGGATACAGACAGACTGGAATATTCCAAACCATTGTTTGTAAAAGCAAAGCATACATTCTGTGTAGATCATCATATCAGCAACATTGGCTTTGCAGAGGTCAATCATATCGTTCCGGAAGCAAGTTCAACATCAGAGCTGGTATACGGACTGTTGGATGAAGAGAGGATTTCTAAAAATGTAGCGGAAGCACTATATCTTGGAATCGTGCATGATACGGGAGTATTCCAGTATTCCTGTGCCGGACCGGAGACATTCCGGGTGGCTGCGAAACTTCTGGAAAAAGGAATTGACGCACCAAAGATCATAGAAGAGACATTCTTTGCGAAATCCTACGCACAGAATCTTGTAATGGGGCGTGCATTGATGGAAAGTATCCTGTTTCTGAATGGAACCGGTATTGCATCTTTTATCCGAAAAGATGTGATGGAGTTTTACGGGGTAGGGCCGAAAGATCTGGAAGGAATTGTAAGTCAGCTCCGTGTAACGGAAGGGGTAGAAGTTGCCGTGTTTATGTATGAACTGAGGAGAATGAATTCAAAGTAAGCCTCCGTTCAAAAGAGAAGGTCGATGTCAGCAGGATTGCACAGTATTTTGGCGGCGGTGGTCATAAGAAGGCAGCTGGATTTACAATGACAGGAACACCGTTTGATGTGCTGAACAATCTGTCAAAACAGATCGAAGCGCAGATGGAAAAACTGGAAAAGACACAGGAGCAGTAAACTATGATACACGGAATCATTAATGTGTATAAAGAAAAAGGGTTCACTTCCCACGATGTAGTAGCAAAACTCCGTGATCGTGGGACAGAAAAAAATCGGACACACCGGAACACTTGATCCGGATGCGACAGGTGTTCTTCCGGTTTGCTTGGGAAAAGCAACCAAGCTTTGTGATCTTCTGACGGATAAGGATAAGACTTATGAGGCAGTTATGCTTCTCGGTATGACAACTGACACACAGGATATCACGGGCAGGATTCTGGAAGAAAAAAGTACGGAAACACTTACAGCAGATAAAGTAAGAGAAGTAATCGAAAGCTTTATCGGAGACTATGATCAGATTCCACCGATGTATTCGGCACTTAAGGTAAACGGGAAAAAATTATATGAGCTTGCCAGAGAAGGAAAGGTCGTAGAAAGAAAAGCCCGTCCGGTGAAAATCCTGGATATCCGGATCATAGAAATGGATCTTCCGCGGGTCCGTATGGAGGTGTCGTGTTCCAAAGGAACCTATATCAGGACTCTTTGCCACGATATCGGCGAACAGCTTGGATGTGGCGGATGTATGGAATCACTGATCCGTACAAGAGTATCGGCGTTTCAGATAAAGGATGCAAAGACACTGGAAGAAATCGGAGCATTAAAGCAGGAAGGGATGCTTGAGGAGATTCTGGTGCCAATTGATGAAATGTTCCCGTTATATCCAAAGATCACAGTGAAGGATGACTGGAAAGCATTTGCAAAAAACGGGAATCCGCTGGATGAGAAGATGCTGAAAGACGCAGACAGTCAGGAGGAAGACAGACAGGTGCGTCTGTATGAGGAATCAGGTAAATTCATTG
>ENA-OQDF01000393-OQDF01000393.1-human-gut-metagenome-genome-assembly--contig:-NODE-393-length-18042-cov-1.439687_pt1 | contig 18042 bp, 29 predicted proteins | sample MGYA00242769_ERZ504597 | MGnify/ENA primary metagenome ERZ504597 (study PRJEB26092, sample SAMD00036305) | human gut metagenome | host: Homo sapiens | study: EMG produced TPA metagenomics assembly of...
CCGGGAACCTTTCCCGCCTCCTCCTCGAGCGCGTCCATCACGCGGAACACGTCCGAGTCCGTCGCGCAATCCTTGAAGCGCGGACGTTTCTTTACTTCTTCTAAATTCATTTGGGTATCGTTTAATGGCTGTTCAAGCCGGTTGTTGAATATGCGGTAAACCTGTTCGGGCGTACTGTCCTCCGGTACGGGGTCGGCATCATAAACCCCGTCGATAAAACCCAGCGAGAGGGCCTCGTCCGCCTTCAGCCAGTGGTCGGCGTCGTCAAAGTAACGCGCCCGGATTTCCTCCACGCTGGTGCCCAGTCTCGGGGCGTACATCTCGCAGAGGGTGTTTTCCAACGCCTCCACCTCCTCCAAGCAGCGCCTGAGTTCCGTCTTGTTGCCGTAACAACCTCCCGAAACGCTGTGCAGCATCAGTCTCGCGTACTTGCTCATCTCGACGGGCTTTCCGCACAGGGCGATCACGCTGGCCATGCTGGCGGCGATGCCGTCCACATAAATATGGATATCCGCCTTGCTGCCGCGCAGGGCGTTGAAGATGGCAATACCTGTATAGACATCACCGCCGTTGCTGTTTATCCTGACATCGATCCTTTTTCCCGATGCCTCCGCCTCCATGAGCTCGCGAACTATGGCGGCCGCCGTGACATCGCTGTATTCGCCGATGTCACCGTACAAAAGGATGCAGCAGGCGTCCTCACCGGGTATCATATTAAAAAAACGGTTCATTTCTCTATATCGCTTAGGGCGGGTTCCCGCCGTGTTTACGGTGCAAAAATGAAGGTATTTAGGGGATCAGGCAAATCGGATTTTTATCATACACGGCTTATAATGTTATCATTACGCTATAAAGTTGTATCATGCGGCAAGTTTTTTCCCGAACGTCGTTTTAGCCACCTTTGTCTAAAAAAAGACACTATGGCGGATAAAATGACTACCGGACAGCGCAAGGAATGGGCGAAACTGCTCTTCGTAAAGGAAAACCTCACGCAGCGGAAATCGCCGAGCGGGTGGGGGTGTCGCGCGTCACCGTGAACAAATGGATCAACGCAGAAAACTGGGAACACCTGAAGGTATCGGTCACGATCACCAAGGAGGAACAACTAAAGAACCTGTACCGACAACTGGCCGAGCTCAACGGCAAGATCGCCCAGCGGGAACAGGGACAGCGGTTTCCCAACGCCGCGGAAGCGGATACATCTCCAAGCTGGCAAACGCATCAAGAAGATGGAAACGGAGGTCGGACTGGCGGATATCACGTCCGTGTTCGCCGACCTGCTCAATGGTTGCGTACCTACGACGCGGAGCAGGCCAAACAGGTCTGCCCGCTGCTGGACGCTTTTGTCAAATCAAAACTCGCATAGGACATGGCAAAGAAAAGGCTTACACCACAAGACCGGATGGCGTTGGAAGGATGGAACGAACTGGTCGCTTCCATCGGGAAACTCGGACATCAACCCGGCGGATTCCACCGCGAGATCGAGACCAGAAAAAACGGCTGGAGGCGGACGACGAGGCATGGTTCCGCTACTACTTCGCGCAGTATTACACCTGCAATCCCGCCGACTTCCACAAGAGGGCGACACGGCGTATGATGGCGCATGAAAGATGGTACGAGGTCAGGGCCTGGTCACGAGAGCTGGCCAAGTCCGCACGCGCCATGATGGAGATCATCAAGCTGGCGCTGACCCGCCGGGTGCGCAACGTGCTGCTCATCTCCAACTCGCAGGACAACGCCCAGCGTCTGCTCCTGCCCTTCATGGCCAATCTCGAGGAGAACCAGCGTATCATACAGGACTACGGGACGCAGAAAAAGCCGGGCGCGTGGGAAACAGGGGAATTTACCTGCCAGTCGGGATGTTCCTTCCGCGCCATCGGAGCCGGGCAGTCGCCCCGTGGTACACGTAACAAGAACTTCCGTCCGGACTGCATCCTGATTGACGATATAGACACCGACGAGGAATGCCGCAACCCGGAACGCATCAAGGCCAAATGGAAGTGGCTGGAAGAGGCACTGATACCGACCATGTCCGTATCCGGACATTACCGGGTGCTGTTCAACGGGAACATCATCGCGGCGGACTGCTGCATCACACGCGCCATTGAAAAGGCGGAGGAACTGAAGGCGAAGGGCATCGGGCATGTGGATATCATCAACATACGGGGTAAAAACGGCGTATCCTCATGGCCCGAAAAGAACTCGGAAGAGGACATCGACCTGTTCCTATCCCTGGTCAGCGCGTCCGCCGCCCAGAAGGAGTTTTTCAACAACCCGGTGGCCGACGGCGAGGTGTTCCAGGAGATCGCCTACGGGAAAGTGCCCGCCCTCTCCAAATTCAAGTTCCTCGTCATCTACGGCGACCCCACACCGGGCGAGAACAAAAGCAAGAAGAGCTCCACAAAGGCGCTCTGCCTCCTGGGAAAAATCAGCGGGCGGTTATATGTCATCAAGGCATTTCTCGACCGGGGATTGAACGCAGAGTTCATCCAGTGGTACGTACAGCTGCTGGACTTCGTAGGCGGACGATGCCCCGTGTACTGTTACATGGAGAACAACAAATTGCAAGACCCCTTCTTCCAGCAGGTGTTCCAGCCACTGGTCAGAAAGGTGCGCCGCGAGCAGGGCGTGGAGCTCTACATCAGAGGCGACGAGGACAAGAAAACGGACAAGGCCACCCGTATCGAAGCCAACCTCGAACCGCTCAACCGGGAAGGGAACCTCATTTTTAACGAGGCGGAGCGGGACAATCCACACATGAAGCGGCTGGCAGACCAGTTCCGGCTCTTCAACCTACAGCTTACATATCCCGCCGACGGGCCGGACTGCGTGGAAGGCGGGAACCGTATCATAGACCGTAAACAGCGCGACATGGAACCGGCAAAGAAGATCGCCCGAAGCGTGTTGCGCAAAAATAACAAGTACAGACAATGAGCCAATTTATCGAACTGACAGATTATGACGCCAGTATCCACCGCGAGATACTGGACGCGCTGACACGCGAGGACGAGTCCATCGTGGAGATATGCGAGGACCGTACGCTGGCCGAAATGAGGGGATACCTCTCACGGCGGTATGATTGCGACCGCCTGTTCGCCGCAACCGGTCAGGAACGCAACCAGCTGGTGCTGATGATGGCCGTGGACATCACGGTGTACCACATCTTCTGCATCCACAACCCGCGCAACATGTCCTCCGTCCGAAAAGACCGCTACGACCGGGCAAAGGAATGGCTGGAGGCGGTGGCGGACGGGAACATCAGCATCGACGCGCACCGCTGCTGCCGCAGGAAGAACGCCGGACACGCTCCGGCTTTATCATAAAAAGCAACCATAAACGTTCAAACCATTTTTAAATCATGGGAAGAAGAAAGAAAAATACAGGCGCATCACCGTAGGCGGGAACTTGCGCGGCCGGGCATCACGGGCACGCAAACCATCGTACTCACGCAGCCCAGACGTTTCGGCATCGACATCGCGACATGACGGCGGCCATCCACGCCTTCGAAAACGTGGACTACTCACGCCGGTTCAAATTGTACGACCTGTACAGCGACATACTGATGGACACGCACCTGTCCAGCGCATCGACAAAGGGTCGAGGCCGTGCTGGCACTGGACATAGAGTTCCAGGACGCGACGGGAAACCGGACGAGCGCATAAACGAGCAGTTGCAGTCGCCGTGGTTCCGGCGCTGCATCGAGGATATCCTTGCCGCCCGCTGGTGGGGATTCTCGCTCATGCAGTTCTACCGCGAAGGACCGTGGATCAACTACGACCTGATCCCCCGAAAGCACGCCGACCCCGTGCGCCGCCTCATATTACGCCACCAGACGGACATCACGGGAACCCCGTGGGATGAATACCCCGACCTGCTCTTTGTCGGGGACAAGGACGATATGGGGCTGCTGGCGAAGGCCGCGCCGTGGGTCATCTACAAGCGTAACGACATGGCCGACTGGGCGCAGTTCGCCGAAGTTTTCGGGATGCCCATACAGGAGTACACCTACGAGACAGACGATGACGAGGCACGCCAGCGTGCCATCGAAGACGCGACGGGTGTCGGATCATTGGGCGTGTTCATTCATGGCAAGGACACGGAACTGAACCTCAAGGAAGCGGGTAACAAGAGCGGATCGGCGGACCTATACGACAAACTCTGCGAGCGTTGCAACAGCGAGATATCGAAACTGGTACTGGGCAACACGCTGACCACGGAAGCCTCCAAGACCGGGACACAGGCCCTGGGCACGGTACACAAGAAGGTGGAGGACAAAAAGCTGAAGTCGGATTGCCGTTTCCTGCTGAACGTGCTTAACTACGACATGACCGACATTTTCCAGGTAATGGGCATCGATACCTCCGGCGGAAGTTCCTGTTTCCCCGAGCAGAAGGAAACGGACACGAAAACCGAAATGACTGTCCTCTCCACCCTGAAAAGGGACTTCAACCTGCCCATCGATGACGATTTTCTCTACGAAGTTCGGCATAGAGAAACCGAAGAACTACAAGCAGCTGAAAGCGGAAGCCGCCCAAAAGACACAAACACCGGCCTCGCCCGTTCCGCCGGAAGGCAAAAAAGAAAAGCCCGAGGAAAAGCCGGACAAAGAGGATGAAGCCCCCACGGGGAGACGGAAAAGGAACTTCATGGCGTGGCTAAAGAGTTTTTTCGACCACGCCCCGCACAAAGACGGGGCGGCTTTAAACTGGTAGTCGACACTCTTTATCGGAATGCCGCAGGCGAGGTATCCTCCGGTTTCACTTTTGACCGGGACGTACTGGAGGCGTTCGTGCGCCGCATCTACGAAAAGGACTTCCACCCCATGACGGACATCGAGCTTCAGATGTTCCGTGCCGTCTGGGATACGCTCGACATCGCCACCGACAAAGGGTTCGGAAAGCGTCCGGCAGATGATCCGGATCATGACTCTACGAGGAACTGAAACGAAACAACGCCGTATTCGCCGCCTTCAAGGTACACCGCATGCAGAACGACATGGCCGCGCTGCTGCTCGATTCGAACGGCGTTTTAAAACCGTTCGAACGGTGGGCGAAAGAGGTCATGCCCATTGCGGACCATCAAATCTACCAGTGGCTGGAGACCGAATACGATACGGCGATAATCCGGGCGCACCAGGCCGCCAACTGGCGACAGTTCGAGCGTGAGAAGGACGTGCTGCCCAACCTGAAATGGATGCCGTCCACCTCCCTGCATCCGGGAGCGACCACCGCCGGTTCTGGGGAACGATACGGCCCATTGATGATCCGTTTTGGAATAACCACCGGCCGGGCGACCGCTGGAACTGCAAATGTTCCCTCTCATCCACGGACGAGGAGCCTACCCCCCTACCCGACTTCGATCCCGCCGACAAGCCGCAGGACGGGCTGGAGAACAATCCGGGTAAGGACGCCAGACTGTTCTCGGACAAACACCCGTATATGGCTGAGGCCCATACGGGAGCGCAGGAAGCGGTGGACGCCTTGACAAGACGGATAAACGAAATGATAGCGGAAATGCCGGGTAACCTGACGTATGAGGAAAAGAAGGCCATCGCCATGCATAACCTTGAACTGGAAAAAGTTCTCGGGATCACCAAAGGCAAACCCATGAGCGTGGAAGAGGCGGACAAGCAGAATGCGAACCCGAAACATACAAATGAGTTCATATTAGACCCTAACGGAACTTATCAGGATAAAGCCGGGCGAAGATATAGAAAGAACATGGAATACGACCGGGAAAAAGCCAGGCCTTACAACATCAATTGCCAGACTTGTGCTCCGGCCTATGCCTTACGTTTAAAGGATTTGATATCACGGCAAAAGGGAATGTGCCCGGTTCAAAACTGGAATATCTGAGCAAAGGACGCGCTTTTGAAGTCTGGAAGAATGCGGACGGAACAACTGCGCAACATACCAGCATTAACGACTGGCTTTACACAAAGGGATACTTGAAAATGACGCCCAAAAGGTATAAGGAGTTTTTCAATGAAATCTGCAAGGAAGAGGGTGTTTATGAATTGTGCATCGGTTGGAAAAACGGAGGCGGACACGCTACCATCCTACAACGGTTTGCCAACGGGGAACTTCGTTATATAGAACCGCAAAGCGATAACTCGGCCGGATCGGGGATGGAATGGAAGGATGTCAAATACCTGTGTGAGATGGGAGCGGCAACTTCTCACAGCTGCAGGGGGATCATGAGAATAGACAACAAACTATTCAACCTCGACTTCTTCGACATCTTTGACATATAAGCCTATGAAATCGAAGACTGAAGGCCCTGTTATCTCAATGGCCTCGCCGTCTTTGTACAAGTACAGGAACGGAAGCTATAACAAGATCATCCGGTAGACGCAGCAACCATGCCTTTTGGCCGTCAACGTCACCCAGATACTCAAGATTGCCGCCATATTGTTCCATCATGTTGCCGGCTTCTTTGATTACTTGTTCAGGTATGTTCATAAAAAGATAGTTTTCACAAAAATACGGTTTTTATTTGAAAGGACAACAATAATATGAATATAAAAGATTTTTCGGCCTCGCTCAAGGCTAAACAGAAGGAACTGGACACGCTCATGCGCCGCGAGCTGCCCATCAAGGTGGGACGCATGGCCAAAGACCATTACCAGGATAACTTCCGCAAGGGAGGCTTTGTCAATGGCGGCCTGCAGCGCTGGCCGCAGACGAAACGACAAAACTCCGGCTCCAAGTCGGCGGCGGCAGGTTACGGCCCGCTGCTCTCACGGCGTAACCATCTGTCTCATCCGTCAATATACACCGGGAGACTACCGCGTCAGGGTGGCCACGACGTGGAATACGCCCCGCTGCATAACTGGGAGGCGAGACACATCCGACCGTGACACCCCGGATGCGGAAGTTTGCATGGGCGATGTATTACAAAGCGGTAGGCAAACGGAAAAGGGTAAAACAAGGCAAGGAGAACTGCCGCCGGAGGCCGGTATGTGGAAAGGCTCGCCCTTACCCGGAAGAAAAAGTTGAAGGTAAAAATCCCTCAACGCCAGTTTATCGGTGAAAGCACGGAATTGAACAAACAAATCAGGCAAACCGTCGAAGCGGAAATAAGAAACATTTTAAAATAAACAACATGGAAGAACTGTACATCGCAATCCTGAAAAGGATAGAAAATGAAATGCCGGAAATAGCCTACATCGACGAGGACTACGGCCAACTGGAAGGAATGAATTCGGAAAACGAGGATTTTTATCCGGTGACGTTTCCATGCGTATTGGTAGGAAACACCGAAGCGGACTGGAAAGACATCGGGCTGGGAACGCAGGCGGGAGAAATAACATTGACCGTCCGACTGGGCATCGACTGTTACCACGATACCCACATCGGAAGCGGAACGACCGGGCGTATCAAGGAACGTATGGAAATGGCCGGGAAACTATACCGGACACTGCAAAACTTCCAGTTCTGCCGGAACATGGACGAACTGGTCAGAGTCAAAAGCCGGGATTATACCCTGCCCGGAAACATCAAGGTGTATGAATTTGTGTTCTCGTTCAGCTATCGCGATGAATCTGCGCTATTGGATAGCCGGCATCGTCCGTGAACAGGGAAAGCTGTTTGAAGGTTAAACGGGGCGCACGGACTTTGGGGACCGGGTGGATATCCGGATCGACCTTGCTGCGTTCACGGATAATGGCATGATGCGCTCCTCCGACAAAAAGAACTCTTTGGAGAGTATCTTCAGGGCACGGTCAAAGCGGACGCTCTGCGCCTCCGTCCAATAATAGTAACGGCGGCACAGGGCTTCATTTCGTTCTCTGATCAACTGTTTGTCTCGTCCTTTGGCCATAAATCAATGTATTTAATACAAAAGTACAGCTTTATACCGTATTTACGGCGGCATTGGCTTTAAGTTTGTTTGGAACAGACGGTTTTTAAGTTTGTTTAAACCAATCACCCCAAAAACAATCGGCGGGACAGCTTTTTGTTCCGCCGATTGCTAATTATTATCCGGTTATTTCGTCGATTCCAACTGTTGCAATCGTTTCAGTGGTAAACCACCGCCTCGAAAAACTCAGGGCTTCTCTCACTTTGCCGTTTTTTGACTCTGCTTCTCAATCGTGGGATTTGTTCCTTGATAATTTCCGCCGTTCCTTCGGCATCTTTGACGCATTGTGCCACACTGGGAACCAGTCCTAAATCTTTCATGTTCATAATTCAATCCTCTATTATATCGTTGCTTTGCAATAAACGTTTCATGCTCCTGTCCCTTTCCGCTTTGCTGGGGTAATAATCGCCGTATCTTTTCCAGCTATGCGGATTGGCTTCACTTTGAATTTATGCATGGAGAAGGATAATCCATCCGGCGAAGTATGGTATAACCTGCCTTGCATAATTTGGCTTGATCTGTCGCATTCATATTCAACAGATATTAAAGCCTTCCGACTGTTCACAGAAATCTGCCAGCATTTCTATCTTATGTAAGAACTCTTCAGCCGGTGGTTCCGCTTTTCCCCTAACATGGATTTGATCTTGATTTGTCCCTGTTCCGACAGTTGGTCCCATTCTTCCTTCAACTCCCTTTTTACAGAGACATACCCCCTAAAGAGCCTCGCCATGATACAGGCTTCTTCTTTTGTGACTTCAAATCCGTCATTGCTTACCGGACTGCCATCTTTCCGGGAACCGACATAAATATATTTTCCCGGAGAAAATGTGTGGTCCCCATAGCCAAACAGGTAGCAAGCACCGGTTTCGTTCAGTATGACGGGCCATGTAAATATCATTCCGCTTTTACAATCGACCCCCTTTTTTTGGTATTAAATCATAACCCATAATTATTCTGTTTCCTCCTGTTTTTGTAGTGTTAAACCCAAAGCAGCCATTGCTATTCCCAATTCCATTTCCTTTTTTGTTCTCCCGCAAGTTCCATGGGGAAAAGAATTGGTTCTGCAACCATTTTCTGCCAGACTTCATCCGACAGGTTTATATCAGCTAAAAAACAACGCTGTCTGAACCACGTTCTTATCCAATTCCATTACTATTCTTACTTTTTCTCCCATGACTGATTATTTTTAATCGTTTTCTGGCACATAAGCCGATACATAAGTTGTTACCTCACACGATACGATCACACGCCCGGAACCTTTACACTGCGGGCAGGTCGCGCCCTCTTTCGTCCCCTTGCCCTCGCAGACCTTGCAGACCACGATATGCGGTGGGATCATTCTCTCCCGTTTTGGTAACAGTTCGTCCGTCTTATTCGGTCGATCTGCTTTTCTTTTTAACCTGTTTAAAATACTGTTCATCATTTCTCCTCTGTTTTAAAAATTAATCATTGTCAGACCAAACCTGCTGTCCGGCATTTTCGGACCATAGGTTTTCAAGAGTCGTAATCCGCTTTCCAGTCCACCGTAACGACAGCCCTCATTCTACCCGTCCCGTCACAACGGGGGCAAGTCTTCCACCTGTAATCGTCACGCCCTATTTCTTCCTGGAAACCGCCACTCCCGTTACAGGAGGGGCAAATAAAGCCCCTGGCTTTCACAACCTCCGTCTTGGGGGTGTATTTGTCAATAAAAAGATCGATCGATTGTACGCTCCTGCTCATACTCTCACCTCCCCTTCCTGACACGGGAACAATCCCGGTTCTTAGATTCCTTCAGGTATTCCAGAAGGCAAAGGTCGATCAGCTGGGTTTCCCAATTGACCGGGCGATGCTTGTACATGGCGCGAAGCGCCTGCCTGCAATCTTCCGCCGAAAGGCCCATGTCCAACTTGAAACGAACAGGTTTATATCCGAAAGGTGGATGCGTTTCACGTCTATGATCCGGGCATTCCCCTTCCAGATGCCCTTCAAGTAAATCTGCTTGACGGCACCGACGCAATATTTCACGGGATCATGCAGCCTCATGGTTGTGAAGCTATCGCCGTTCAATTTCCCGTTCCAGTTTTTAGAAAATTCTATTCTTTCTACCATAATCTTGTGATATTTTCCATTGGATTGTTTGCATTTGAAACAATATACCAGCCATTTCCCCTCTGTTTTATCCACCCGACAAACCGAATACTGAAAGTCGCAGGGACAGACATATATCCAGTAGCCGGGGGTAAGGGTGGCAGATTTTACCTTCATGCCTCTGTCATTCCTAACGGTATCGCTATCCATGCCCCGTTATCGTTCTTAATCTCGGCCCGGATGAACTGTTTGCTGATGGCCGGCTGGTAGGCCTCCTCGATGATCTGCACGCCTTCCATGAAACGCTCGTCTTCCGATTCCTCGGCTATCTTGCGAAGCTGGACAATACGGCTTGCCTTCAGCGTTCCTTGCGCGTTACGGGCCAACAGGCGGAGTACCATTTACGAGTGCCTTCGTTTTCTTGTTGTCGGCAAGCCCCTCGATATACTCCTTCACGATGGCGATACCGTCCTCCACCGTGTCGCGGTAGCCATCGGTTTCATAATACCTACGGTGATACGCTTGTCTCCAGCGGAATTGGTAAAGGTGTCTGTGCGTTGGCCGTCCTTTTTCAATTTCAAGACTTCCGACTTCATGTCGATCACGCGGCGGAAGTTATTCAGTACGCCGTTTTTCACGGTCTTGATGCAGTCGCTTACCGCTTGCAAGTCCGGGATCGCCTCCTCGATCGTTTCGTCCACCAGTTCCTTGTAGGCCTCGCGGTCACGTTTGGCCTGTTCCTTGGCTCGCTTGGCGGCCTGTTCTGCCTTGAACGCCTCGAATTGTTTCAGTTCTTCGTCCGTCATTTCAACGGCTTTTCTTTTCTTCTGTCATAGCTTTAATTTAATTTAGTTGTGAATAATCCGTGTTCTTTTCCCTCTCTTTCCTTTGGATGATCCGGAGTTTGATGGCCACCGTATCCAGTTCCCCGGTCGTCAGCCGGGCGAACTTCTTGCCCGCGATCCGGGGATTCTGGCAGTAGGCGTCCACCCGGTTCCAGTCGGTCGTGTCAATGCCCTGCTTTTGCATCAACTTCAGCACCGTGGAGCGTTTCTGCCGCAGCTGCTCACGGTAGATTTCCCGCGCCTTGTAATTCTCATCCATACGCTGCATGTCCTCGCACATGGCGTCGTACTCGTTAACGGTCATTTCCCGGAGCGATTCGGTGCGTCCTCCGGTGTATTGGCTGACCAGCGAGGCTTTCAACTCGTCCTTATCCTCCGTGGGCAGACGGTTCAAGAGGATATAAAAACGTGCGTAGTTCCTGCTCATTCGAAATCCTCCTCTTTAAATCCGTACTCGGTCATCAGTGCCGTATGCGATAAATCCGACAGGCGGTCTGATACCTCACTGTAAATGAATGATTGGTCGCCGGGGGAAAAGGCCGTTGCTCTTTCCACCGCGTCGTTTACGATTGCTTCTATCACTTCATCCATAATTTCATGATTTACGATTTTTACTTCATTGAATATTGGGCGGCACCTTCCTCCCAAATTATATAAGAATTGCCAGGCTGGGTGATAAACCTTCCTTTACACACGGCACGGAATCCTCGGATAAATATTTTCATGTCTGCGTCATAGGCAACTTCTTCGCCGCACGTCCTTCCGGTTTTCACCCTCGCAGTGTACTCGACAATACCAGCAGCTTATTCCGATGTTTTTCTTTGAGCGTCTTGTAGGCAGCATAAGTCAATCCTGTATATTGAAAACTGTCTATTATCACCACATCCGGACTACGACGTTTCAAAGACGTTCACTCAAGTCATCCATTGGTTCCCGGTCCAATATTTTGAACTTGTAATTCACTTCCTCCATGCGCTCCCGATTCAAAGTGTTCTGAAACGAAAGGCCGGTACTTTCTTCCAAGCTGTCATAGGCTACCGTACACCACTGGCAAAGGTATTTTGCCAATTGCATCACAAAGCTGCTTTTTCCATTACCGCTTTCACCCCAAATAATCCATACACCTGTACGATCGGGATGTCCGAAAGCGGCCTCCCATTTCCCCTCGAATGGAAAACTGGGAATGTTCATCTGTTGCACCTCTGTTGGGGAATAGGCCCGTTTCATGCTTCCCCCCCCTTTCTTAACTTTTCTATTTCGGTGTAAACCCGACGGAGACTTCCGCCGGTACGATTTACAATCTGCATGATATCGTTACGTTCCGGGGCGTTTACCTTGACCACCATAGCCGCCTGCGCCTTCAGAAATACTTCACGTTCTTTGCCATCGTCCGGTGTTACCTTACTAAACTTATCGCCGTAGCGCGAGAACATTTCCGTATAGCCGATCTTTTCGTTTTCGATGGAGCGAGTGATCTTTGCCCGAAGCCCGTCGGCACCCATCATGTACCAAGCACAACCGCGTTCAGTAGCATTCCACAGGGCTTTCAGTTCGAGAAAAGCGTCATATTGCAGGTCTCCGGCCTCGTCCAATATGATAAGCGGATGTTCCAACGTCCGGAGATAAAACAAAGGTCATCGTACACGTCTGCATACCGGCCGTTGTTATTTACACCGAACTCTTTGGCGATAAAGCGGATCAGGCGTGATTTGTTCTTTACCTGAGAGCAATCCACATAGATAGCGTTGCGATGTGCTTTAACATAGGCGCGTGCGTGAATGTCTTTCCGATATTGGCAAGGTCGCAAAGCAGGGCAGACACACCGCTTTCCTGGCAAGTGCGAAGCTGTTCTGTGATAAACAGGAAGTCGGAGTTTCGGCGACTTCCATTCGATTCGTTCTGCAAAGAGACGTTCAACCGGCGAGCAAGGCAAATCCAGTTCGTATCGCTTACCTGTTTATCCGTTATTCCTTTTTTTAAAGAGTTATACACACTTGCTGAAATACCCAATGCGGCAGCGTGCTTGTTGTCACTCGGATAATTCTCACGATTGACACGAATAGCGGCCAATATACGGTCTTTTATTTCTTTCGTTACTTCCATGTTATAATGCTTTTTGAATTGTTTTATAATGCTGTTTAAACCGCATCTTGTCCGATACGGGTGTAATCTTTGCCTTTGAAATAATTTAAGTAGTCAATCTCCTCTGTTTTCGGTATCTTCACTGCCTTAACCGGTGCCGAGGCTATCTGTTTGACGGATTCCGATTTCAAGGTGCCGACGGGGGTAACGCCGTTGCGGACCATCATTTCATCAAAAGCGTGGATATATTTCATCTGTTTACCTAAAATTCGCTTATCTTCCTCAGTCTGTTCCACATCAGCAGTATTGAACCGCCCCATATCAACCAACGTGTCGATCTGTTTCCCGTCCTGATAAATAAACACGTCCTTTATGCTACCGTCCTCTTCCGGTATATAGTAAGCATCCACCTTATAATTATTCGGGGATAACTTCTCTATGACCTCCGGAGAGCTCAACCAATAATCCGTATAATTCACCCGGCAGTAACTGTTACGCGGATAGTGGTCGGTACGCACTCGCCAATAAATTGGGCTATATAGGCTTTATCGTACGGTTGTAAATTCGGGTTCATACGTTCACAAAGCACCTGCCAACGGCTCATCCCCGGATATTTTTTTTGGTTCGGATGAAGTGATTCATTAAATAACCTAATAATCTCCTGGTCCTCCGCAATCAATTCCTCCCACGTGTAATATTGTTTATCCACGTAAGTATCATTTAGTTCGTCGAACACTTTCTTTGCCTCTGTCCGGTACTTCTTACTTTTGGCGTAAAACCGACCAATACCTAACTGATGTTCGTGTTCCAACTTCGCTTTTTGGCTCCGTTCAGTGGCTCAGCGTATTTTTCCTGCGAATTTGCGGGGCACAAAAGCGGACAAACTTAAACACCTTCCCAGCTTCCAGAAAACCCTCTTTCCATTGGCTCATTAAATGATTCTCGACTTCTACCTGTGCCGGGATTCCCCAACCGTTACGCTCTATCAGCCGGAACATATTTCGAAACATATCCACAACCAAATCCACGTCCTTTTTCCGGCTGTAGGAGAATCCGACCACACACTGGCTTGCCACATCATAAGCATAATAAGCCTTCGGACGTTGTTTGCTGTCTTTCAATTTGCGCGGCAAATCGCGGTCGTCAAAAGATACCTTACTGAAACTGTATTCGGGTGATTCGCGATGGACGTGCGGGCGTTGCTCGTGCATGAAGGTTGTCCAGCTCATCTGCTGTTTGTCTATCAAGCCTGATTTTTAGGCAACGTCAAATAATATTGAACGGTCGAAGGGCTTAACTCTATCGGGTTACCTTTCTTATCTGTAAAATCCGCCGGGTTATAGATTTCTCCGGTTTCCGGATTGAACATTTCCAACTCGCCACGTACAAACTGGTTGTACATATCGCAAACGCTGGTGTTCCACGGCCGATTGGGACGTGCAGCGATACTGACAAGCAGCTTTTCGATCTTCACGTTCACCAGGCGCGTGTTCTGGTTACCAAACTTCTTGCTGATAAGGCTTCGTAGCCTTTCTCTTTAAATTCGAGAACCTTCTTTTTAAAGCGGTTTACCGAAAGGGGGAGCGTATGGCCGAACTCGGCTTGATAGAAATTGATCGCACCAGCATTTCCTCCCAGCATAACCGTTCGCCCTGCATGACGGCACGTTGCATTTTTACGTCGTCCATCAGCCTAAGAACAGCCTGTATTGCAGAAGCATTCAGAACACATTCCTGCTGTTTCTCCAAATCAAAATTATCACCGAGAACAAGGCTTTTCCGAGTATAAAATGTCCGGGCGGAATCGTCTACCACCCAATGAACCAAAAACCAATGTCTAAGTATTTCCAGGCGCATATTGCCGTATTTTTCTTCTACTCTTTTTCGATATTTCTCCGGGAGACTCTCAACTGAAACTAATGCGGTAACACCACGACCTACGCCTTTTCGGATAACTCGAATTTTCTTTCTATAAACCAGTTGATCGTAGCAACTTACACTCATAATAGGAGCTTTAATGTCGTCTATCTGATAGCCTCCTACCATCGGGCGATCATCCCTTGTCAGGTCCTCTTTTGAAATACATAATATTTTTCCGAAGTATTCCATATCAAACCTCCTTATCCCTGTAAAGACTGAGCCATTTTATAGACTTCGCCTTGTACACTCATAAATTCGGAAAGGGTAAGCCCGTCTTCAATCCGGCAAACCTCGCCGTCTACCAATACCGCCAGCCGGTTGGTATTCATGTGCAATATGATTTTCACACGAGGACCGAATGTTTGTGTCATAGTTCCTTCGGCCGTTTGGTGGGTCGTATCAAAACCCGGAAGCGAACCGTTTATTTCCACGCCGCCCATTTCCTTTTTGGCCGTATAGCGGATTTTCCGGGCCAATTCGTTGTCGCTCTCATAGTTGAGTGCTTTCCACACCGTAACGCGGGTAACTCCAAATGCCTCCTGGAGTCTCTTTCTTGCGTCGCTGTCGATTATTATTTGTCGTTTCATATTCTATTGCTTTTTAAATACCGTTATTATTCTGTTCTAATTATTCTTTGTTTAGAATAATTCCACACGCTGTTTTGAAATGCTATCGTAGAAATAACCGTTGGAGTAAAAAGCTACTGTCAGTCCATAACGATCCACTATATCTATTTGGGTATTAGAAATGTTACACCCGTAACATACCTCCAACGTACAACTTCCGATATGTTCTTTTCCAACCACCACACCACGCTTATTTTCAACCAGTCGTTCCGCCAAATACACAGCTTGACGACTCTCTATGTCCATTTCCTGCCAACTATTACAAGTTCCAGCCTTACGATTCACTTTCATGTGCCTTTCCTCCTTTATTTTATAGTTTCAATCGTACAATCATCCAATTTTCCGGCAAGAACCGCCCTTACATAAGCCATCGCACATTCGCCAGAAGTGGCTACTACAAAATCCGTTTGCCCCGTCCCCGTAGCCACAATATCCTCGTGGCCGTTGAACTTTTCTATAAGGTTCAGCATCTTAAACTGCTCCCTTTCGTCGATAAAGACTTTAATTGCTTTCATGTTTAACCGTTTTAATTATGCCGTCTTGAGCGTTTTTTCTATATTTACCGCCCGTTATCATTGTTAATATGCTGCAAATATAAGCAGTTTGTGAATACAAAACAAGCAAATTGAGAATTATTTCTCAAAATGCTTATATATTTATTGAGACACATGGAAAAACAGAAATGTTAAATGCTATTATACGCCATTGCACAGGTGGAAATAAGGCCCAGTTTGCTAATATATTAGGCGTTACACCACAAACAATTAGTTCGTGGCTTAAAAGAAATACTTTTGATATTGAATTAATATTCGCAAAATGCGAATATCTTAACCCTGCTTGGTTACTTAGCAATGGAAAGGGAGCAATGCTAAAGGAAAGCAGTTCTTCACAAGGAGATTTAGCACAGGTAAGATCAGTATGTTCTTCACCTGAAACCTCAATAGATAGCACTCTTAGCAAACCGGAAGCTATACCATTTGCTGAGGCCGCACGAAACGGGTTGCACCCCATCCCTTTAGTGACACGAAAGGCAGCAGCCGGTTTCGGTAATGGAGATTTTTCTATTGAAGAAGCCGACGTAAAGGAGTATTATGTTATTCCTAAATTCAAATATTGCCATGTTGATTTTATGATTGAGGTTTCTGGGCTTTCCATGTACTCACTTAATCCGGGAGACGTTATCGCATGCTCTATACTCCGCAGCACTCAATTCCTGCAATGGAATAAGTGCCACGTAATAGCTACACGCGAGCAAGGCATATTAGTGAAACGACTTATGCCAGGGGAAGACAAAAAACATTTACGCGCAGTCTCAGACAACAAAGAATATCCGCCATTTGACATACCTGTTGACGAAATAACCGGTATCGCCGTTGTGGTTGGCCATGTGGGGCTTGAATAGCCCTCAAAGGCATACGCACGCAAAAATGAAAGCGAGGATAGAAGATACAAGTCATAACTACTTGATAATATGCAATATAATACACATAATCACATTGATTAATACGTTTATATTGGTGGCTTTTTCTACCCACTTAAAGATATTTTTTTGTCAAAGCTGCCGTTTTTCTGACTTTTTATATATCCGTACAATATCGAAAATACGACTTTTTGTAAGTCTTTTGTAAGTGTTTTAACATTTATGATTGTAGTTCTTTTATATAAGTCTTTTTGTAGTTCTTTTGTTTTTACGCACATAAAGAAAGGCCGCTATGATACTACGGAAACGAGTATCACAACAGCCTTTAAACAGCAATATAACAACGGTTTAACGATTGCCTCTAATAAGGTGAGAAACAACAATCCTGGCTCTTTGTGTCATCTTTATGCTGCCATCAGTCAAACCAGCGTGTAAAAGGGTACTTTTCTTGATACCGATCCGCTCTTCCTCCAGCGTATCAAACACTGCCGACAGACTTCCGAAATAGAAATCTTTCTTCTCGAAAATCAGGTGTACATGCACTACTTTTACCTCTCGTTTCTCCATGCTATTTGGAAATATCTTTTACACAAAAGTACCAAATAATAATTATTTGGAAGTATTTTATACGTTAAACTTCCAAAAACGCATAACGAAACGACATAAAAAGAACGCCAACCAAACCAACCTGTTTTAAGGCGATCTGGCGGCGTTTCATATCTTCAGCGATAAAAGATACACCATGCAAAGCCCGATGTAAAGATAAGGCAAAGAATCGCCCCAAATCAGGCGTTCGAATGTAAACATAAGGTAAAGATAAAGTTATTTCGTTTTGCGAGGTCGTTCGAGCCTATTCCTTTATAACTTGCTGTTTTATAGCCTCATACTATTATTTTCGTCCTATCTATATTTTATCACTTCGTTTTAAGCCCCATATATCCTAAAAGTTGCATCTTATTCAAAAAAAAATTACCTTCACATCAAAAATAGGAGGAGAGTGTATGAGACGAGGATTATTTATATTCATGGCATGGATATGTGTCGTTGGAATTCAGGCACAGTCTGACTTTTCGTTTATTTTAAATAAAGAAGGTAAAATCATCGTCCTGCCTAAAAACAAGACGTATGAGTGAACATCCCGAAAGCCTCTTATAAAGACATTTACCCTGCGGGGACACGGGATATCGATATTAAACTGCGGGAGTTCACGCCCGATATTC
>ENA-OQDF01000394-OQDF01000394.1-human-gut-metagenome-genome-assembly--contig:-NODE-394-length-17989-cov-2.369444_pt1 | contig 17989 bp, 25 predicted proteins | sample MGYA00242769_ERZ504597 | MGnify/ENA primary metagenome ERZ504597 (study PRJEB26092, sample SAMD00036305) | human gut metagenome | host: Homo sapiens | study: EMG produced TPA metagenomics assembly of...
CCGTGGGATTTTTGGGAGCGGTTATGGGAGCCATAGCAAAGGCCAACGTGCACGAATCCATCGCATGGTCAAGCAGTTCAATCTCTTCGCGGACGTTTCCAGGAAATAGAGTTGGGGTTCGGGGACATCAACCTCGACGAGGCAGAGGAGAACTTCCTCAGCCTGAACCGGTACGAGTCACTCTCCCCGTCACTGCTGGACGAACTCGACGATAAGGGGTATATTTTTCCCATCAAGTATGCCGGCCGCGAGAACGGGATCTACATCTCGAAAGACCAGACATGCTCACATGGGGATTTCCGTACCATTGCCCGGAACCGCACCATCAACAAGAGCCGCCGTGCCGTGCGTGCAGCCCTGCTGCCGTATGTGAACTCACCGCTGATGGTCAATCCTTCAACCGGGTTCCTCGCCCCGTCGAAGATTACAGCTTTCAAGACACTCATCGGGGATATACTGGCCAAGATGCAGGCGGCGCAGGAAATTTCAGGATACGCCGTCACTATCGACCCGAACCAGAACGTGTTGGTGGACGACACGCTGCGCATCTCCTATGTCCTTGTCCCGGTGGGCGTGGCCGTGAAGATTTATGTAGAGGAAGGACTGTCATTAACCGCAAATAAGACATAGCATATGGCAATAATCAACAATGTAGCATACTCGTGGTCGATGATAACCCTGTCATCGACCGCCCTGGGAATCGATGAAGGTTCCACGACCCTTGAAGGCGTGTCGGCCATCAAATGGTCGAAGAAGCGCAAGGTCGAAAGTAACTACGGCATGGGAGGACGGCCGGTGTCGAGGGGGTTCGGGAACATTACCTATACGGCGAGCATCACGATGGACTATGCCACGCAACAGCTGTTGCGTTCGGTGTACGGCTCGCTGCTCGAAATCGGCGAGTTCGACCTGATTATCAGCTTTGCCAACCGATGGCCGGCGAGGACTGGACAACGACGACCGTAACGCTCAAAGGTTGCATCTTCACGGAGGATTGTCTCGAGTCACAGCAGGATGATACCAATATCACCCATGAATTCGATCTCAACCCGTTCGATATCCAAATCGGCTCGGGTGATACAATCTAAGCTGTCATGGATGTAACTTCGAGGGGAAATCTTCTACCGGAAAGAACGAATGGCTCACGCCTCCCTGCCTGCTTCGGAGGCTGGGGCCGTTCGATTTGGATCCGTGTTCGCCCGTAAACCGCCCATGGGATACGGCGCGACATCACTATACCATTGAGGATGACGGCCTGCAACAACCCTGGTTCGGACGTGTGTTCTGCAATCCTCCCTATGACACTGCACTGATTGTCCGGTTTATCCGCAGGTGTGTCGAACACAGGAATGCCGTCGCGCTCACTTTTGCCCGCACGGACACGCGCCTGTTCCACGAACTGATATTCCCAAACGCCGATTCAATACTCTTTATCAAGGGACGGCTCAGTTTTTACCATGTTACGGGGGAACAGGGTGGTACGGCCGGAGCGCCGTCATGCCTGATCGCCTTCAACAAAGAAAATACCGCGGTTCTGGAAACATGCGGTATCGACGGGAAGTTGGTGAAGCCACGACTTCAATAGTCAACCATAAATTTGTTACATAATAACCCGTCTGTTTGCCGGATATTGACCTTGGCTGACAGAGGGATTTATGTATGGCAGACTTAAATCGAAATATGCGCTTCCTTATCGAATGACGTATGCTCGTTACTGAACACATAGCCCAACTGGTTGCATATGCACCGGGTGTTTCCGATGACCTTATTGATATTGCGGTGCGAGTGGCCATATATCCAGTATTCAATCGGGCTGTCTGCAATGAAACCGCCAAGCTCCACGGTAAATGCCCCATTGAGCGGACTGCCCTTGAACTCCGGCGCCATCAGTTCGAATGACGGTACATGATGAGTGGCGACAATGAGATGTCTGGCAGTACTTTGTTTTACGCTCTGTTCCAGAAAACGGAAACAGCGCGAATGTTCGTCATTGAACCTTGTCCAGTCCAGCGGTTCGCTGCCGTAACGCATCCTGCGGAAATCTGTGATGGCTGCCTCAGTTTCATAGGCATCCTGCAACAGGATATGTGACCACAGTGTGGTAGCGATCAATTCTATATCGTTACCCAATGGGATAACGGCATTATAGTGGCAGGTGATGTTTTCCCTGATTTTGAGCGACCAGCCGTTATACAGCTTGTCTATGTCGAACATCTTGTAAAACTCGTGGTTTCCGGGAACCACGATGACCCGGCTGTAATTTCCGGAAGCCCAGTCCCAGAACGGATGTCTGGAGTAGTTCTCATCTCCGATATATCCTATATCTCCGGCAAGGACAAGCACTTCTCCGGCAACAGCCAGCGGGTTGTGCTTCAAAAAACTGCTGTTCTCCCGAAACTCGAGATGCAGGTCGGATGCGTATTGGATTCTCATTGTTGTGTTATGAAATTGGCTTCAAGTTGTTCCAATAACTGTTCTCCGGAAATGCTTTTAAGTCCTGCCGATTTGAAAAAATCAGAGTTTGGCACTTCTTCTTTGACAGCCAGGCAAAACCTGTCAACATCTTGTTTAAGCGAATCAGGAACTTCGTAGGTGTCGGCAGGAGCAAGCATGGCAACCAGCCGGAATACATCTTTCTTGTGCTTGACGATATGTTTGCTGTCCACTTGTTCTCCATTGCTTTTCCGCTCGGTCATTTCTAAATAGGCCCTGCATTTCAGACAGATAAGACTTTCAATGTTCGCAATATGTACGCCCTCCTCCAACGTGCTGTGTTCAATGGTATAATTATAATAGTCATCATCCATCAAAATGGCTGACAGACTTGACAGGTCATCATCAACCGGAATGGGGGTAATGTGGGCATCGTCCGGGAATTGACAACCCCGATATTTCGTGAAAAGAGTTCTATCTGATACGGGAAATCCGGATTTCCCGGTTCCTTGAACCTGTAATATTCATGCCTGCATTCCCCGTTCCCGGTTCCCTTATTCCTTTGTCTGTACCCTGCGGTTTTTACAAACTCCCAGAATTTTGCAGCAAAATCCGAAGACAGCGCCTCCACAATCAGTATAATGTCTATGTCCTTGGTCGCCCTTGGAGTTTGTGCATATATTTCTTCATGCATTTCACAGGCAGTACCACCTATGATGACATAGTTTCCTTCATATCCGGTGAAAAACTCCCTGAATTTATCAATTCCTCTTACCATATCATATTATTTATCATAGTTTCCAATTCTATTTGAATGCGTTCATCATCCATATCCTTCATGGCCAGAAATAAAGACAATTTGTCTACAATGCCGTTTTTTGAGAAAAAACATGGATTGTAACGCCATATCTCTATGCGGGTCTCGCCATATTCCTTGTCTGTCCGGATTTGCAACCGTCGAGCTTCTTCTTTTGCAATGGCATAAGTGTCATTTTTTTCCTTGTTCAGCATTGAATATTCCGACAAGGCATTTACTCCACTAATACAAAATACTTCATCAGGCAGACTATCGGTATATACAATCCGCTCGATGGGGTTCGCCAGGAACGGCAACATCCTGTCCCATAATTCACGCTTTTTGAACTGAAATATCATACTCTTTGTCTTGCCGCCGGATAAAGCGATAACTTCTTTATCTTTCAGCCATCTGACCGCCCGGTTTACATTGGCATACGACACGTTGAAAAGATCTGCAATATCATAAGTTCCTTTCCCTTCGAGAGACTTTACTTCAAGATGATAAAGGATTATGCATTGGGCAATTGCAGGAATCTGCGTTTCTTCACCTCCCCCGATATTATTTTTATGCGGTTTCAAATCTATCAACAAATCCGGTATGAACATTTGCTTTTGCGGTATGATGAAATTTACACGATGTCTGACAAGACGCCGTACATTATAGGCCGCCACTGTACGCAATACAAATATTACCGGGCATTGGGCTTTTCGCTCAACCAGTTCTTTTTGTTTCCGCATCTGCCCCGGAGTATATGCAGAACTGTCTGCACTATACAGAAGAACTACGTCATGCCCCAACAAGTTAGCCGTACAAAATGTATAACCGGCAGTAATATTGGCTGGGAATGTATGCAAGACATCCTTTTCGACCGGCCTGATGTCCGCCCTCAAATCAAGCAATTCAGCGATGTACCGGCTTGTCACATCTATAAAATCATCTATTTTGCACATAATCATTTATGTTTGAGAATATGCAAAATTAACGATTATATACTATATATCAAAGAAATATATGAAATATATTCAGCGAAATTTCCTTTAAAGACTGATCTGGGAATATCAGGAGCAAAGAAGTTTTTTGTATAACATATGGATTACAAGTGAATAAGAACCGTGTCTTCAACCTTTCCACGATTCTTTGTCCTACTCTTTCGGTGAATCAAAACAAATTCGATATGGACGAAAAAATGCTTTCATTGGAACAGGAGATCAAGATCAAGGAAAAAGCCCTCAAACTGAAAGAGGAGAAGAAACTCCGCAAGATTTGTCCGATGGTCGTTTTCGGAGACACCGCAAACGGCGAGAAAGAGATTTATGTGGCCTACATGTCCGAACCGAGCTTTCCGCAGTTCAGCAAATTCATGGCCGCTTCCAAAAAGGAGAGGTAATCGCCATGCGCACGTTGGCCCGCGACTGCTTCGTGGACGGAGATAAAGAACTCGTGGACGACGAGTCGCTCTTCCTGTTCGGTCTGATGGGACAGCTTTCCGAGCTGATCACCACCCGCCAGAGTGTCCTGGTAAACTTATAAGCCGGTGGGTAGTGACCGACGAGCAGCGCATCCGCCAGCGGATGATCTATGTCCGCCACTACTTTCCCGGCGTCAACCTCGACACGATTTCCGACGAGGAGTTCGCGATGCTTTCCGAAGAGGCGTTGTGGCTGCACGAGCAGATGCTCATCAGCCGTATGCCCGTTCCGATGTCATTGCCGGAGAGGACTCCTTGACCTGCCGCCGTAAGCTTCCGGTTTGCGGCGGCCTTCGTTTCATAATCTCCGCCCTTGCGGAAAGACTATTCTTTTAACGCAGTACCCATTACCATGGCTCAGGAACAGAACTATCAGGTCAACTACTCCATCAACGTGGATGCCTCTCAGGGCACCAAGCAGGTTATCGCCTTCGGTGAGGCGGTAGGCAAGCTGGTACAGGCGAAAGCGTCCCTGACTCCGGCCGTCACGAACATCAAGAATATGATGGACGAGATAGACCGCGTGTTCCGCACCAAGAACGGCAAGAAACGTAATTCGATTACCGCCTGACCATCGATACGAAAAAAAGCGAAGAGAAGCTGGAACGTATCAAGGGGTTACTCACGGATATTTCCACGCTTTCCAAAGGCATCAGCTGACCATCAATGCCGGTCAGGCTTTGGACAGCAAGAAAATCAAGCCAACGCCAAAAGCCTTTACGAGAAAAAGGCTGCCGAGATGCGCAAAGCGGAGATCGAAAAGAATGCCGCCTCGTCCGTTGGCACGATGGCAGACGCGCAGAAACGCATTACCAAAGCCATCGGGAAAATCAACTCCGCCCTGGTTTCCATGGAACGTGACCGGGAACTGCAAATCAAGACCGGGACGGCGGAAAACAGGTTGCAGCAGATACTTTCCCTATTGGGTCGTATCAAAAGTGCTTCTGTCATTTCTTTCAACATGCAGGGAGGCATACCATCCGAAGGACTCACACCTTCCGTTCCGGTGCCATATGCTCCGCAGGCCTTCGTAATGCCCGAAAAGGCCCGGCAAAAACTGATGGAACGGCTTTATGCAGGACAGCAGCTGCATCGCCAGAAACTGGTCCACGCGGAGGAGCTCTTTACCGCAGACCAGCGCCGTAAGGCGGCTCTGGCAGAAACCGCCGCGGCGGAAAAGCGGCGTGCCGATGAAGCGCGGGCTAAAGAACGGGAGTGCAAGAATGCCGCCCGTGCTGCGGAGAAAATACGCCGGCAGGCAGAACAGGCACGCCGTAAGGCAGAAACGGAACGTATAAAGGCCGAGCAGGCTGCAAGACGGCAGGAACAGCGCAATGCGATGCAGTCCGTCAGGCTCATGCAGCGGGAACATACTGCAGCCGGTACGCTCTACCGCAGTAAACGCCGTGCCGCCATCAACCGTATCCAGTATTCGAAAGCGCCGTCACTCAGGAACCTCCCGTTCGCTTCGATGCTCAATGCCTATATGGGTTACAGCCTGATCCGTTCGGAACTGACGAAGGCCATCGACTATTCCAACATCATGGAATCGGCACATTCCATCCTCCGTGTGGCGGACAGCGACCTCAAGACATTCGAGACCCGTTTTGACAGTATGGCCCGTCATGTCCGTAAATCGGCATCGACACGAAATACACAGCCGTGGAGATTGCCGGTGCCGTCAAATACCTGTCGATGGCGGGCATGAATATCGAGACAATCAACAAGTCCATCCGCCCGATCACGAACCTGGCACTTATCGGTGACAACGACGTGTCGTATATCGCCGACCTGGCCACGAACATCATGGCCGGTTATGATATCCATAACGACAGCATGGACAGCGTGGCGGACATTATCTCCTCCACCATTTCCCGCTCGAATGTGAATATCGTGGAGATGGCGGAGTCATACAAGATGCTGCCGGTTACCTGCGTATGGCGGGCGTGGACTTCACGGAAAGCAGTGCCGCCATCGGTCTTTTGGGCAATATGGGTCTGAAGGGAACGCTGGCGGGAACCTCGTTGCGTGCTCTTTCCACACGTTTTGCCAAACCTACCAAGGAGGCACAGGAAGTTCTGGACCGCCTGGGCATCCGGTTCACGGAAATGCGCGACATCGAGGGGGTGCAGGTCGAGAAACTCCGTCCTATAGCGGACATTTTCGAGGAATTGAACAAGAAGGGCGCGTCGATGGCGGATGTCCAGGCAATCTTCGGGAAAATTGGCGGTAACGCGGCGATGATGTTCCTGAAGAACTACGACAAACTACGAGAACTGACTTCATATAACCGGGGGTCCCAGGGCGTTTCCTCAGAACTGGCATTGGTAAAGCAGAATACGACCAAGGATTGTGGGCGCAGGTGACCTCCCAGCTGACCGAAGGTTCATGCAGGCATACGAGGTGTTGGAACCCTCTATCCGCACTGTGCTCCGCACTTTTCTGGCAAAGTTCAAGGCTCCGGAATTTACCCGTGGCCTGGTGTCCATCGGGAATGCCTTGTTGGACATCTTCACCGTGATCGGCAATATCGGCGCATGGGTGACCCGCAATTTCCATTGGATAGACCCGCTTGTCTTTACAGGCGTTGTCGCGACCCGGCTGTTCAAGGTGGCGGGAGCCCTGACGAATATCGGCATCGCATGGGGTTTATCGGCAAACAGTCTGCGGCCACGACATCAATCAGTGCCGTGCAGGGGCTGCTGGGGGCGGGTGGTATCGGTAAGGTTTCGTTTGCCAGAAGCGGGCCATCGTGTCGGCCATGCAGTCCGCAGGCGTGGCGGGACGGGGAGCGATGGAACCGCGCCTTGATGGCCGGGGGCGGTGTCATCGGAGCCAAAGGAGTCCTGCAGTCGCTGTTTGCCACACAGGTGGCTACCGGCAGCGGACTGACCGGTGCTGCCGCCTCGTTGAGTGCCATCAGTACAGGCGCGGTTGCCGCCACGGCAGGTATAGCCGCATTGGTCGGGACTTTGGGATGGGTGGCTTACAAGACCTGGAAGATAAAGGAGGCGAAGGATGCCGTACTGGAAGAGATCGAATCGAACCGCAAGTACCGTTATCCGTCCATAGAGGCACTTACTCCTCCCTGAGCGAGACCTATAACATGGCTGTCAAGACAAAGCGTGCCGTGGACGAGGTCGTTGCCGGCAAAAGTATCGAAGAGGCTTCGGGACATAAAATCGGAGCCTTCACATCCACTGGTGGGCCGGGTTCTTGGGGGAATTTGCCATCGCTTCATCTGAGGGGATGGTATCGCGAGACCATGTGTATAACATGGACAAAGCCCGTCAGGATGACATAAGGGATGCGCTTGTCACCCTTGCCAAACGCGACAGCCAGACACGTATCGATGCCGCGTACGCCGAGTTCGGGAAGATGGGTACGGTATTGGAAGTGGACGCTTTCCTCAAGACGGTAAAGGAGCGTTTCGGGCAACAGGAGAAGGATCTCGACAAGTCTTTGTGGCGTATGCAGGATGGCAAGGCGTCTATGTGAATGATATCGGGGACAGGTCGGAAGCGGTTGCCGCCCGCACATACGACTATGCCCGGTACATGAACACGCAGACCGTTCCGGAGATTGTGCGTGCCGCCACCGCTTATCGGAATGCCATATCGAGTGCCGCCAATGCGCATGAGCTGATGCGTAAGGGAGGGTTCGACTTGACCAGTTCAGGGCCTGGGGATTCGAGCAGGACGAAAACGGGCTATGGAAACAGCGGGCACTGGGGCAGAACGCCACCGATGCGCAGCGTATAGACAACATCGCGCATCGCAAGCTGGCACATACGACACTCGTGAAGTTCTTTTCATCGCTCCGGCAGACTTTCGGAGGTTCGGCGGAGGCAGCCGAGAACATCCTCCGCGTGGCGGGCTTCACTCCCGACCAGTACGGCAACGAACCGGATTCCAACGATACACGTCCGTTTGCTGCCAACCCGATTACCAACACGCATCTGGATGACGGAGGGGCCGGCGGCAACTATTCCGGCACGGGGCGGTTGTCCTCGGCGGCACCTAAACAGGTCATCGTGAACATAGAGAGCCTGCTCAGTGTCAGGACCATCGACCTGATGAAGTCGAAGGAGGGGCAGACGGAAGAGATACAGAACCTGAAAGAACAACTGGCACAGGCGCTCATCGATGTCGTGCATGACTTCGATGCCTCCTGGAACGCATAAAATGAAAGGATTATGGGAAGACTGATACAAATCGCGGCCTCGACTTTGTTGAGCGGAGGCATACTCAACCACGGTTCGCTTGGCGGATACATCAGCAACGCCACGCGTCTGGCGTTGGGCATGGGGCTTGCCGAATTGCAGGACGGGCAGGTACATTACTTCTCCAGGCACCATGACCTGCTCAAACGGGCAGCCATACAGGTTGCCTCGCAGACGGCTTACGGGTTGCTACGTTCTATCCCCGATACCTCAAATACTGGGAACAGCAGGTGCGGGACAAAATATCTTCAGACACAGTCGCAGTCCAGCCTTGCGAACAAGACCGGACAGTACTACCAGTCATCAGGGAACAGCAGGCGGTGGCGCAGAAGAAAAACCATATCGATTCCATCGTCGGCCGGACAGTGGCGGATTTTCTGGAACTGTCCATATCAGAGGAGGGGAAGTATTATGACAACAGCGAGTGCAAGGTTTTGCCGAACAGCCGGTATGGACTGGTGACATTCGTGGACCTGGGACCGCAGGTACAGGTCAGCAGCCGGAACAATATCCTGCTGACCCGGGTACAGGGGCGGGACTATACCCGCAAGGAATATATATCCGGGGGTGACCTCGAGATTACCATCAACGGCAAGATCACCTCCAAATACCCGGACGTGTATCCCGAGGCGGAAGTGTCCAAGTTTATCAGGCTGGTACAATACAAGGGTGTCATCGATTGCGACAACACGGTATTGCGCCAGTTCAACATTTCACGGTTGATTATACAGGCTATACCTTACAGCCTACGGATTGCCGGAACGTGCAGCCGTATTCGCTGAACTGTGTCGCCGTGGAGCCATCGGAAGCCGTGGAACTGAAACTGGCGGAACAGGAAAAGGTGGACACGGCCATCAAGCACACGAACAAGTGGATCAAGTATGTTAAATTCGGTACGGAGGTCATCGACCCCGCCTCGTTGCTTAAACTGACACGTTTATGGGTATAGCTGCAATGGATATCCTCTGCTGTCGCATCACCATCGGGGATGCCGACCCATCCAATCCGATGAGGATACAGAACGGCGTGGAGATTACGGAAGTCCAGTCGCTCGAAATCAACGAGAGTTACAAGAAGCTGATCGGAACGGCCAAAGTGATATTCCCGAAAGGGTCGGTATGCCGCTCCACGATTATCGGGAACGTGACATTGGAGGGCAAGGACGTGTCGAGGATAACGACGGAGGTGATGCAGGACGGTGTCATCATCGAGAAACGCAGCGCGCAGCGTCTGGTTGACGAGACGACATTCAAGGTCGGACAGCGCATCAATATCAAGCTGGGCTACAACGGCGTGCTGAAAAATATGTTCGACGGATACATTACCGGATACAATTCGGACAGCACGCTGGAAATCCAGTGTGAGAATATGGCCTACAAACTCAAACTGAAACAGGCACCTCATTTCGAGACCCCGGCGAAAGGGACGACGGTGAACGAGGTGCTGGAAGGCAAGTATAATATCCTGAAAGATACCGGCTTCAGGATACACTCGGATACGAAGCGGTTTGAGATACATATCGGCAAGGTAAAGGTCACGGACAACTTCACGGTAGCGGATATCCTTTCCGAATGGTCGAAGTACAAGGTCTACTGCTTTTTGAAATACGATGCCGATGATGACGGGGCCATGCCGTCCATTGCCGTCGGGCGTCCTTATTCGTCCAGCAAGGCTCAGCCGGTATTCCCGGAGGACGAATCGACAGGACCGTACAGGATATACTTCAACGAGCATGTGGCGCAGAGCAACCTGAAAGTGGTCAAGACCGATCCGAAGTTTGGCGGTGACGGGCAAGCACTCGGGACGGATGAAAAATTCTTTGAGGTGACAGTACGCATGAATCCTGAATACGACCCGGAGATGCCGGGCAGCAAGGAGTTTCAGACGGTCAATGCCACGCAGATTTCAAAAAAGACGCACAAGGTAACTGGCAACACGACGGCATCGGGAGCGAAGACCAGGACCAAGGTGGATTTATCCACATATACCATCGTACCATATATGTCACCTCATGTCGGAATCAATTCCGACCGGCTTGTAGAAGAGACGACGGAATACTTCGGAATTACAATCTGAACGGAATCACCGGCAATGTGACAGTATTCGGGGATTTCGGACTGTCTCCTGCCGTACAGGTGGAACTGATCGACTACCGTAATCCTTCCAAGAACGGCGTATACCTCGTGGAGGAGGTAACGACAACTTTCGGAGTGGGTGGATACAGACAACAGCTGGGCATTCCGTACAGGATTCGCAAATGACCATATTGTTTATTAATGGACATTCTTTCCTTCCAGAAAATACCCGAAAAGGAAAAACGGCATTCCGTGCCGCTCCAAGGAACATCACTGCTTTTATTCATAATTAATCCACTGCATTTTTACAAATCCATGTCTTTAAAAATATTTTACAACAGGGGCGTTTCGGCAGGAAGAATAATATCTGCAAATACCTTTGATATAAATCAGTTAATCATCTTTTTGATTCTCTGAACCAGTATGGTCTTTCGTTTTTCTACAAAATCAGAAAAATTAGACAATGAAAGATCCGTATCCGGAATAAGGTGGTCCTCCATGAATTTCTGCATGTCCTTGTTCCGGGTCTGTTCACTAACCCACTTGTCCAATGGCTTGGCGTTTTTAGACTCGTTCTCATTGGCATCGAGCATCTGCAGGTTTAGGATGGAATTGTAGACCTGCCAACCATATTTTTCCTTGTCTTTCTCTTCCAGATCATTGTATGCAGAGGCTGGGTGCAGGTGGTCCTGATGGAAATTATTGTTCCTGTAATCAAGATTCGGATACAGCATGGCCAATATTGGGAAACTATATCGTGAGTCTTTCTGGCTGTAAAGCAAGTCTTCTATAAAATCGTCACCTACATCCGACAGTTTCTTGATTTCAGAGTTTATTTCTGCTGCCGGGAACAATGTCACGGTTTCTTTTATATAACAGCCGGTGATGTCTGTAGTATATGCCCTTCTTGACTGTGCAAGAACGGAATCAGCACTTGCTCCGAATGCCCTGCGGAGCAGAATTGAGAACAACCATTTTTTTATGATTTCACAATCCTCTCTATTTCCCATCTTTTTGTAAAAATCCTGATATATGTCCTTGTGGTAAAGATAATATAGTATGGGCATGGCGGCATTATATGAAGTCATTGTGAAATCCGTCAGTCCGAAAGATCTCAGCAAGTCGAACAGGTTTGAAACAGCATCCCTGATCCTAGTCCAATTATTTTCCACCAGTCAATAAACTCAGATTGAAACTTGTTATAAGGGAACGCACATCTTTATGATATAAGTACAGGAACGATTTCAATATGAAATCGTGAGATATATTAAATCCTTTAGAACGTATGTGCTCAACCAGATTCTTGATTTCTGTCTTTGCGTCCATCTGTTTACAATTGGCAATGGCGATGGACATCAGAATATCCGAAAAACTTAATGCAGTACCCCCGGAATTGATTCGAATAAAAATATTCACAGCTTTGTCAGGTTTCTGTTCATCCTCCTCGTAAAAATTTATATTGAGCTTGGTATGAATGACATTGTCCAACAGTCTCAGTAGTCTTTTGGATTCTTTGTCTATGTTATTGTCCTCGGCAAATTCATCGATGCCATAATTGTAATCCTGATGCAAAGCCAAAATCTTGCCTACACGGAACCATTTTTCACTAGACTTGTCAATAAATAAATCTTTTTCTTTGGATATGTTCTTGTCAACAAAGGAAAAGATGAACTCCCTGTCACTTTCCTCCTGTGTGTATTTACGGGATATATTGAGATATAGATGCCGGGTAGGAAAATTAGATTCAGAATAATCCCAACGTTTCCTATAATCTTTGTACGCATAGCTGCCGCACAGACCGATATATAATGATGTCAATCTCTGTTGTCCGTCCAATATTGCATAAAAATCGTTGATATTGTCCGTAGGAATCGGATCGTTGCATATCCGATGATACTGTATGAAAGCTGATAGAAACTTATAAAACCGGAAATCTGTTTTTGTGCCTCCTTTTACCTTCCAAAACAACATGGAACTGATTGGATAGCCTTTCATCAGAGAATCAAACAACTTTTCTATCTGTTCTGCCGACCATACAAAATCTCTCTGAAAAGCCGGCAATAGGTATTCATTCCGGTGGATACGTTCTATAGCCTGCGCTATCGTTATTGGTGATTGGAAACCTGCCATACTACTAATCAAGTGTTTTTTTACAAAGATAGAAAATTCTAATTTCATGTTTAATTTTTGAAGAAGGAAAATGCAAACCTGAATATATTCCAACGACCTATTCTTCTATAAAAAAATCAATGTCTTCAGATAAGTCGAATCAGTTGCTTATCCGTGAGGCTATCCGCAAGATAGCTTGGGGCGGAGTATGGAGCGTATCAATCTGGCTCCCGGAGGCATGTCCGGTATCGGGACGGCCCGCATGATACACGGCTATGTCGCTAAGATACACGATAACCCCTCGGACGAGGAGTTTTCCGACTACGGCGGTACCATTGATGTCGGCGAGTACCCGGACGAGACGGCCTCCGCCGAACCAGTCATCCATAAAGGCGTGCTGCTCTCGGCCGCCACCAACAGCGAAGGCGGCTTCCTGATCGTACCTGCACTCTTTTCCGACGTGACCATCTTCATGGATGCCGCACCCGCTATGCCTATGTGGTTAACTTCTCCCATGTGGATATCCTGCGGCTCAATGCCCGCACGGAAACCGTCATCGGCGTGACCGAAATGGAGGAGCTGGATCCGGAAAACGACTCCTCCCCGGACTACGACGAACTGGAAACCACCGGTAACGAGACCTCCACCCGCTATACGCCGACTGCCGTCACAACAACCGTCAGGAATGACAAGGACAAGGAAGCGACAACCGTTATCGATGCGGAAAGCATCACGCATACGGTGGACAAGTCTGAAGTCAGACAGACAGCAGATAAAGTGGTACAAAAGGTCAATTCCACGACCGTTGCCGTTGCCGACAACAAGGTGACGCTCGGTGACGAAAATGCCACCGAGCCGCTGGTTCTAGGTAATGAGCTTGCCCGGCTGATGCTCGACTTCCTGACAGAATGTTCGAAAATCATGACCCCCACACTGATGGGCACGATGTCGCCGATCAATATGCCGAACTTCATCTCGCTGACATCACGTATCCAGAATTTTCTTTCCAAGACCAGCTACACCAAATGAGCGTACAACTGCATCCCGATATAGAAACCCTCGACAAGGAGAGCCTGTGCTATTCCATCTATGCACAGCTGTACCATAACTTTTCAATGCCCAGCAGAAAAAGGACGACGAGCATCCTTACGGCATCGAGGAAGGCGACGAGACCAGTCTGAGACTGAAGAATACCGCTTACGGTTTTGCATCCGCCATTGCCGGAGCCGTTGCGGGAGAGGGCGGTTCCGGAAGTGGCGGTTTGCTGTTGGATTACCTGAAGAAATCGGGCGGTGACATGACCGGCAGGCTCAGTGCCAATTACGGTTTCGAAGCCGGCATTGGAAACACCCGTATCCTGGAAACCTATTCGCAGGACATTACCGATCCGGAAGGTGTGGTAACTGCCGTCGAGTACGGTATCAGGATTACCGGCAACCTGAAAGTCGGGGGTGACAGCTGCATATCGGCGGCAGGCAGTTGCTCCGTTACGACGCGGACAAGGCCACCGCTACAATCAATGCCTCCCATATAGACTTTCTGGATGCGACGGTACATTCCAAAGGGGCATGGATTATCGGGGACGAGGATACAGGAATATTCATCTCCCCGACACGGCTGGCCGTGGGCGGGCAGGATGTCTACCATCGTGGCAACGCCAATACGGACACGGCGGATTGGACGATGCGGGACGGCATGGTGAGACGGAATCTGACGGTGCGAGGGAGTACGGTCATGGACGGCGGACTGAAGCCTTGCAAGGCGTGGAACTGGGCGACAAAGGGAAATGTCTGCTTTCGTTTTCGGAAGAGGATGTCGCGCTCGGCGGATTCCTCTCGTTCCTGGACGGGTTCGGCATCCGGATCAGAGATGTTCCCGTACTACTCCGTACCGACAAGGACAAGATACAGTTCGGGAGTATCGGCGGTGACCTTCTTTTAGGCGGCGACCATACCCCGAAGATACGCCTGTTCTCCGGCATATCGGACGTGGACGGCGAGTGCCTGATGCTTTCCCCTTACGGAAAGGCGTGTTTTCCGGGCTCGCTGACTGTCCGCCACAACTACGGCGCGACCTGCTCTCCTCATACCGGGTAGACACTTCCGATGAAGGTATCGTTATCCACAAGCGCCTGCGAATGGGCACGGCAGAGGGATTCATGCTCACAGGCGACAGGGAGCGCGTATCGCTTTCTTCCGAGGTAATCTACGAGAAGAAGGCAAAAGGACGGCTATCCCTCACAGCACGGATTTTTCACACCGTCCGTCCGTGAGCTGTTATGCCCCGCAGAACCGTCACAGCGAATCATTCCATATCTGCACCGATGCCGATTTCCTTACGGTCGGCGTTCCGTTGGAAGCAGCCGGGCATATCGGATCCATGCGTCGCCCACCCGGATTACTGACAGAACCCTATACTTGACAGAGGCGTTACGCCTGCAAGCGGTGGAGGACGGTATCCGGCATTACGGAAACAGCGTCTTTACCGGGGCGCTCTCTTCGGAGTTCTTTTCCCCGGGCCTTTCCGGAAGCGGATGGGCTGTCCGCCGGAACCGGACGACAGGAGGCGTCTCCGCCACATTCGACGAGTGGTGGCCCGCCGTAAGTTCCGCGCCTATGAGTTCGAGGTCAAAAAGACTTCGGTAACCAACGGTTCCTTCTGGATCAGCGACAGCTGTTCGGGAGACACCGTGGAAAAACTGTCATAATCCATGTCCGTATTCCGTTATCCGACATACAAGATCCGTATCGCCCCCGACTCGCAGAAGACACAGGGACTGCAAGCCGGGGATATCATCCGCAGGCAATATGCCGAACGGGAGCGTACCGTCTATTCGCTGATGTGCGTGACAGAAACCGGAACGGAGCTTGTCGGAGACAAGGACGCTCCTTATTTCATCGGGGCATTGCTGGACGGGGACGAACCGCAGGGCGGTGAACTGCTGGACTTCGTGCGGATTACCAACCTGTTCGATACGGCACGCAGCGGAGCCTTGTACCTGACGGCTTCTGACAGCGATTCACCCTATATGGATGTCATCGACGGCATGGCGACCGAACGCTCCCTGTGCTATCCCGTCATGGACGGAGGCATGGCGGGAGTGCCGGACAAGTCCAGATACGCCGTTTATGGCAGCATGCTGCAAACGGAATACCTGGATGCCGATTCGGAAGCGACACGCGTTGTCCGCATCATCCGCAATGCGGAACCGGCAGGAAACGCTTCCTTCGGGCTGATGCTGACATTGGAAGAACCGGTCGGATACCCGGAGCGCCTGCTGGTATCGTTCAAGGTCAGGTCTTCCAAAACATCAGGTTCCGTACCGATCCGGTTCGGCTATACGAACCGTGAAAAGACGGATGCGGAAGATGAAATCTCCATCGGCCGGGAATGGAAGTACAAGTTATGGGTCATCACCGTGGATTACCCGGCACAGTACAGCCGGAGCCTGTTTCTTGAGCTGACATCAAGCCTGGCCTCCGAGGGGGACTGGTGCGAGGCCGCCGACCTGAACATTGTCCGTCTTGCCTCCGTATCCGCTTTCAGCGAGGCGAGCAAGGCCCGTGTGGGAAAGGTCAGCGGCATCATCGATCCGGTCTTCGGCATGTTGGATGGTTACGGGGCCTATTTCCAGAATCTCTATGCCACACGCAATGTCAATATAGCCGGCACGCTTACCGCGGGAGACGAGAACGGTTTTTCAAGCACGTTTTATGTGGGCAAAATCCACAAGAATGTCATACCCGACAGCCTGTCCTGCCGGTTCAGCCATTCGGAAGAGCTGGATGAAACATCTCCCGCCGGACTCGGGCGGTGTGTACGGATAGCCGGAGACAGTCTTCTTGGTGCGCAAAGTGCCGCCTGGCGGGAGGCTCATACAGGAGTCTGTTATTGTTTCTCAGTCTGGATAAAAGCGGAAGATACGGCAGCCATCCGGTTCTATCAAGATGAGCACCTTGTCGGTGATCGGACGGTGGCTGCCGGTAAAGGATGGGTCCGTTATAATGTCCCGTTCCTCATACGCGGGTCAGATTCCCCCGTCATGTATCTCGCATTGCCGCTTCCGTCCCCCTGTCGTTGTCCGCCCCTCAATTGGAGGCCGGAAAGAACGTGACCCCCTATCAGGCGACCGATGAAGCCTTGTCCTACACGGACGATTACGGTGCCTGGTTCAACAAGGGAGGTATCGGGGGTACCATACAGAATCCCCTGTTGCGGCTGAACGAAGACGGCTCGATCGCTTCACGGGACGGTTCTTTCGTCATCAATCCGGACGGGACGGGCCATTTCGCCTCGGGACGGTTCAAGTGGGGCAAGGATACCATCGAACTGCGCGGTGTGACCATCCGTTGGGAAGACCTCGATGAGGAGGCGCAGGAACTGCTCAAGCCCCGTTCCGTCTCCCTGACAGGCGGCACGGCGTTCCATTTCAAGGACGAGCTTTCAGGCGCATGCGAGCCGGAGAATATCCCGCTTGTGGCGACCGAATACAATTTCGAGCCGGAAAGCCGGCAGTGGGAATACCTTGCCGTTGACGGCATATGGAAAGATGCCGGATGCAATGCCGCCGTGTTTGAAATGACACCCTTGTTTCATGGCTGGGAAGGACGCGACGTGCTGACCCTCCGCTACACGGCAACATACCGTAATGAAAAAATCAGTGCGGCTCATACCTTTTTCAAACTTACGACGGATTGCCCTCCGTATACTGTTTATGTGGAGTCTGAAAACGGCACGACATTCCGCAACGGAATCGTCTCGACGGTACTCCGTGCCAGGGTATACAGGGGAGGCGAAGAAATCACGCCGCTCATTCCCGACGGCAATTCCGCTGGATACGGACGAGCCGCGATACGGAGAACGACAGGATATGGAACGCCGCA
>ENA-OQDF01000395-OQDF01000395.1-human-gut-metagenome-genome-assembly--contig:-NODE-395-length-17985-cov-6.284466_pt1 | contig 17985 bp, 16 predicted proteins | sample MGYA00242769_ERZ504597 | MGnify/ENA primary metagenome ERZ504597 (study PRJEB26092, sample SAMD00036305) | human gut metagenome | host: Homo sapiens | study: EMG produced TPA metagenomics assembly of...
CCGGCGCCGTGACCCTCCTGGTCGCCGACGCGCACAGTCCCGCGGTCTCGTTCTCCGCGGACTACAGGGGCAAGGTCGACAGGGCGTACGTGGTCGGCGGCGAGAACGCCGTGAGCCGGGCCACCGCGGACGCCATAGCCGACGGCCTCGGCCTCAAACACGCACAATGACGGCATAAACCATTAAGAGGGGGCTGACCATGTAAATCATGGCCAGCCCCCTCTTAATGTTACTACGGTTTTCTGCCTATGGCCGCAGCATATCCAAGGCGTCAGCAAGACCGTTCGCGGTATTGCGAGAAACGGCATTCTCTCCGCCGACGATATAGGCATTGTCAACATCACCGTGTTGCTTCACATACTGCTTGACGAAACCGGCAGTGCTCCCATTCGGATCCGCAAGCAGCAGAATCGCCTTATTGCGCCCAGCAAAAGGACCAGCCGCAAGCGCGTCCGGGAAATTCGCACCAGTCGCAAACACCACATTGTTCATATGGAGATCTCCTTGTTCAGAAACCCGCTGGGCAAACGTGATGCTCGTTTCATAACGTGTTGCCCCCGAAATGCGGGATACCGCAGAGCCAGAGGAATCTCTAATCTGCTTCATCACCGAATCTGGAACAGCTTGCTGCCCACCCACAACGAGGATTCTGTCGAACTCTCCGCTGGACAATGCCTCCAACTGTTCGGAAGACAGGCCGAAATTAATATCCGAAAGGAAAATAGGGCTTTTAGACGCATAGGCATATGACGAGACAGACAAAGCATCAGCAAAACCAGATGAGCCGTTTCCACCGGTAACGACTATCGCCGTTCTTCCCCAATTCTCTTCGCCTTGGACATCGCTGTCGTACAGTTTCAGAGCAGTGTCACCTCGGGTAACACCCCCAATTCTCTGTACTGTGGCATATTGGACCAATGACTGCTCCACGTTCCTGGATACTGCATTCTGCCCGCCGACGATAATGATTTTCCCCGGCTTCAGACGACTGATCTGATCTTTTGTTTGATTGCTGAGGTACAGAGGATCCGTCATAAGAATCGGAGCATCCAGCACTCCGGCGAATCCCGACGCCGCCAGCGCATCCGGATAGTTCTCCCCGGAAGCGACAATTACCGTTGACGTGGAATCCGGAAAAGCGGTGTCCACAATCCATGACATGGTGTCGTACCGCGTTATACCGGATAGCCGAGCTAATTTACCAGATGTAGGTTCGCTAGGAGTAGACGGCGTATTGGGTTTTGATGGTTCAGACGGAAGCTCCGGAGTATTCGGCGTTGCGTTGTTACCGTCGTAGAGCGGAACTGTCTGTCCAAGCGGACACTGTGAAAGAGATGACTTCATAGCGTTTCTCTCTGAAGAATCCACCGCTAGATGATAATGCTGCTTAATACCTATCTGCCTGCTGACATAGGCGCAATCATAGCCATGCCCTGGAAGCCAGTGCGCAGCGTCCTTGTCTGACTTGGAAGCATTCGCGGACCCCTTCACTGCAAGTAGCACATATGGATCATTCGCATAAGCGACACGTTGCTCCTTGGTCCAATAATCGGCACCACTTTCATATGCCTCTCCGACAGCAACGACATGGTCTATCTGTACCGCATTCGAAGTGCCCTGTCCGCGCTGAAATGCGATTGTCTCGCCGGTATAGGGATCATTCAGGACGCCTGTCGCGACATGATGATCATTGGTATATGTGACATTCTTCAGGTCACGGCTCAAAATATCGTCTCGGGTAGTCGCATTACCGCCAAGAGTCTTGCTGTGAAGCCATGTACCGAATAATTCCGCACGTTCCGACGATCGGTAATCGTCAGTCTGCTTTATTACAGCCAACGACTGTAACGCAGATTGCGCGTTCTCCCCTTCATCGCGCTTGCCGTGGCAGCACCTTGAAAAAGAAAAACGACAACTATCAACATTCCCAAAAAGCCCGTCACATGTTTTGCAAGTCGTACCATTCAATGCCGTCCTCTCACTCATAATGGAGGATAATCGCGCTAGAGGAATTACCCTTCTATACTTTTAGACAATTACCAATCAATGAGGAAAGGGGAAGAACCGTGAACCGGAAAACTGCCACCCGTTTCAAAAGAATCACCGCTGTGTTATCTAGCATTTTCTTGGCCTCTGCCGCTTTTGCTGGGACAGGATTGACAGCTAATGCATCGGCCACATCGATTACCAGAATATCCGGCAGCACCAGATATGAGACCATGGCAATGGTGTCGCAGACCGCATTCCCTTCTGCTGCATCCAAAGCCGCAGTCGTAGCATCAGGAAGCAGCTTCCCAGACGCACTTGCCGCCTCTTCCCTCGCGGGGCATCTCAATGCGCCGATTCTGCTCACTGACCCCAAAACGCTTTCCAACGCAACAGCCAACGAACTTGATCGGCTTGATGCCGATACGATTTACATTATCGGTGGCACAAACGCGGTCTCAAACAACGCTGAAAAAGCAATCCAGGCTTCTCGCCCGTCGGCAACCATTAGACGACTTGCAGGAAACACTCGCTTTGATACCGCATATCAAATCTATAGCGAACTCACCAAGCTCGGAGCGGAGTCTAAGACCGCCATTATTTCCACTGGCGCTAACTTTGCCGATGCGCTTTCCGCATCACCATATTCATACATGCAATCCGCGCCTTTCTTCCTGAGCTCTCAGTCGGGGCTTGATGAAGAATCCCTTGCCGCGCTCAAGGATTTCCAATCTGCAATCATCGTCGGCGGAACAAACGCGGTTCCTTCATCCGTCGAGCAGCAGCTCCGATCCATAGGCGTTGCAACCTCGAGGATACAGGGAACAACTCGCTATGAAACCAGCTTGGAAATCGGCATGTTCACGCTGAATAATCTCTCGCTTAATCCTTCTAGCGTCGTATACGCCACTGGAGCTAATTTCCCGGACGCACTTTCAGGAAGCGCCCTTGCCGGTATCAATAAGACAGTGCTGCTGCTTGCCCAAAACGCTTCCTCCCCAACAGTCAACGCATCATCCATGCTGCCGAATGTTGGTCCGTGTACGTCCTCGGCGGGCAGAACGCCATTGGCCCGGCAACGTTCAATGCAATTTCCAGCAGCTTTGGTCTGAGCGACAGAGAATACGTTCCGCAGCCAACGCCTAATCCGCAGCCCAAACCAGACAATCCGCAGCCCAAACCGAATGATCCGGTTTATGGCACTCATAAAGCAGGTGAATTCTGCAAAAAAGCTGATCTGAATAAGACGGATCACGATGCTAGGAATGGCAAGCTGATCGTTTGCAAAGTAGCCAGCGGTGACAACAAGCCTCGTTGGCACTACGCCTGAGATATTTGTTTGAGTGGACGGTCTCGAACCGTCCACTCAAACAATCAGAGCATCTAGGCTGGAATCAGCAACGAGCTTGTCGAAATCGTCAGCCAGCACACCTTTGGCTTGCAGCTCTTCCAGAATTGTCTTTAGCACGATGTTGTTTACGCCGCTTTCGGTGTTTTGATGGCATAGCGCTTCCTCACCCTGCGTGCCGGGCACATAATTCAGCAGTTGATCATCCGTAGCCGCAACCACAGGAATATCTGCTTTGACCTGCATGACTTTCAGCCACAAATCATCCGCAGTCAGGCAGGTCTTCTTAATCATCCCAGCATCAAACGTTTCTTGCGGCATCACATGCGGCGGATACAGCGTACCTGCCCATTCGTGGCGAAAATCCGCATGGACGGCACACCTACAAGCGCAGGATGGTAATGAGGTGCCTCATAGATCCAATCCTCATAATTAGTACGGGAGCCGTCCTCGTTGAACATAATCAAATGCGTACGCACGGCGGCAACCGCATGAGGATGGGCTTCATGCGCTGCAAGCAGATCGCCAATCATCGTATTGCGGTACAGCAAATCATCATCGGTGGTGATGACGTAATCATCAGGGAATTCCTGCAAAGCCCAGAAATATTTCTTATGCGGCTTCAGGTCATCATCAACCCAACGCACTTCAACGTCGTGCCACAGTACATCGCGCAAGCTCTGCGGCAAATCGGCCTCACGATTCGGAAAATCCGATTTACAAAGCCACAACACGATTTTGTCAGGCAATACCTTTTGCGCAAGCAACGAACGAATCGCCAGATGCACGGTATTGATACGTGCGGGATAAGAGGTCATGGAGACGATGATTCGAGGACGCCGATGCTTTACAACACGCAAAACATGCGTGCCCGCACGACGCAACCTGTTTTTCTTAACTCGAAACCAATCAGACAGCACAATCCTCTCCTCACGTTTGTTCCGCACTTGTCACATAGTAGCCCGACGTGTGCTTTTCGAAGTTGAACAGTACACTGTTACCAGCGAGTGAATAGGACCGCGGCTAGTAAGGAAGAGTCAATGCCTAAGATTTCAATCGTCATTCCCGCATACAATGTCGGCGATTATTTGCAGGAATGTCTTGATTCGGTACGGAATCAGACTTTCTCCGACATCGAAGCGATTGTCGTGAACGATGCAAGCCCAGACAATGTCGGAGAAATCGCAGCGCAGGCGGCCGAACAGGACCCACGCATTCGAGTAGTAACTAACAACCCGAATATGGGCACACACCGCACTCGTATGGCCGGTGTAGAAAACGCTTCGGGGGAATATACGTTCTTCCTGGATGGCGATGATGCTCTCAAGCCGGACATGTGCGAACAGCTTGCCGCGGAAATCGACAAACACCCCGTAGACGTGCTGCATTACGGCCTTACTGTTGTCGCCGCCAACGAGCTACTGGAAAACGAGCGCCAGGCCTTCGAAACCTTCAACAACACTCCTACGCCTGATTCCACCGGAGAAGACATTGTCCGCGATATTTTCGACGAGGATCGCGGATATAAGGTTGATTGGCGCGTGACCCAACGTTTGTACAAGACTTCCATGCTGAAGGAAGCGTTTAAAGCCATGACCCGCGACCGCCTGGGCCGCTCCCAGGACGGCTACGAGTGCTTTGTGGTTTCGGCATTCGCCAATAGCTACCATCCTTCAAGGAATGCCGTGGATACGTGTATTACTACGGCCGTGGTATCAGCGGCACCAATATGATTGATGCTGCGAAGTATGCCCGCTATTGCGGCCATTTCAAGGCCGATTTCGATGCAGCCTACGAATTCGCCGACGCGCAGCATTCTGACATGCTTCACGCTTGCGCACAAGGTTTCCAACGTAAGGCGACTGAGATCCTTGCCAATGATTGGAAGGTCAGGGTTCCGGAAGAGGAGAAAGCTGAGGCCGCCAAGCAAATGGGGGCCGTGTTTGGTCCGGCCATTACAGGACGTGAACTGTACCGTTTCGTACGTGATGATGCCTATGACCGAATCGTCAAAGGAAACTCCACTTCCGACATCTCCAAGCTGGAAGCATGGTTTGATATCGCGAACAATTGCATACTGCCACTGAATGCGAAAGGGGCCGATGTCGTTCGTTTCCTCGAGATGAAGCGGCTTGCGTCCATTCATATGCACGACCTCAACGAACGAATCGAAGCGGCGAAAACCATCAAGGAATATAACAAACAGCGCATCCGCATCTTCGTCACCACTCACAAAAACGTTGACACCTTCGACAGCGCCATCATGCAGCCGGTGCAGGTCGGACCGAAGAACTATCGCTTCCCCTGGGCATTCCACGATGATGAAGCGAGAATATCGCCGATCTCAATCCGCGTTACTGCGAACTGACCACGCAATATTGGCTTGGAAAAACATCGACGCCGACTACTACGGTTTCTGCCATTACCGCCGTTACTTCGACTTCTCGGACACTCCGCATGAGGAAAATCCCTACGGCGAAATCATGGACGACTACATCGATGCCGCCGCGGCAAAGAAGTATGGCCTGGATGACGAAAACATCGCCAACGTGGTGAAGCAGTATGACGTCATCACCACGCCATTCGGCAATCTCGAAAAAATCATCGATAAGCACGGCACTCCACGCGCGCTGTGGGAAGCCGCTCCCCTGCTGCATGACGATGATCTGAAGCGTTGCTACCAGATCCTGTGCAGCATGTATCCCGACTACAAGCAGGACGCACAGGCGTTCTTCAACGGCGACAAAGCCTGCTTCTGCAACATGTTCATTATGAAGAGGGAGATCTTCTTCGACTATTGCAAATGGATGTTCCCCATTCTTGAGGAGTTCGATAAAAACACCGACTACAGCACGTACAGCAAGGAGGCCCTGCGTACGCCGGGTCATCTGTCCGAACGTCTGCTCAACATCTACCTGCTGCATCACAAGCGTATCGGTTCCAACTGGAAGTTCAAGGAACTACAGTGCGTCCACTTCACCAATCCGGAGCCAGCGGAGCAGCTCAAGCCGCTTGACATTACCGACAAGCCAATCGTTCCGGTGGTGTTCGCAGCGGATGACAATTATGTTCCTCAATTGACCACCACCGTGTATTCAGCCATGAAGAACGCCGATCCGCATTACTTCTACGATGTGACGGTGCTGCAGCGCAACATCGCATGGGACAAGCAGGAACGTCTGCGTGGCTTCTTCAAGCAGTTCCCGAATATGAATCTGAGGTTCACCAACGTGGACCGCGAACTTGCTGGCTACGATCTTTCCACCAATAACGCCCATATCAGTGTGGAGACGTATTACCGCTTCTTGATTCAGAAGGTTCTGCCGTTCTACGACAAGGTGCTGTATCTCGATTCCGACATCATCATCAACGGCGATATCGCGAAGCTTTACAACATCGATTTGCAGGGCAAGATGCTCGGCGCGATTCGAGACATCGACTTCCTCGCCAATCTCAACGTGAAGCACGGCAAACGCATGGGCTACGCGCAAACCGTGCTGAAGATGAAGAATCCATACGATTACTTCCAAGCTGGCGTGCTGGTGCTCAACACTAAGGCGATGCGTGAGCATTACACCATCGAGCAGTGGCTTACCTACGCCTCGAATCCCAATTTCATCTACAACGACCAGGACGTGCTCAACGCGCACTGCGAAGGGAACGTGCTGTATCTGCCATGGGAATGGAATGTGGTTCACGATTGTGGTGGCCGCGTAGGTAACCTCTTCACGCAGGCGCCGAACGATATCTACGACGCATATATGAAGTCGCGTAGCAATCCGCAGATCATCCATTATGCCGGCTTCCAGAAGCCTTGGACTGATCCGGATTGCGATTTCGCCTCTATCTACTGGAGGTACGCGCGTGAGACCCCGTTCTACGAGCGTTTGCTCAAGCGTGTGGTAAAGGCGAACGAACCGGAAATCCCAGAAGGAGTATTCCGCCCGCAACATGAGCGCGCAGTCGGCGAGAACAATCCGATTCGCAAAATCGTCGATCCACTCATGCCGATTGGCTCCCGTCGCCGTGATGCGGTGAAGGCGATTGGGCGTGTGATCCGAGGAAGGAAGTAATCACGTTGGCGCAGTCAGTAAAGAACTTCAAAAACACCAGCCGCAACTTCGCTTACCTTATTCCCATCATCTTGGGAACATTATTCGGCATGTGCTCCTTTATTGGTAGGCATGAAGGCAAAATCAATATAGGGAATATACTTCTGTATGCAAATATTCTTTTCTATATCCTTTTATTTGCACTGGCTTTCTTTGCTATCGCAAAAATAACCGCATATGCGAACCGTCATCGTTCGTCATTGGACAAACCGTTTGCGCCATTGCGCAGGATCACATTAGATTGGTCGCCACGATCCATAATCACATTGTGGTGCGCCATAACTGCGCTCTGGATTCCATATTTCATAACATACTTTCCAGGTGTCTATTGGTACGATACTTCATGGCAGCTGATGGAGTACTTTGATTCCTCTGTACCTTTCACAGATCATCATCCCTTCATGATGACGTATCTGTTTGTCGGATTCGCTCATATTGGTAAAGCACTGTTCAACAACGCTATATATGGATTGTATCTGCTAATACTCATACAAGCTCTGCTGTCCACGCTATCCATAGCCTGTGCAACCTGCTACACAGCCAAATACAACGCGCCTTGGAAATGCCGCCTTTTCATGGCCTTGTTTCTTGCCGTTTTCCCCATCATTCCCATGCTGTCTATGACACTCGCCAAAGACACATTCAACACACCATTTTTGTGTTCTTTTCCATCGCTTTCTGCGAACTCTGGAAACTCAGGGAACGATTCTAAAATCTGTACCGTTCGATATTTTCTTTGTTATAGATGTACTGGCTGTGTCTCTGACAAAAAAACAGGTATGTACATCGTAATTTTGGCAATGATATTTTTAGTTTGCACTGCCATTAAAAGCTGGCGGCGTAAACTGGGTACACTGATTTTGGCAGGTATTCCATATCTAATCGTCGGCGTCGTCATTCCGACTTTCGTATTGCCAACATTGCACATTGCACCGGGAGAAAGCAACGAAATTCTTGCCGTCCCCATGCAACAAGTCGCCAACGTGGCACATAACCACAAGGATGATTTAAGCGCATCTGAGATAACTGATATCGAACAAATTTATCATATGGATATCAACCAACTTCAACAGGCGTATTGCTGGTACAAAGCCGACCCAATTAAAGGGCAACAGCTATCGTCCGAAGACGAACATAAATTAATCAGGACATGGGCCGAACAACTAATCAAACATCCTGGGGATATGCTTGCCGCCTGGGGAGGCCTCTCTGCAGCATGGTTCTCATTCAATGTCACCGTCGGAAATGACCGAAACCTTAGTATGTTACTTCCAATCAGTAATTCCGGCCATCACTATCAAGGCATCGAACGCTACGTCCCTTGGGTTGATAACACTAAAGCAGGTAATGCAGTCGAGACGTTCTACATGGATACGCTATTAGCTACGCCCGTATTCAATGTCATATGGCAGAAGGCTTTCTGGGCAATAATACTTCCCTCCGCAATCATGTTCCTTATACTGACATTCGGACGGCAAAAGAAGAAACTGAATCTGCTAACGCTCAACGCACCAATGCTTATCACAATGCTCGTGCTGTTCGCAGGACCAATTTCAACTTATACAGAAGCTACGCGATACGTATTGCCTATGCTGTATATCGTCCCGTTGTTCTTGTTCCTCACACTCGGCCAATTGCAATCCGAAGATGATAGGTAGCATATTTGTCACCTGTCATCTCGATGACGCAATCTGCTTTATTTTTGCAATAATCCACTTGCCGATGTATACCGCGATACCGGTAAGCGCATAGACCACAATGGCCTTGATGAACGGATGAGTTTGTCCCAATGTAATAAACCCTCCGATTGGCCCGCCCAAAGTAAGGTTCACAAGCAGCAGATGGAACATATACACACCCAGCGAGACGCTGGATACTTTACGGATCACGAGCTTCATCTTGTCGGAACCGCGCTGGAAAAACGGTTCCAGCGTTTTGCAAAGCATAAATAGCGAAACAGCCGACGTCACACATAGTGGGGAAGAAGTGCCGACAAGATAGTTATGGTACTCCGTTCCCATCGTTCCTTGGAAAAAGCCGTTCCAGCACAATCCTCCAAGGAACATCAATGCCGCAGACCCGACGAATAGGACTGCCCAGACCGGAGCTTTCCATCGCATCGGCAAACCATAATTCTCCAGATAATAGCCAAGCAAGAAATACAACAAGGCGCTGGACGAGAACAGCGGCCAGCTCAGCAATGGACTAAAGTATTTTTCATTGATTCCAATGGCCTTAACCGCTGGAATGAGAATCGAACAGAACAACGTCAATGCGATGGCATATTCCATGAGACGACGGTCATGGACGATTTTCGAAAGCAGCGGAGTCAACAGATACAAATAAATGATGGAGTACAGGAACCAGTAAATATCGATAATAGAGTTGGTAAGGAATCGCTTGCAGAAATCAACAAAGCCAAAACTATCGGCGATTGGCTGCGCTCCGTAGAATAAACCGGGGAGCAGGCCAAACAACAGATAGCACGCAATACTTCCCAGAATCAGCGCGCGGCCCACCCGCACGAATCTTTTTAAAAAACACTTTCGTTGAATATTTCTTCCGATAATCCAGCAAATTCATGCCGCTGACCATGAAGAAAATCGGCACCGCAAAAATGAACACCGCCTGCATCAGTTCCTGGAATGCCCATAACCGGGTTCTCTGAGGCGAGAACACACCCAAAGATGTGTGCAAGCAGACCACCGCAAAACAGGAAATGATGTTCAATACATCAACAAACACAAAATGTGCTTTTGCTTTACCTCTTTTCCATTCATTCGCAAAGCCCTGTTCCGCGTCCAACTGTTCCTCTGTCATCGACTGGCGTTCCCTTCTTCCTGACATACGCACTTCAGCATAACAAATAATGACGTCCCTTCTTGACGGAGGACTGCGAGCCTGCGTCCGCTCTCGCCCCTAGGCTATAAAAGCAATGAATTCCCATTAACGTATCGGAAGATCAAGCATGGCAAATAGATTCAGAAACAGTCATATCTGCGTTGCAGAACGGATTCGTACCGGCTCATTTGTCCGAGCGTTCAGGAACCCTTTCGCGATTCTACTTGCCTTTACTCTGCTATTCAGTTGTGCGTCAGCCAGCGCTGCGGAAGACAAGGAAACAGACCAAAACGGAAGTAAGTTGACTTTGCCAAGCTATGTGATGGACGGCATGGTTCTGCAGCAGAACAAAATCACCACCCTGAACGGTTCAACAGCAAAATCCATGTCAGGGCAAACCATCTCAGTCACCTTACGCGGAGGCAAAAACCAATATAATGCTTCATCGCGAATCTCTAAAAACGGAAGTTCTCGGTTCAGCTGCCTAAAATCAAAGGATCACTCACCCAATACACCATGAAATTTATGGTGGCTGGCACCATGGTAAAAACCGTGAATGATGTATACGTCGGCAATTTGTTCATCGCTTCTGGCAGTCGAATATGGAAATAAACTACAACGACTATTTCAAAAGCGATTCGCTTTTCAAGACAAGCACCTCATTGCACTACACACGCAACGATATTCCACGCAGCATCAATGACAAATATGTCCATTTTCTTTCACCGAACAAGGTCCTCAACACAAAGGATTATCCGCTGAGAGATTTTGAGAAATCCTGGCTTCCGCCACAGGAGATGACGTCAATTATCTTGGTATATTCCTCAATATTTTGCACAACAGCTTCGCAAACAATATCCGAATATACCTATCGGCTTCATTCAAGCCGCTTGGGGAGGGACAGCGATATCCCGCCATATAAAAGGTGGAGACATTTACAAAAGCTGTATCGCACCGTTGCAAGGACTTGCTGTAGCCGGCGCTCTGTGGTATCAGGGCGAAGATGATTCCGCCTCCATGGATCTGGCATTACGGTATGATATTTCCTTCGCCACACTTGTAAACGATTACCGAAATCTATTCAACGATGCGACATTGCCGTTCCTTTATGTGCAACTAGCCAGATACGACGGTTACGGCTACATCTACGACACCATCGTGCGCAATGCTCAATTGGGCATACTCAGCAATCCCGTCGTTGCGTCGCACAAGAATCTTGGCATGACCGTCTCCATCGATACGGATAAAGGCACGCCGAAGGCGATCCATCCACTCGGCAAGGAAATCGTCGCCCAACGCATGGCTAACCAATGGATCGCATGAATGAACACAAGGCAGTGCCATCCGGACCGTTGCCCAAAGAAGCACATCTTGATACAAACGACAAGTCAACGGCCATTATCACTTTCCAAGAAGCACAGCCGTCAAACTGCAAGCGAAGCGGCCGAATTACACGACCAGCGCAACAATCGACAATATCGCAAATGCCACCAATACTCCGCTATCAGGATTCCAAGTCGCCGATGGAGACGGAGCCATGCACAATGCCACCGCAACTATAACTGGCAATATACTCCGTATCCACTCCGACGAGGTGAAACGCGTATCTCAAATCCAATATCTATGGCAAAGCAATCCCAGCTGTTTAAGCATCGTATACAACGGCTCAAACTTGCCTTTGAGTCCGTTCACCCTCAATGTGAATCAATAATCGGTCTCATACCATCATGCTATATCGGCCAGTGCAAAGGATATAGTGGGATTCATGCCTGATAATTCGAACGTTTCCGTCGCCGTGCTTCTTCCCTGCTACAACGAGGAAGTCACCATCGGCAAGGTGGTGCGCGATTTCAAAGCCGCGCTGCCCAATGCCGACATCTACGTGTACGACAACAACTCCACCGACCACACGGCGGAAATCGCCACCAGCGAAGGCGCCATCGTCCGCAAGGAGCCACGTCAGGGCAAGGGCAACGTGATCCGCGCCATGTTTCGAGGACATCGACGCCGACGTGTACGTCATGGCCGACGGCGACGACACCTACCCCGCGGACGCAGCCCCTGCCATGGTGGACAAGGTCCTCGAAGGCTACGATATGGTGATCGGAGACCGTCTGAGTTCCACCTACTTCCAGGAGAACAAGCGTCCATTCCACAACTTCGGCAACCGCCTGGTGCGCGGTTCCATCAACGGCCTGTTCCATGCGAATGTCACCGACATCATGACCGGATACCGTGCCTTCTCGTTCACATTCGTCAAAACCTATCCGGTACTGTCACACGGGTTCGAAGTCGAAACCGAAATGACCATCCATTCGTTGAACAACAATCTACGCCTGTTCGAGATGCCGATTCAATATCGTGACCGCCCGGAAGGCTCCGTCAGCAAACTTGACACCGTGGGTGACGGCATCAAGGTGATGAGCACCATCTTCCGCATGATCCGCGAATACAAGCCGCTGCCGTTCTTCGGCGGTTTTGGCGCCATCCTCGGCATCATCGGCATCGTGCTGTGCGGCAGCGTGACCGTGGACTTCTGGCACACCGGCATGGTGGCACGTTTCCCCACGCTTATCGGCGCGGTCATGCTCGTCATTGCTGGACTGCTATTGTTCATCACTGGCATCATCCTCGATGTCATGGCCAAGAACGACCGCAAAGCATTCATCATTGACGCCAATCAATTCGCCATGATGCGGCGCCAGAAATAGCACAGATTCCAAATATGGCTGAGAGCAGAAAGATACTTGTCCTCAGCCATATTTTATTGGTTAATTTGTCTGCTATTTCACCCACTTTTGGGCATTCGTGCCATTTGCAGCATACAGCTGCACATTGGCACCATTCGAGGTAGAAGCACCCGAAACATCAAGGACTTTGTTTTCCGCGAGCGCCGACTGGAAAGTGTAAGAGCCATCGGAATTTTTGATGGCGATCCACTTCTGGGCGTATGTGCCGTTCGAAGCATATGCTGCGCGTTGGCACCGTTGGCAGTGCTCGCACCATAAACGTCCAGAGCTTTGTCTGAATTCGCACTGGTTAGTGTCACATAACCGTTGTCATCGTGCGATACTCTCCATCTTTGAGCATTCGTGCCATTCCCAGTCCAAAGTTGCACATTGGCGCAGTCCGAACGGGACGCACCATATACGTCCATCTTCATGTTCGTCTTTAGCTTTGAACCGAAAGAATATGTGCCATCAGGCAAATCCTGCCTATGCTTTGCCGCCTGCTCATTCAAACGGTCGCGCATGGTTTTAAACTTCTCGATGATCCATTGCTGGGCAGCGGTATCATTTGGCGAATACAGCTGCAATGCGACGTTGGACGAATAATTCGCGCCCGGTACATCAATAGCTTTATTCGCGTTCACTGACATCAATGAGATTTTCCCATCGCCATAGTTGCGAACAGTCCATTGTTGAGCAACCGTACCGTTACTGTCATATTGCTGTAGAACCGCACCATTGGACGCAGAAGCGCCATAAACATCCAGCACCTTGCCGGAATTCACATTGACAATGTTGTAGGTTCCATTGCCAATCTGCTGGAAACGGAATTTCTGTGCGTTCGTTCCATTAGCCGCATACAGCTGAATTCTAGCGCTGTTTGCGGTAGAAGCTCCTGGCACATCAAATACAAGATTGGATTTCCCTGCGGATTTGATGTTCACCGCAGCATTTACCGGTACACTAACTTCGCTAGAGGAAACAACGAATCGTTGAGCCTGAGTACCGTTTGGCGCATAAAGACGAATCGCAGTACCGTTAGAGGTGTTGCCACCGCTCAAATCAAGCACCCAATTACCCAAAGCCGACTGCAGATAATATCCCGCACCGGAATCACGAATGAACACCGCTGTGCATTCGTTCCATTAATTGCATACTGTTGCACCACAGAATTATTACCCGCTGCCGCTCCTCGAACATCCAAGGCTTTATCGGAATTCACATTGGTAATCACATAGCTGCCATCTGATTGTTTAGAGAATTTAAATTGTTGCGCTTTGGACCCATTGCCGGAGTAGAGCTGAATAGTCGCGGAATCAGACGTGCTGGCGCCTGGAATATCCACGCTAGAAGCCACCTTAAAACGTACATTGATGAAATAATTACCATCAGGAACACTCACCACAGGCATCTTGCGCACATCAATGACGGACGAGTCCTGGGCATAATTCTTGCTGCCAAAAGCATTCATGTCCACGGAACCACTGATACCGTTGATATGGCCGGAACTGGTGTATTGCCAGCCACGGTCGTTGGTACCGAATGAGGTGAACTCCATTCGGGCGCCGTATTGCGCTACCCAACGGGTCTTTGCGTAGATGTTCGAATTGTTCAACGGGCCTTGCAGGTAGCTCGTATACGAATACACACCGAGATTCTTGTATCCGGCGGACTGCAGTGCGCCATACCAGGCGTCGGCCATACCGCTATAAACATTCGGATTGGTCGGCGGGGTATGACCAGCCCACGTCCACTTTTCAAGGTCGTAATACACAGGGTATTTCAGATCGTTCGGGCTCACGCCCATCTGGCGGAGTTTGGCAGCCACATCATTGCCTTCCGCACGTGCGCAGTTCGCATCGTATGCATACGAATACCAGTAGATGCCAAAAGGAATACCAAGACGTTTGCATTCGTTGATGTTACGTTGCGCTTTGGCATCGGCATAGTTGCCCCAGCCATAGCCCAAACGAATGATCGCACCTTCCACGCCGTCGCTTTCGCCTTAGCCCAATCGATGTCTCCCTGCCATGAAGAGACATCAATCACGCCCTTGGCCTGCTGGGCGAACAGGTTGTTCCTATAATCGAAAAACGCCTTTGTTCCGTTGTAGGTTCCCCAGTGTGCTCCGTATTCGTTGCTCTCGAATTTAGTGAGCCGGACAGTCGAGCCACCCTTCAAGGACGACTGTTCCGCAGACTGTTTCACAGGTTGTTCCACAGCATCTTTCACATCCGAGGCACTCACCGGAATGAATGATTCGCCATCCGTTTTGGCCAGTGGATCAGGTTGCTGCGATTGCGTGCCGACCAGCTGAGCGTCCGTCACGGTTTCGCCGGTCTCAATGTTCTGTACATCACCTTCCGGCGTAACCGCAAGGTTCTCCGAAACCACAGTGGAATCGTCCGAAATGTTTTCGCTTACCGTTTCCGGCAGCGTCGCGTTCGGATTGTCCGGCATGCTGTTTGACGAATCCTGCACATCATCCACAATCGCGGCAAAAGAACTTGGCGCATCCTCAATCGCAATATCCTGCATGGCGTAAGCCGGTACCACGGCAACGGAAACCGTTATTGCAGCCACGGAAGCGGTGGTCGCAATCTTCATCAAGCTTTTCGGCGATATCATCGTCAGCCTCTCTCACAAAACGCATTTCACGCGTTGACGCAATTGCACACGCAGAACTTAAGTGTATTCTGAGATGTCCCCACTCAAAATAAAGCAGATGGATTCCAAACCAAACTTCACATTTACCGAATATGCCACAACATGAAGTGCTGGCATTCGGAAGTGGAACGGGTAACATACCTTATGTATTGTCATTTGGGAACAGAGGACCTTGTCGGACCACCTCCAATAGACAACATCAAAACGGTATCGCGGACTCCTGGAGGAAAGCATGGCACGCACGAAAAGCAGCCGGACAAAGCTGACGGTCAAACAAATAGCGTCCGTAAGCCCCGAACGTTCAGCAGTACCGCGACCGTCGAAACCAGCAAACCCGACAATTCCGTTAACATCACCAATCGTAACGGAAAGCCTGAAACAGACGCATCAGGGGTTTCCTATCAAACAAACACCAAAGATCCATTCCAAATCGCCATATCGCAAGGCGTGCAAGATGGCGACACTTGGGTACATAACCATGTCAAGAACTTGATTCGCCGTTCCATCATCGTAGCCGTTATCGTCGTTGCGGTATGCATTGTGGTCTTCGGCGTCATGGGCGTGAGAACATCGCAGAAAATGCGCGAACTGAATGCCATCAACGATTGCAGAGACGCGGTTGCCGCCATGAACGCTTCATATTCCAAGGATTTCCAGCTCAAGGGAAAGATTGTCGACGCATTTTCCAGCATGGATTCCTCATATGATCTGGAAAAGCTCAGCACCTTGTATAAAGAAGAAGTCAAATCGCCGAAGGCGCTTGACTGCAAAGCCGACCCGTCCGGGACCACCAGCAAAGCCAACACCGAACGAGCCGCATATGACAAACAGGCAGAACCTTCGAGCGGGCGTTGACAAAGAACGAGGCAAATCAGAATTGAATACGAAACGATTGGCAAGAACGGCGCTTGCCGTTATCGTAACCGTAGGAATAGTCGTTGCCATCATCGTCGGGTGCGGCCCCAAATGGGGCAACGGAACGGCAACCGGTAAAACCGGATCGCAATCCACCGCCACCGCCCATACTGCGGCCACTGTTGATGTGCAGCTGCCCTCATACTACATGGACAATATGGTGTTCCAGCGCGATCAGCCAATCGTAGTCAAAGGCAACGTCAGCTCCACGGAAAGCAACCCCATCGACGTTTCGAAACTGTCAGCGACACTTACGCAAGGCAAAACCTCCGAGAGCGTCAAGGCAAAGGTAGCGAAAAACGGCAGTTTCACCTGCACGCTGAGCGCGCAAAAGGCAAGTCTCAATCCGTATTCGCTGCAAGTGCAGTACGCCGGCAAAACCGTGCTGAAACTGGCCAAAGTGTATGTGGGAGACGTCTTCGTAGCCGCTGGCCAGTCGAATATGGAACTCAACTATGTGCAGTATTACGAAAACGCTACTTACAATTTTGGCAATGGACTAATCACGACAGGCGATTTGCCGAAACCGCTCGTAGATGACAACGTGAAATTTGTCATCGCAAATCATGATGTTGAAGACACTGATTTTCCACTGTCCGCTGTTAATCAGAGCGCCGATGCATGGCTGACTGCAGATTCCACGAATTCACTGCACCTCAGCTATCTGGCTCAGCAATTCGCCATGCAGTTACGCGCCAAGCACCCAATGTGCCAATTGGCATCATCCAGACCGCGTGGGGTGGCACGCCTATTCGCCGGCATGTACAAGGCGGCGATATTTATGCGAACCATATCGCGCCGTTGAAGGGATTCCATGTGGCGGGCGTGCTGTGGTACCAAGGGTGCAGCGATGCCAATAATTACGGAACTGCTTTGCAATACGAATCGCAAATGACCACGCTCATCAACCAGTACCGTAACGTGTTCGGACGCAAGGACCTGCCGTTCCTGTACGTACAGCTCGCGCGCTGGCCAAACTACCAGTACACGCAAAACGTGCGAGAAGCGCAACGGACTACGCTCGGCAACACCAACCTGCACGATTCGTCAAACGTGGCGATGACGGTTTCCCTTGACACAGACAAGGGCACATCCGCGCTAATCCATCCGCTCGGCAAGGATATTCTCGGGGCACGCATGGCCGCGCAATATCTCGCCATGGAAGACGGCACCACCGTACCCAACGGACCGCTTATCGAACGTGCCCGGCACACTGCGAACGGCGCAATCGCCTTGTCTTTCCGGAACGGCACCGCAAGCGGCTGAAAGCTATGCAGCCGAACTATTCGAAAACCGCGAGCGCAATCGCACCAAACTATAAGAGCGCTCCGAAAGCGACCCCGTTAAGCGGTATCAGCAATATCGCCGCTCCCACCACTACGGCATT
>ENA-OQDF01000396-OQDF01000396.1-human-gut-metagenome-genome-assembly--contig:-NODE-396-length-17932-cov-3.658242_pt1 | contig 17932 bp, 22 predicted proteins | sample MGYA00242769_ERZ504597 | MGnify/ENA primary metagenome ERZ504597 (study PRJEB26092, sample SAMD00036305) | human gut metagenome | host: Homo sapiens | study: EMG produced TPA metagenomics assembly of...
TGAGTGCAGCGCATGGCAGTTAACAACATTTTTATGTGCACAGGCGGCGGAACACTGGTGGAATGCTGTCGTAAAAAAAAGCTTTTAAAATGAAAAGATATATGATATACTATGCCAAGAATATAATTACATAAGGAGGATAGAGTTATGGAACATATCAAAACCCTGAATACAAAGAATTTACAGAACACTGTAAAAAAGGTGGATGTGGCGAGTGCCAGACTTCCTGCCAGTCCGCATGTAAAACTTCCTGTACAGTAGGAAACCAGAGCTGCGAGCAGAAATAAGATCAGCTATGGAGAAATGAGATAAGCAGCGGAACTTTTATTCCGCTGCTTATCTTACGCTTAGAAAGGATTTTAGTAAAATGAGTCTGATTCACCGTTATAAAAGCAATGGCTTTAATATTGTACTGGATATCAACAGTGGATGCATCCATCTGGTAGATGAGGTTACATATGAGGTTCTTCCATATCTGGAAGAGGGCCTTGGCACAGAAGCTATTGCAGAGAAACTGGAAAACAAATATAACAGAGAAGATATTGAGACATCTGTAAGAGAATGTAATAAGCTGAAAGAAGATGGAATGCTTTTTACAAAAGATGTTTATGAGAATGTAATTGAAGAATTTTCAAATAACCGGCAGACCGTTGTAAAAGCATTGTGCCTGCACATTGCTCATGACTGCAATCTGGCCTGCCGTTATTGTTTTGCCGAAGAAGGCGAATATCATGGCAGAAGAGCTCTTATGTCCTATGAAGTCGGTAAAAAAGCTCTTGATTTCCTGATCGCGAACTCCGGTTCCAGAAAAATCTGGAAGTAGATTTCTTTGGCGGCGAGCCGCTGATGAACTGGCAGGTTGTAAAAGATCTGGTAAAATATGGCAGAGAGCAGGAAAAGCTTCACAATAAGAAATTCCGTTTCACTTTAACAACAAACGGAGTTCTTCTGAATGATGAAGTAATGGAATTCTGCAATAAAGAGATGGGCAACGTTGTACTGAGTGTGGACGGACGTAAGGAAGTACATGACTACATGCGTCCATTCAGAAAAGGTGCAGGAAGCTATGACCTGATCATGCCGAAGTTCCAGAAGTTTGCAGAATCCAGAAATCAGGACAAGTATTATGTAAGAGGTACTTTTACCCACCATAATCTTGATTTCTCCAAGGATGTGCTTCATCTGGCAGATCTTGGATTTAAACAGATTTCCGTAGAGCCTGTAGTTGCGGCTGATACGGAGGAATATGCGATCCGTGAGGAGGATATCCCCCAGATCATGGAAGAGTATGATACTCTTGCAAAAGAAATGATTAAAAGAGAGAAAGAGGGGAAAGGATTTAACTTCTTCCATTTTATGATCGACCTTACAGGTGGCCCTTGTGTATACAAGAGACTGTCAGGCTGCGGTTCAGGAACAGAGTACCTGGCTGTAACACCCTGGGGTGATTTTTACCCATGTCACCAGTTTGTTGGTGAAGAACAGTATCTCATGGGGAATGTAGACGAAGGCATTACAAAGCCGGAAATCCAGAAGGAATTCGGCGGATGCAACGTTTACACAAAGAAAGACTGCAAAGACTGCTTCGCACGTTTCTACTGTAGTGGCGGATGTGCGGCAAATGCATTCCATTTCCAGGGAGATATCAAAGGCAATTATGAAATCGGATGCGAACTCCAGAGAAAACGTGTGGAGTGCGCCATCATGATAAAAGCCGCACTGGCATGTGATTAGTGGGCAGTAATCTGTCTGACTGATACCGCCGTCGGCTGTTATCATAACAGAAAATGGCTGGCAGGCGGATGAACATGACCGCGGACAAAAAATCAAGAAGGGAAAAGAACTATGAAGAAAAGTAAAGGAATCGTAGTGCTGCTTCTGACACTGATCCTGACTGTGTTCTTTGCTTTACTGCAGCCGTAGGTATCGGTCCTACCGGAACCGGTGCAGCAAAACATATCAACACGGGTCTTGATCTTGCCGGTGGTGTCAGCATTACCTACCAGGCTAAGGAAAGCAATCCGACAAGCGAAGAGATGTCAGATACGATCTACAAGCTTCAGAAGCGTGTAGAGCAGTACAGTACTGAGGCTCAGGTATACCAGGAAGGATCAGACCGTATTACAGTTGAAATTCCTGGTGTTACAGATGCAGATACTATTCTGAATGATCTGGGTAAACCAGGTTCCCTGTATTTCATCACAAAAGAAGATGCTGACGGAAACCAGAACTTACTACAGGACAGGATGGATATGTTCTCTCCAGAACTATGGATGAGATCAAGGAATCCGGAAGTGTTGTTCTGGAAGGTTCTGATGTAGCAGATGCCCAGGGTGGTGCGATTCAGAATCAGAACACAAGTGCAAAGGAATATGTGGTAAGTCTTACTCTTACTTCTGATGGAGAAAACAGTGGTAAAACAAAATTTGCAGAAGCTACAAAGAATAATGTAGGCAAGCAGATCGCTATCGTCTATGACAATAACATTATCAGTGCTCCGAATGTAAATGAAGAGATTTCCGGTGGAAAAGCACAGATCAGCGGAATGTCTGACCTGGAAGAAGCACAGAACCTTGCTTCTTATATCCGTATCGGTTCTCTGGGACTGGAACTGGAAGAACTTCGTTCCAGTGTTGTAGCTGCACAGCTTGGTGAAGAAGCAATCTCTACAAGTGTTCTTGCAGGTGCAATCGGTCTGATCATCGTTATTATCTTTATGATCATTGCATACCGCATACCTGGTATAGTTGCAGGTATTGCACTGATTCTTTATACATCATTAATGCTGATTACGCTGAATGCCTTTGATATTACTCTTACTCTTCCGGGTATTGCGGGTATTATCCTTGGTATCGGTATGGCGGTGGATGCCAATGTTATTATTTATGCCCGAATCAGAGAGGAAATTGGTGCAGGAGTCTCAGTAAGGAATTCTATTAAGTCCGGTTTCAGCAAAGCTTTCTCTGCAATCTTTGATGGAAATATTACAACGCTGATCGCAGCCTTTGTGCTGATGTGGCTTGGTTCAGGTACTGTTAAGGGATTTGCTTATACACTTGCCCTTGGTATCGTGATCTCCATGTTTACAGCACTGGTTGTATCCAGACTGATTGTAAATGCACTTTATGCAGTTGGTGTACGTGATCCGAAATTCTACGGATCTGCAAAAGAACGTAAGGCAGTTGATTTCCTTGGAAAGAAGAAAGTATTTTTTGCTATTTCCATTATCCTGATCCTCTGCGGTCCGGCAGCGATGTTTGCTAATTCGCATGCAGGAAACAAAGCGTTAAATTACAGCCTTGAGTTCTCAGGCGGTACTTCTACAACTGTTACATTTAATGAAGATATGGATATTAAGACCATTGATTCTGAAGTAACTCCTGTTGTAGAAGAGGTGACAGGAGATAAGAATGTTCAGCCTACAAAGGTAGTCGGAACAAATCAGGTTGTGATCAAGACACGTTCTCTGAATCAGAGCGAACGTGAAGCTCTGCAGAGTGCACTGGTTGAGAAATTTGGTGTAGATGACAGCACGATTTCCACAGAAAGTATTTCTTCTACAGTAAGTAGTGAAATGCGTCGTGATGCGATCGTAGCCGTTATAGTAGCTACAATCTGTATGCTTCTTTATATCTGGTTCAGATTTAAAGACATCCGTTTTGCAAGCAGTGCGGTATTGGCGCTTCTGCATGATGTTCTGGTTGTACTTGCATTCTATGCTATTGCCAGAGTATCTGTCGGTAATACATTTATTGCCTGCATGCTTACGATCGTAGGTTATTCTATCAATGCTACAATCGTTATTTTTGACCGTATACGTGAGAACCTTCACAGTGGTTCCAGAGAAAAACTGGCAGAAATTGTAAACACAAGTATCACTCAGACTCTTACAAGAAGTATTTATACCTCTTTTACAACTTTTGTTATGGTAGCTGTTCTTTATATCATGGGTGTTTCTTCTATCCGTGAATTTGCAGCACCTCTGATGGTTGGTGTTCTTGTCGGTGCATATTCTTCTGTATGTATTACAGGTGCGTTGTGGTATGTGATGAAAAGAAATTGCAGGAAAAGGACAGCCGGCAATTGCTGCAGCTTCCGCATCTGCAAAGTCCTCTTCAAAGCCGAAGAAAGCACGTGATGTATCACAGAAAGATCCGACTCAGCCAAAGAAGAAAAACAGAAAAAGAGTAGCTGAACGTCTGGCTGCCGAAGAAGCAGCTAAAAAACAGCAGAATGATGATGCTGAATAAAACAATAATTGTCTGAAAAACAGGCAGACAGAAATATCCCGGGGTAAAACTCCGGGATATTTTTATGAGGAGAGAAAATATATGGAGAAATGGGTAATAGCAGCAAAAAGAGCAGATTTTAACCAGATCGGTCAACAGTTTCATATTGATCCGGTGATTGCGAGACTGATCAGGAACAGAGATGTGATCGGAGAAGATAAGATAAGAGAGTATCTGTCAGGAACAGTACAAGAGCTTCCTTCTCCCTGGCTGATGAAGGATATGGAAAAAGCTGTAGATATCCTGGAGAAAAAAATATCGCAGAAAGCAAAAGTCCGTATTATTGGTGATTATGATAGTGATGGTGTGACCTCTACATACATTTTAATGAAAGGCCTTGCGAGGATCGGAGCAGATGTGGATACTTATATTCCGGACAGAGTTGCAGACGGATATGGGATTCATGCACATCTTATAGAAAGAGCGGAAACGGACCGGATCGATACGATCGTGACCTGTGATAATGGAATTGCTGCGGCTGCTGAAATCCAGATGGCAAAGGATAAGGGAATGACAGTGATTATTACAGATCATCATGAGGTTCCTTACAGGGAGGAAAAGGGAGAACGCCAGATGGTGCTTCCGCCGGCAGATGCGATTTTGAATCCGAAACAATATGATTGTCCATACCCGAATAAAAACCTGTGTGGAGCAGTGGTGGCCTTTAAATATATTGCAGCACTTTACGAGAGATTTGGTGTTCCGGCAGAGGAGCTGGAAGATTATTATGAACTGGCGGCTATTGCAACAGTAGGAGATGTTATGGATCTTCAGGGAGAGAACAGGATTCTGGTAAAAGAAGGGCTGCGCCGTCTGAAAAATACCAAAAATCAAGGATTGCAGGAACTGATCCGCGCAAATTCTCTGGAAGATGCTAAAATCACAGCTTATCATATCGGATTTGTGCTGGGACCATGTATCAATGCCAGTGGCAGACTGGATACAGCTGCCCGTTCTCTTGCACTTCTCAATGCAAAAACAAAGGAAGAAGCAGCAAGGCTTGCTGGAGATCTTACAGCTCTTAATCAGAGCCGAAAAGCTCTCACTGAGAAAGGAAAAGAAGAGGCAATCCGGATCATAGAGACTACAGAGCTGAAAATGACAGAGTACTGGTAGTTTATCTTCCGGATTGTCATGAAAGTCTTGCCGGTATTATAGCAGGCAGGATCAGGGAAAAATATCACAGGCCTGCCTTTGTATTGACGGGCGGTGAGGCAAGTGCAAAAGGAAGCGGAAGATCAATAGAAAGTTACTCTATGTATGAAGAACTGGTAAAATGTGCAGACCTGATGATACAGTTTGGAGGTCATCCGATGGCAGCAGGTCTTTCTATAGAAGAAAAAATATAGAAGAATTCCGGAGACGTCTCAATGTAAACTGTACGTTGACGGACGAAGAATTGCGTTCTAAGATCGTGATTGATGTGCCGATGCCTGTGTCTTATATTACAAAAGACTGGTAGAACAGATTTCGCTTTTGGAGCCCTTTGGGAAAGGGAATACAAAACCGGTCTTTGCGCAGAAAAATCTCAGAGTGCTTGATCACAGTATTATCGGGAAAAATAAAAATGTAGTAAAATTAAAACTTCTCGATCCGCAGGGGATTTCAGTGGAAGGCATTTATTTCGGAGAAGCAGAGGATTTTGTGAACTTTATCAGGGAAAAAGACAGTATTTCTGTTACTTATTATCCGGAGATCAACAGATTCAGGGGACGAGAGAGTCTTCAGATTATTATTCAGAATTACTGTTAATATTACCGCTTGGTTTGTAACCGCCGGTAAGCCTGGAAATACAAATGTCAGGGCTTAACAGTAACTTGATTCTGAAATAAAAAGGTGATATACTATAAAATATTTATGAGCGAACAGCAATATAACACACACTGGAGGAGAAATAAAATGAAGAAAATTGAAGATTATGTATTAAGTATACCGGATTTTCCTGAACCGGGGATTATTTTCAGAGATATTACAAGTGTTCTGCAGGATGCGGATGGCCTGCAGTTGGCAATCGACTCCATGCAGGACTGTCTTAAGGATATAGATGTGGACGTGATTGCAGGAACAGAGTCCAGAGGCTTTATTTTTGGTGTACCGATCGCATATAATCTTCATAAACCATTTGTACCGATTCGTAAAAAAGGCAAACTTCCCCGCGAAACAGTATCTGTAAGCTATGATCTGGAATATGGCAGTGCAGAGATTGAAATGCATAAAGATTCCATAAAACCAGGTCAGAAAGTGGTTATCGTTGATGATCTGATCGCAACAGGCGGTACGATCGAAGCAGCGATCAAGCTGGTGGAACAGCTTGGCGGTGAGGTTGTCAAGGTTGTATTTCTCATGGAACTTGCAGGTTTAAAGGGACGCGAAAGACTGAATGGGTATGATGTAGCGTCCGTAATTTGTTATGATGGTAAATAAGCACAGCTGATTGTGCAGGACAGGCAGGTGGGAGCATATGACAGAGATAACAAAAAGTACAGAAGCAAAAAAAGATGAAATGCAGGTTGAAAAAGAGAAGCTGGAATCTGTAAAGAGAGCAGATGCGGCAGTAAAGACCATGCATGATTTTACAAGTCCGGAGGTGCTTTATAAGGAACTGATAAACAGTGTTCTGAAGTATCATCCATCAACAGATATTTCCATGATAGAGAAGGCATATAAGGTTGCAAGTGAAGCTCATGAAGGACAGAAGAGAAGTCTGGAGAGCCATATATCATTCATCCTTTGTGTGTTGCCATCATTCTGGCAGATCTGGAACTTGACAAAGAAACGATAGTTGCAGGTCTTCTTCATGATGCAGTTGAAGATACCTGGATGACCTATGAGGAAGTGGAGAAGGAATTTGGTTCAGAGGTTGCACTTCTTGTGGATGGTGTTACCAAGCTGGGACAGTTATCTTATTCTGCGGATAAAGTAGAAGTTCAGGCAGAGAACCTCAGAAAGATGTTTCTTGCCATGGCTAAGGATATCAGAGTTATTCTGATCAAGCTTGCAGACCGTCTTCATAATATGCGTACCTTACAGTATATGCGTCCTGAAAAGCAGCAGGAAAAGGCCAGAGAGACCATGGATATTTATGCTCCTATTGCCATGCGTCTGGGTATTTCCAAGATAAAGGTAGAGCTGGATGACCTGTCACTGAAATACCTTAAGCCGGATGTATATTATGACCTGGTGCATAAGGTTGCCCTGCGTAAAAGCGAGAGAGAACAGTTTGTAGGTGCGATTGTAAAAGAAGTTAAGAAACATATGGATGATGCCAATATTAAGGCGCAGGTGGACGGACGTGTAAAACACTTTTCAGTATCTACAAGAAGATGGTAAATCAGGATAAGACTATTGATCAGATTTATGATTTATTTGCTGTCCGTATTCTTGTAGATACAGTGAAGGATTGTTATGCTGCCCTTGGTGTGATCCATGAGATGTATAAGCCAATTCCGGGACGGTTTAAAGATTATATTGCCATGCCGAAACCCAATATGTATCAGTCATTGCATACCACATTGATCGGACCCAACGGACAGCCCTTTGAAATCCAGATTCGTACTTATGAAATGCACAGAACTGCAGAATATGGTATCGCTGCACACTGGAAATATAAGGAGTCGTCTGACGGAAAGGCTCCTGTAGGTAAGAGTGAGGAAGAGAAACTGAACTGGCTGCGTCAGATTCTGGAATGGCAGAGAGACATGTCTGATAACAAAGAATTCATGAGTCTTCTGAAGAATGACCTGGATCTTTTTGCGGACAGTGTTTACTGTTTTACTCCACAGGGAGATGTTAAAACACTTCCAAGTGGTTCTACACCGGTGGATTTTGCATACAGTGTTCACAGTGCAGTCGGAAATAAGATGGTAGGTGCCAGAGTTAACGGTAAGCTGGTTCCTATTGAATATGAGATCAAAAACGGTGACCGTATTGAGATCATTACTTCACAGAATTCTCAGGGACCAAGCCGCGACTGGCTGAAACTGGTTAAGAGTACTCAGGCAAAGAACAAGATTAACCAGTGGTTCAAGAAGGAATTAAAAGAAGATAATATCCTTAAGGGCAAGGAGATGCTTGCGCAGTATGCGCGTGCAAAGGGATTTAAGATCACAAATTATACAAAAACCCAGTATCTGGAGGCTGTTTTGCGTAAATATGGTTTCAGGGACTGGGATTCAGTACTTGCTGCAATTGGTCATGGCGGATTGAAAGAAGGTCAGGTTTTCAATAAGCTGGTAGAGGCATATGATAAGGAAAATAAGAAGAATCTGACAGATGAGCAGGTTCTTGAAGCTGCTTCTGAGACACAGGAGAAGCTTCACATTGCCAAGAGTAAGAGTGGTATTGTGGTAAAAGGAATCCATGATGTGGCAGTCCGTTTTTCCAAGTGTTGTAATCCGATCCCGGGTGATGAGATTGTAGGCTTTGTTACAAGAGGACGTGGAATCACGATCCATCGTACAGATTGCGTCAATGTGCTGAATATGTCTGAGACAGACAGGACACGACTGATCGAGGCAGAGTGGCAGCAGCCTGATACCAAGGAAAAAGAGAAGTATATGGCTGAGATTCAGGTTTATGCAAATAACCGTACAGGGCTTCTTGTGGATCTTTCTAAAATATTTACAGAACGTAAGATCGACCTGCGAAGTATCAACAGCCGTACAAGCAAGCAGGAGAAGGCAACTATTTCCATGAGTTTTGAGATTGGAAGCAAAGAGGAACTGCGTTCCCTGATCGAGAAGATCCGTCAGGTAGAAGTGTCATTGACGTAGAAAGAACTACAGGCTGATCATGGAAAAATCTGCTGGAACATTATTTTATGGAACTGCTGCAGATTGACAGAAAGGAATAACATGAAGAATTTAGAATTACAGAAATGTATATTAGGACCTGTATATACAAATTGCTATCTCCTTAAGAATAAAGAAACCGGAGAACTGATCATTGTTGATCCCGCAGATTGTCCGGAGAAGATTGAAATGAAGATTTCCCGGATGAATGGAAAACCGGTGGCGATTCTTCTTACCCATGGACATTTTGACCACATTCTGGCTGCACAGGCAGTAAAGGAGAAATATAATATTCCGATTTATGCCTGTCGTCAGGAAGAGGAGATGCTCCGCGAACCTTCGATCAATATGACTGTACATTATGGACAGGGATGTTCTATTGTGCCGGATGTATTTCTGGAGGATCTGGATGTTATAAGACTGGCGGGATTTTCCGTTCAGATGATCCATACACCGGGACATACCAAAGGAAGCTGCTGTTATTATCTGAAAGATGAAGGTGTATTGTTCAGCGGTGATACGGTGTTCTATGGCTCTGTTGGAAGAACGGATTTTCCGGGTGGAAGTACAGCAGAAATCGTGAGAAGTCTCCATAACTGGTAGATTCGCTTCCTGAAGAGACCGAGGTTTTCCCCGGACATGATGCATCTACCACTATTGGTTATGAAAAGAGGTATAATCCATTTGTGTAAAATAGGCATTCTGTTTGAGAACAGAGATTTTGAACATGATGTTTATGAACTGATCAAAGCGTTTTATCCCGAGGCGGAGATACATACTCTTTATGAAAATGCTGAAGCAGAGTATGACCTCCGCTTCAGTGTGGAACGGGATAATGACAGTTATATCATAAAATACGAAAGGACAGAGAATCTGTCGAAACAGGAGACAGAGCAAAAAGGGGTAGTTTCCGCAGACATACTTCTAAAGAGAATGCGGGCTGTGGAATACAGGATGCTCATGCTCTGAGAAAAGAGAATAAAGATACTATCAAATATGCTCTGTATCAGTTGTTGGTAAAACTGACGGGCAGAACTCTTCCATGGGGAAATCTGACAGGAATACGTCCTGCCAAACTGGCAATGGGAATGATCGAATCCGGAATGAAAAATACGGAAGCAGCCCGGGAGATGCGTGAGAGATATCTGGTCAGTCCGCAGAAAACAGCGCTTGCCATCACTATTGCAAACAGGGAAAGAGAGATTCTGAAGGACATTGACTATGAAAATGGATACAGCCTTTATATTGGAATCCCGTTTTGCCCAAGTATCTGTCTGTATTGTTCCTTCAGCTCCTATCCGCTGAAGTGTGGGAGAAGAGAACAGATGAATATGTGGAAGCTCTCTGCCGGGAGGTAAGAGAGACTGCTCTTATGATGAAGGGAAGAAAACTGGACACCATCTATATTGGCGGCGGTACCCCTACTACACTGCTTCCACATCAGATCCGTAAGCTCCTGGATACAGTGGGAGAAGCTTTTGGCTATGAAGGACTGGCAGAGTTCACTGTGGAAGCCGGCAGACCGGACAGTATCACACGCGAAAAGCTGATGACGATCAGGGAGTATCCGGTAACAAGAATTTCCGTAAATCCACAGACCATGAATCAGGAAACCCTGGATATTATCGGCCGCAGACATACTGTGGAGCAGACAAAAGAAGCGTTTCGTCTGGCAAGAGAGCTGGGATACGATAACATTAACATGGATCTGATCGTAGGTCTTCCGGGTGAGGATATTCATATGGTAGAACGTACTCTTGAACAGATTCGTGAACTGGCACCGGACAGTATTACCGTACATTCACTGGCAGTGAACGTGCAGCAAGGCTGAATATTTTTAAAGAGAAATATCAGGAAATGTCTTTTGAGAATAATCAGGAGATTATGGATCTGACCATGAAAACAGCATATGAAATGGGAATGGGTCCTTATTATCTGTACAGACAGAAGAATATGAAGGGAAATTTTGAAAATGTTGGCTATGCAAAGGTTGACAAAGCGGGAATTTACAATATACTGATTATGGAGGAAAAACAGCCTATCATCGCACTGGGGGCAGGCGGTTCTTCCAAGCTGGTCTTTGACCACGGACAGAGAATTGAGCGTGTGGAGAATGTAAAAGACGTTTCCAATTATATTTCCCGCATTGATGAGATGATCGAGAGAAAACGGACAGCAATAGCTACCTGGCTGTAGGATGTGGAGGTAACATTTTGGACACAGTACAAAAGACAGCGGCAGGTTCACAGCAGAGGATCCTGGAATTTGACCTGGCTTCTGAACTGCATCATGGAATGCTGGTAAGTAATCTGGCTTATGCGGTTGCAGAGGAGATGGGACTGCCACATGAACAGTGCTATGAGCTTGCAATAGCAGGAATGCTCCATGATATAGGAAAGCTGAAGCTGACAAGTTATATCAACGGACAGGAGCAGGATCCTCTGGTGATCGAGGAACTGAAGTATGTCCGGATGCATTCTGCATTGGGATATGAGGAACTTAAAGGCAGGGATATTCGGATTTTGTATTGGAGAGTATCCTGTACCATCATGAGAATTATGATGGCAGTGGATATCCGTCCAATAAAGCAGGTGATGACATACCATAGGTGCCAGGATACTCAGAGTCTGTGATGTATATGCAGCATTGATTTCTGACAGACCATACAGAAGAGGATTTGATATTTCTTCAGTTATGGAGCTGATGATCGATGAAGTGAAGAATTTTGATATGCAGGTTTTTCTTGCGTTTCAGAGAGTGGTTCATAATGGAGACGGGCAGAATTTTTATAAAAGAGGAGGACAACATGGCATTAAAGAAGAAACCGGTAACCGGTATGAAGGACATTTACCAAAAGAGATGGAAATCCGTAATTATGTGATGAACATGATTCGTGAAACATACGGAACATTTGGATTTTCATCTATAGAGACACCATGTGTGGAACATATTGAAAATCTTTCCAGTAAACAGGGCGGAGAGAATGAGAAACTTATTTTCAAGATTCTGAAACGTGGGGAGAAACTGAAACTTGCGGAAGCAGAGAAAGAAAGTGATCTGGTTGACTCCGGACTTCGCTACGATCTGACTGTGCCGCTTTCCAGATATTATTCCAACAACGCAAATGAGCTTCCGGCTCCTTTTAAGGCACTTCAGATGGGAAATGTGTGGAGAGCAGACAGACCGCAGAGAGGACGTTTCCGTCAGTTTATGCAGTGTGATATTGATATTCTGGGTGAGCCTACTTATCTGGCTGAGATCGAACTGGTTCTTGCTACCACAACGTTGCTCGGAAAGCTGGATTTTCACAACTTTACGATTCGCATCAATGACAGAAAAATCTTAAAAGCGATGGCGCAGTACAGCGGATTCCCACAGGAAAGCTTTGACACGGTTTTTATCATTCTGGACAAGATGGACAAGATTGGTCTGGAAGGTGTTGCAGAGGAACTGGAGAAAGAAGGATTTGCCAAAGAAAGTATTGACACTTATCTTGGACTTTTCAAAGAAATCACTTCTGATATCGAAGGTGTTCGTTACTGTAAAGAGAAATTAAAAGATGTTCTGGATCCAAAGGTTGCTGAGGACCTTGAAACAATCATTTCTACTGTAGATTCTGTTAAGACAGCAGATTTTAAGATGTTTTTCGATCCGACTTTGGTACGTGGAATGTCTTATTATACAGGACCGATTTTTGAAATCTCTATGGATGAGTTTGGCGGCAGCGTAGGCGGCGGTGGACGCTATGATGAGATGATCGGTAAATTTACAGGAAACAATACATCTGCCTGCGGATTTTCAATTGGATTTGAGAGAATCGTAATGCTTCTTCTTGAGAGAAATTATGAAATCCCGACAAAGAATGGTAAGAAAGCATATCTTATCGAGAAGAATATGCCGGCAGACAAGATGCTGACGATTCTGAAACAGGCTCAGGAAGAGCGTAATGCCGGAACACAGATCAATATTTCTATTATGAAGAAGAATAAGAAATTCCAGAAAGATCAGATGACAGCAGAGGGATATACAGAGTTTGTAGAATTCTTTAAAGACAGAATGTAATAATTCGTAACTGTTCAGCAACATTGCGGGATAGCAGACTGCTGGATAGTTACAACAATTCTTATAATATAGAAAGCATGAAAGAGGAAAGAAACATGGCTGAAAGTATGCAGGGACTGCACAGAACATGCCGATGTGCAGAAGTAACAAAGGAAATGATCGGCAAAGAAGTTGTCCTTATGGGATGGGTTCAGAAAGCCCGCGATAAAGGCGGAATTATTTTCGTAGATTTAAGAGACCGTTCCGGTATCATGCAGCTGATTTTTGAAAATGGCAGCATTGATGAAGAAGGTTTTGCAAAAGCAGGTAAACTGAGAAGTGAATTCGTAATCGCTGTTACCGGTGTGGTAGAAGAAAGAGGCGGCGCTGTTAATAAGAATCTTGCAACAGGTGAAATTGAGCTTCGCGTAAAATCCCTTCGTGTTCTGTCTGAAGCAGAGGTACCTCCGTTCCCAATTGAAGAGAACAGCAAGACAAAAGATGAAATCCGTCTGAAATATCGTTATCTTGACTTAAGGAGACCTGATCTTCAGAAGAACATTATGCTTAAGAGCAAAGTCATGATGCTTACAAGACAGTTCTTCGCAAAAGAAGGATTCCTTGAAATTGAAACTCCGATGCTTGGCAAGAGTACACCGGAAGGTGCAAGAGATTATCTGGTACCGTCTCGTGTTCATCCGGGACATTTCTATGGTCTGCCACAGTCTCCGCAGCTGTACAAACAGCTTCTGATGTGCTCTGGTTATGACCGTTATATCCAGATTGCAAGATGTTTCCGTGATGAAGACCTTCGTGCGGACAGACAGCCGGAATTTACTCAGATCGATATGGAACTCTCTTTTGTAGATGTTGATGACGTAATCGATGTAAATGAGAGATTCCTTGCTTATCTGTTCAAGGAAGTACTTGATATTGATGTAAAACTTCCAATCCAGCGTATCACATGGCAGGAAGCTATGGACAGATTTGGTTCTGATAAACCGGATATGCGTTTTGGAATGGAACTTCATGATGTAAGTGATGTAGTTAAAAACTGTGGATTCAGCGTGTTTACTTCTGCGTTGGAAAATGGCGGCAGTGTTCGTGGTATCAATGCAGAAGGACAGGGCGCTATGCCACGTAAGAAAATTGACAAACTGGTTGAGTTTGCTAAAGGTTACGGTGCAAAAGGCCTTGCATACATTGCAATCGCTGAAGATGGCACAAGAAAATCTTCTTTTGCTAAATTCATGACAGATGAAGAAATGGATGCTCTGGTAGCAGCTATGGATGGTAAAGCAGGAGACTTACTTCTGTTTGCAGCAGATAAGAAGAAACTGGTTTATGATGTACTTGGCGCACTTCGTCTGGAACTTGCAAAGCAGATGGATCTTCTTGATAAGAATGAGTATCGTTTCGTATGGGTAACAGAGTTCCCGCTTCTTGAATGGAGTGAAGAAGAGAATCGTTTCACAGCAATGCATCATCCATTTACCATGCTTATGGAAGAGGACCTTCCACTTCTGGATACAGATCCTGGAAAAGTTCGTGCAAAAGCATATGATATCGTATTAAACGGTAATGAAATTGGTGGAGGAAGTGTCAGAATCCATCAGGATGATATTCAGGAGAGAATGTTTGAAGCACTTGGATTCACAAAAGAAGCTGCTCACGAGCAGTTCGGATTCCTTCTGGACGCATTCAAATATGGAGTTCCGCCTCACGCCGGACTGGCATACGGACTTGACCGTCTGGTAATGCTTATGGCGAAAGTTGACAGCATCCGTGACGTAATCGCATTCCCGAAGGTTAAAGATGCTTCCTGTCTGATGACTCAGTCTCCGAGCCGCGTAAGCGAGGAGCAGTTAAAAGAACTGGAACTGGAAGTAAGACCGGAGGAAGTAACTGAATAAGGATGGAGCTTACAATTCAGACGTTTTTGATTGTATGCCCGTTGGTATTCCTTGCAGGATTAGTTGATTCTATCGCAGGCGGGGGTGGTTTGATCTCCCTGCCTGCGTATTTGCTTGCAGGGGTTCCGATGCACAATGCGATAGCAACGAATAAATTATCCTCGGCAACTGGGACAGCGATTTCAACAGCACGTTTATGTAAGAATAAATTTGTAGACTGGGGAGTTGCACTGCCATGTATTTCCATGGCTCTTGTCGGTTCTTTTGCAGGCGCTCATATTGCGCTTCTTGCCAGTGATAAGATATTAAAATGGATGCTGATTCCAGTACTTCCTATTGTTGCGTTTTATGTAATGAAGAAGAAAAATCTGGATGATAACAGCAATGTAGAGATTTCCAGAAAGAAACAGTGGATTTTGTGTGCGGTGTGTTCTCTGGCTGTTGGCTGCTACGATGGCTTTTATGGGCCGGGAACTGGTACGTTTCTGCTTATTTTATATACAGGAGTAGCAAAACTTCCCGTAGCGAAAGCTTCCGGAACTATGAAACTTGCAAATCTTTCTTCTAATATAATGGCATTAGTTGTTTTTTATTTAGTGGAAAGATTGTCATATATCTTGGACTTGCAGCTTCTGTTTTTTCCATTGCAGGGCATTATGTAGGATCTGGAATGGTAATGAAAAATGGAAATAAAATCGTAAGACCGATTATTCTGATCGTTCTGGTTTTACTGTTTATCAAAATTATAACGGGGATGTAAAAAGAATAAGACAAAGATTAAAAAGACCACCATATCATAGAATGATTCGGGAAAGGAACATTTCTGTGATATGGTGGCCTTTTTAGTTGTTTAACCAAACTGCGAAGCAGTTATTTGGTTATGAGCAAGTAGCGGAAGCGGATTGCGAATATCCGATTGACTAATCGTTAATTGGAACTGCTTTCAGTAGAAGTATTATCATCTGTCTGCTTATCTGTATCGGCAGAAATATTTTCATCCTCAGAATCAGAAGTCTCGAGAGGAGAATCTGTCAAAGTACCGAAAATAGCATTTCCCAAAGTATTTCCCTCATCCTGAAGTTTCCAGGATACCCCATCATTGATTAGAACAAAATCTACATCATTGACGGTAGTAACGGTATTATCATTGATGCTGTTCAGAAGAATTTCGAAAGATTTCTCGTATCGTTTCTGGGAGCCATCGATAACTGCGTCAGCAGAAGCCAGATATTTGTCAAGCTTTTCCTGATAATCAGCCAGGATCGAATCACTGTCAAAGGTTGTAATTTCAGTTGTAACAGTGGCATTGTATCCATTTTCACTGCTGGATTTAATGACATAATTAAAATTTTTATGAATCTGTTCGGCAAGTGCTGAGGCAATGGAATTTTTTGCAGTATCGGATGTATTCATGATATTTACTACACCCAGATAAGATGTCATTTCTTTCAAATCCAGTTTCTGTAGAGTGTCAAGATAGACGGTCAGGGTATCTTCCGGTGAAAGGATATCCGGATCTGCCAGATCAGCTATAAGACCGCCGACAAGGTCATCTTCCAGAGAATTGGTACGCTGGATCTTCCATTTTTCCTTTTTATCATTGCCTGTATTGACAAGCTGTATGTTACAGTCTGTCTCAGCTGTATCATAGTCATTTGTGTTTAAAAGATGATTCAGGATCAGATAATGAGCCTCAAGAGATCTGGAAGAATCTTTGATATTTCCTTTTTGCGCCTGGGCTGACTCTGTGATCTGTGTCCGGAGAAGTTCTGCTTTAAAATCTCTGGCAAGAACTTTGGAATCGATTGTGGTCAGTTTGACAGAAACAGTGGCAGAATGATTGGCTGTGCCGACGATGACATCCGAAATTTTGTAATTAAATTCCGGAAAAAGAGAGAAAAGGTTTCATTGATTTCATCAGTTAAATCAGTGTTCTCTGTGGCATCGGGGAACAGCTCTGTATAGGGTATGTATTTTTGCGTAGTTTCTGAATCGAGATTTTTTAACTGATCCAGTTCATTTCTGACTACACTCTTTACATCTGACTCATTTTTGCGGAAACAGCCGCTGCTTGCAGATACAGCAAAAAGAAAAAATAAGACAGAGAAAAGAAGAATCAGGTGTTTGTTTATATTCATACGTGTTCTTTCCTTTCACAGTGCTTTCTGTGCAACTGTTTGACAGTTACTTTTCTATTTATTTTAACAGATTTTGTACTGACTGTCAAAAAAGTGAAAAAGATGAACGAAATTCATAAAAAAAACGTGAAAAAATTGTGAAAAATGTTGCCATTTGATTACAAAGCTTTTATTTTAAGGCAGAATCTGCTATGATAGGAAAGTGAATAATAATGATATAAAAAAGCAGTATTGTATAATAGATGTTAGCCTGAACAAGGTGACAATATCAAGGAGGCAATTTATGAAGAAACGTATTATTATCGTTTTGGGAATCCTGATCGCAGCAGGTGGTATCGGAACCGGAGTCTGGTATCACTTTAAAGGAAACGGTCAGAGTGGAACCGGTGATTCTATTGTGTATGTGTCAAAAGTAAGTGTGATCACCGGATCTGAAACAACAGCGGTAAATCGGTTTGCCGGTGTGGTAGAACCGCAGAAAACTGTAAACGTAAAAATAGAAAGTGGACGAAAAGTAAAAGAAGTGGAAGTTAAGACAGGAGAAGAGGTAAAGGCCGGACAGCTTCTTTTTGAATATGATCTCAGCAGTATTGAGGATGATCTGAAGCAGGCACAACTGGATCTGGACAGATTAAAAAATGAACAGATCAGCCTGACAGAACAGATAGCCAGGCTGGAAGCGGAGAAGAAAAAGCAAAGGCCGAAGATCAGTTGTCCTATACCATTGAAATTGAGACTAACAAAATGAATCTACAAGAACG
>ENA-OQDF01000397-OQDF01000397.1-human-gut-metagenome-genome-assembly--contig:-NODE-397-length-17910-cov-2.053815_pt1 | contig 17910 bp, 28 predicted proteins | sample MGYA00242769_ERZ504597 | MGnify/ENA primary metagenome ERZ504597 (study PRJEB26092, sample SAMD00036305) | human gut metagenome | host: Homo sapiens | study: EMG produced TPA metagenomics assembly of...
CACGGGTATGAACCGTGTGCTCTAGCCAACTGAGCTATCTCGCCATATACAATATAAATGATACAAAATAGCGAGAGGGGGATTCGAACCCTCGACACCACGGGTATGAACCGTGTCGCTCTAGCCAACTGAGCTATCTCGCCATATTGAATGGGACCTATAGGGCTCGAACCTATGACCCTCTGCTTGTAAGGCAGATGCTCTCCCAGCTGAGCTAAGATCCCATTTTGTGTCTGTCACTTTGACCGACTCTATGTAAGCCGCTCTTGCAACCGACTTCGTTAGTATACTATGTCCCACTCAAAGTGTCAACACTTTTTATTTTTTATATTTTATTTTGTTTATAAATTTCCGACAATTTTATCTTTGATAATTGCCAGGATCTCTCTGGGAATATACAGAAGAAGTCTCCAGGAACGATATCTGGACGGAACCGGATAAATTTCCCGACAGCCACACTTTCTGCCAATCATTACACCTCGAAACACATGAAAATTATTAGTCACTACCCCAATTGCCGGCTCCGTACTGCCGATCAGCTCCAGACTGTAATCCAGATTTTCTTTGGTATTGGTCGAACGTTCTTCTCGGATCAGACGTCCTCCATCAATCCCATGTTCTGTCAGATATCTGTACATGGCCTCCGCTTCACTGATTCGTTCCCCGTCTCCCATCCTCCGGAAAGCACAGCCTTGTCCCGGGGTTTTCTTCAAGATAGAGCAAAGCCCTTCTGGTCTTTCCAGAAGGCTAATGTCATTCTTGTACCATCTACATGCGCGCCAAGTACAATGATATAATCCAGATTCTCTCTGGCTTTCATTATTTACCGCAGCAGTATTTGTATTTCTTACCGCTTCCGCACGGACAAGGATCGTTACGGCCGATTTTATGCGGTTTTACAACTGTACCGGATTTTTTCTGCTCTTTGTAGAGTTCTTTACGTTTTTCTTCTGAGAAGATTTCATCCCACTGTGGAAGCTGATACAGCCAGTCTGCCTTTGCATCAACCATATTCTTGTAAAGAAGTTCTTTGTCAAATGCAAGTGTGACTTTTGTATTCTCATCCATAGTCTCAATCGGGTTCGGGATCTTAAGACTGTCATTGATACCATCCAGGAAACCAACCATAGTCAGGACATCCTGTCCGTATTTTTCTGCCAGTTCCTTGACTGTACCACTTACAACTTCATCCGGATTGGAAAGAAGCTGTTCGTAGATTCCCTTTTCAATATTAAAATAGTTTGCCCAGAATCTCTGAAGCTGATTGCGGTCTGCCTGCTGATTGTAAGCAATTTCGCGCCACTGCTCTAAGATTGTTTTATCACTCATTGTTTCATCCTCTTTTCAAAAATTTTGCCTGTGCTCCATTATATCATCTTTTTTCCCAAAACACAAATCCTATTCTTATAATTTTTGTGAAAATGTGTATATATAAAAAATAAACCGGTCATACTGTAAATGTTCCCTGAAGGATTCTTCAGGAAACATACTGCAAAAGATAATTTCAGGAAAAACTTATATCCTCCCCTTAAAAGGTCTCAGAACTGACACAGATACGCGGTTCTGGGACTTTTCTCGTTTTATTTCACACCAAGTTTTTCAAGATCTGCTGTTACCTGTTTAAAATCTTTAAAACAAATGGTATGAATTCCCTGTTCCTGTGCTCCCCTGCAGTTTTCCGAACGATCATCGATGAACACACATTCCTCCGGTTTCAACTGATATTTATTCAGAATTATCTGATAAATTTCCGCATCTGGTTTCAGCTGCTTAGCATAACAGGAAAAAACCTCTCCATCCATTTCTCTGCGGAATGTCAGTTCCTTTTTCGTGTGATCCAGCATATAACTGCTGTAATTAGACAGGATATATACATGATATCCCTTACTTTTCAGATATTTTACCCAGGTATCCGCATATGGTCTCTTGTGAATCGTGCCGCCGGTACCTCTTATCACCTTCTCAATATCCTCGGCATCCTCTGGATCCAGCTCCTGAAACTGTTTCAGATAAACATCCTCTTCATATAAGCCTCTGTCACGTTCATCCCAGACAGGGCTTTGAAAAGTTGCCTTTGCGATTCGTTCCCTTTTGGCCGGTTCAAATCCAAAGCTGTCCAGATATGTTTCCCAGTCATAATCCACCAGCACCTGTCCAACATCAAAAATGATATTTTTTATCCCGCCAGTCTCTGGCTTCTCTTCTTTCTTTTTACTCAGGTATTTAAACAGCATCAAAATCACATAGCACATAACCGCCACAAACAGCACAGTAAATAACGATGCTATAAACGCCTTCTGCGAAAAATCTCCCTTCAACGCAAAGTACATTGGAAGGCAGAAGATCGCCAGTAATGCGATCACTCCTATGATCGCAGCATATTTTTTCCAGTTTTTCATACTTACCTCTTTATTCAGAAAATGATTAAGAAATGCGCCGGAGATAGCTCCGGCGCGTTATGATCTTATAATTGATTATTTGTTTCTGTAAATGATATCGTTTCTTCCAGGTCCATTGGAGATCATTGTGATCGGGAAGCCGATCTGTTTTTCTACGAATTCTATATATTTGCGGCAGTTCTCCGGAAGATCTTCATATTTCTTGATTCCACGGATATCTGTTTTCCATCCCGGAAGTACTTCAAGAACCGGTTTTGCTTTTTCAAGAAGACCTGTTGTCGGGAATTCTGTTGTAACCTTGCCATCGATCTCATATCCTGTGCATACCGGAATCTCATCCAGATAGCCAAGTACATCAAGTACAGTAAAGGCAACATCTGTAGTTCCCTGCATACGGCAGCCATATTTGGAAGCAACACAGTCAAACCAGCCCATACGTCTCGGACGTCCTGTTGTTGCGCCATATTCTCCACCGTCTCCGCCTCTTCTTCTAAGTTCATCAGCTTCTTCTCCGAAGATCTCGGAAACAAAAGCACCTGCACCTACTGCGCTGGAGTAAGCTTTGCATACAGTAATGACTTTTTGATTTCATATGGCGGTACACCAGCACCAATAGCACCATAAGCTGCAAGGGTGGAAGAAGATGTAACCATCGGATAAATTCCATGATCCGGATCTTTCAGAGAACCAAGCTGTCCCTCAAGCAGGATCTCTTTGCCTTCTTTTAATGCATTCCACAGGAAAAGAGATACATCTCCAACGTAAGGAGCAACCATTTCTTTATATTTCATCAGTTCATCAAAGATTTCATTTGGATCAAGAAGCGGTTTGTGATACAGATGCTCAAGAAGAATATTCTTTGTCTCAACAACACGCTCTACTTTTTCTCTCAGAGAATCATCATGGAACAGCTCATTTACCTGGAAACCGATTTTTGCATATTTATCTGAATAGAACGGTGCAATACCGGATTTGGTAGATCCGAAGGATTTACCACCCAGACGTTCCTCTTCGTACTGATCAAACAGAATGTGATATGGCATAACAATCTGAGCTCGGTCAGAGATCATAATCTTCGGTGCCGGAACGCCTCTTGAAACAACTTCATTGTATTCTTTAAAAAATACCGGAATATTCAGTGCAACACCGTTTCCAATAACGCTTGTTGTATGGTTATAAAATACGCCAGACGGAAGTGTATGCAGTGCAAATTTTCCATAATCGTTGACGATCGTATGTCCTGCATTGGCTCCTCCCTGAATCTTACGATAATATCAGCTTCCTGTGCGAGCATATCAGTAATTTTACCTTTACCTTCATCTCCCCAGTTTGCTCCAACTACTGCTTTGATCATAACACTTTTTCCTCCTCGTGCTTTATTTGATCTATCATACGTTTATCTCTGCTGTCATACCCAACATGTCTTTGTGTGCATCCAGAACCGGCTGTACAGTCTTCTCAATAAATGTAACCGTCTGTTCTTTGGCTCTTCCGACATATCTGGATGGTTCCATGGATTTACGAAGCTCGTCAATTGTCAGATTAAATGCAGGATCTGCTGCGATTCTCTCCAGAAGGTCGTTATCCTTTCCTTCTACCTTGACAGTACGTCCAGCTTCCATAGAAAGTTCACGGATACGCTCATGAAGTTCCTGACGGTCTCCACCTGCTTTTACAGCATCCACCATGATGTTTTCTGCCGCCATAAACGGAAGCTCTGCCATCATATGTTTCTCGATTACTTCGGATAAACAACCAGTCCGTCAACAACATTCAGGCACAGATCCAGGATACCATCGATTGCCAGGAATCCCTCCGGAATACTGAGTCGTTTGTTTGCGGAGTCATCCAGGGTTCTCTCAAACCACTGTGTCGCAGAGGTGATTGCCGGATTCAGTGCATCAACCATCACATATCTGGAAAGAGATGCAATACGTTCGCTTCTCATTGGGTTTCTCTTATAAGCCATTGCAGAGGAACCAATCTGTGATTTTTCAAATGGTTCTTCTACTTCTTTCAGATGCTGCAGAAGGCGGATATCATTGGACATCTTATGTGCGCTTGCCGCAATACCTGCAAGAATATTCAGGACTCTTGTATCTACTTTACGGGAATAGGTCTGTCCGGATACCGGATAGCAGTTCTTGAATCCCATCTTTTCTGCGATCATCGGATCAATCTTGTCGATTGTCTCCTGATCCCCTTCAAACAGTTCCAGGAAACTTGCCTGTGTTCCGGTAGTTCCCTTGGAACCCAGAAGTTTCAATGTGCCCATTACATATTCCAGATCTTCCAGATCCATCAGGAATTCCTGTGTCCAGAGAGTTGCACGTTTACCAACTGTTGTCGGCTGTGCCGGCTGGAAATGTGTAAATGCAAGAGTTGGCTGTTCTTTGTATTTATCTGCAAATTTTGACAGTTCTGCAATTACGTTCACCAGTTTTTTCTGAACCAGCTTCAAAGCCTCAGCCATCACAATGATATCTGTGTTGTCACCTACATAACAAGATGTTGCACCCAGATGGATGATTCCTTTTGCTTTCGGGCACTGTACGCCATATGCATACACGTGAGACATAACGTCATGGCGTACCTGACGTTCTCTTTCTTTTGCCACATCATAGTTGATATCATCCTTGTGAGCTTTCAGTTCATCAATCTGCTCCTGAGTGATATTCAGGCCAAGTTCTTTTTCTGTTTCAGCCAGAGCGATCCACAATCTTCTCCAGGTGCGAAATTTCATATCCGGAGAAAAATGTACTGCATTTCCTTGCTGGCATAACGCTCTGAAAGGGGACTTACGTATCTGTCTGTACTCATGTATTTACTCCTATCATCTCACTCGATTAACCGCAGGGGTAACTGCGGTTGCTCGGATTTCCTATCATTACGCAGAAATTATATAACATCGCATCATTAAAAGCAATCCCTTTATTCCTCTCCCTGATGAAATTTACCAAGGAATCCTTTGATTCGTGCATTACTTGAAGAAAATACTTCCTGTGGAGTGCCTTCTACAGCAATTACACCTTTATCCATAAAAATAACTCTGTCTGAAATATCCCGAGCAAAGTTCATTTCATGTGTCACGATCACCATCGTGATATGGATATCCGCCAGTGAACGGATTACTCTCAAAACTTCTCCGGTAAGTTCCGGATCAAGTGCGGAAGTCGGCTCATCAAAGAACAGGATTTTTGGATTCAGTGCAAGGGCTCTTGCTATCGCAACTCGCTGGCACTGTCCGCCTGACAACTGATACGGATAAGCATCTTCTTTATCAGACAATCCCATCTTTGCCAGAAGATCTCTCGCTTCTCTGTAAACCTCATCTTTATTTCTCTTCTGCACATGGATTGGTGCATCGGTAATATTTTTCATGACCGTATAATGCGGAAACAGATTAAAGTTCTGAAAAACCAGGCCAAAGCAGGACTGAATCTCTTTCAGTTTTGTTTTATTCGGCAGACAGACTTTACCATTTCGGTCCAGACCGTTTTATTTCCCATATAACTTACTTCACCGTCATCAATCAATGTCAGCAGTGTCGCACAGCGAAGAAGCGTGGATTTACCGGAGCCTGAGGAACCGATAATTGAAACGACCTCTCCTTCATTTACATGAATCGACACATCTTCAGTACCTGAAGACCGTCGAACTCTTTTTTGATATGATTCATTTCCAGAAGACTTGTACTCAAAGCATTTCCTCCTAACGATAGTAATTCAGTTTCTTTTCAAACCATTCCATAACCCAGGCAACTACAAAGTTAAAGATATAGTAGAATACCCCGGCGATCACAAACGGAACAACTGTTGTCTGCGCAGCTGCGATCTGTTTTGCCAGCGCAAACATCTCAATATAAGATACCGAATAAACAAGGGAGGTATCTTTGACAAGTGTAATGACTTCATTTGTCACAGAAGGAAGCACGATCTTTACAACCTGCGGTAATACGATTTTGAAAAATGTCTGGCTTTTATTGTATCCCAGAAGCTGTGCTGCCTCATACTGTCCCACCGGAATCGACTCAATTCCGGAACGATAGATTTCTGCAAAATATGCGGCATAATTCAGAGAACATCCCAGAATGATCGCGGTAAATTTATAATTGCCGATATTCATTCCCCACAGATAGAACGGTCCAAAATACCACAGCAGCAGCTGCAGCATCAGTGGTGTTCCTCGCATAATAGAAATATACGCCTTAACGATCCAGCTTAATGGCTTGAACCTGCTCACACGTCCAAAATATACAACCATGCCAAGTGGCAGGGAAAATAACAGTGTCAGAAAAAAGATCAGCAGCGTCTGCCCAAACCCTGTGGTAAGCTGTTGTAACATTACCTGAAAACTCATGTACTCTCCTCCATAAACCTACAAGAGGGATGCCACCCGGAAAACCGGGAAGCATCCCATTCTGTATTCGTATTTTATGTATTGCTTATTTTTCTTCTGTTTTATCTGTTTCTGCATCATCTGTTGCATCTTTGGAATCCTCTGCCGATGCATCATCAGAAGCTTTCAGTGTTACCATATCTGCGATTTCATACTTCTCAGCAAGTTCTGCAACCGTTCCATCATCTGCAAGTTTCTGAAGGTCTGCATTCACAATATCACAGAGTTCTGTATTACCCTTTTTAAATCCGATTGCATACTGTTCTGTATTCAGTGTCTCATCAAGGATCTTGAATCCCTCTCCTCTGGAATTCAGCTGATATTTAGCAACTCCGACATCGATTGCCAGTGCATCCAGTGCCCCTGCCTGCAGTTCTGTGAATGCAGTATTGTAATCTGCAAATTCATTCAGTGCTCCAAAAGTATCCGCCAGTTCTTTCTGTCCGCCTTCTTCCTCACTCTGAAGAAGATCCAGTGCTGCGGAAGCTGCCTGCACACCAACGGTCTTACCGGCAAGATCTGTAAGCTTCTCAATTCCGGAATCATCTGCAACAACGATTACCTGACTGTTATCTACATACGGCTCTGAGAAAGTATAATCATCTTCTCTTCCGTTCATAGTAAATCCATTCCAGATACAGTCGATAGATCCGGAATTCAGTTCCATATCCTTGGAATCCCAGTTGATTGGTTTTTTCTCCAGCTCCCAGCCTTCCAGGTCACACACAGCCTGTGCCAGTTCCAGGTCAAATCCTGTGTATTCACCATTCTCATCCATATATCCATATGGCGGATATTCCGCATCAAATCCAACGATCAGAGTCTTATCTTCTATTCCTGCCTGCACACTTACTGCAGATACCATTCCCAGTGCCATTACTGCTGTCATAACTACTGCAACTGCTTTTTTCTTCATCTCTCTATCTCCCTTGACATATTATTTTTCTTTTAGTACGTAGTCACTCTACCACGTGAAGTATTGATATCGTAACATACCCATTCTGACCTGTCAAGTGAATTTTGCGCTGCAGCTTTCATATAGCATACCAACTCTCTAATCTTACATCTGGTCTTTATGATGCAGTACTGTCACACTGCACGGTGGCAGATACAGATTCAGCGATCCAGCCTGGCACAGAATCTGTTTCTGGTGGTCTGTATACCCTTCCTGAGAAGATTGCACCAGCCTTGTAAATACTGTTTCTTCCAGTCTGCTGATTCCTGCCGGCCAGACTTCAATCATAACATCTCTGCCTTCATCCCGGTTGTTCAGTACGATGATCATCTGCTCCGTATGAGAGAATCTCGCATAACAGAGGCCCTGATAATCATTCCATAGGAATTTCAGAGAACCGCTTCTGAGCATTTTGTATTTCTTATGAACCGCGATCATGACCTTGTAGAAATTCAGAAGTTCCATATCTTCATGCCCCCACGGGTAAGTTCTCCGGTTATCCGGATCTGTAAATCCGCAGACACCTGCCTCATCCCCATAATACAATGTAGGAGCTCCCGGCCATGTCATCTGTATGGCAATCGCTTCACGCATGATCGCCGTATTGATATTTTCAGACGCCGCCTGTGCTCCGGCATAGGAAACACGTCCAACCCTGTGATTTGTTCTGGTAAGGAATCTGGAATGATCATGATTTGACAATTCATTCATCGCAGTGTGAAGAGATGACATATGCAAAGAGCGCATATGCGTCTTCATTGCTCCGATAAACGCATCACTGTTTCCATAAAGATCCTCTCTATATTCATCACTGTGTTTTTCCATTCCGGTCAGGAACCATGTCACAGGCTCCATGAACGCATCATAGTTCATGACAGAATCCCACTCATCTCCCTGCAGCCATCCTTCCGGACTTCCATAATGTTCTGCAAGAATCAGTGCTTCCGGATTCGCTTCCTTGACCGCTTTACGGAAATCTTTCCAGAACTGGTGATTAAACTCATTGCTGTGTCCCAGATCTGCTGCCACATCCAGTCTCCAGCCATCCACATTATATGGTGCAGACACCCACTTCTGTGCCACTTCAGGACATAATCATACAATTCTCCTGAACCTTCATAATTCAGTTTCGGAAGTGTATCATGCGTCCACCATCCATCATAAGTCGGATTATAAGGCCAGCGATTCTGATCATGAAAATCAAAGAAATAGCGATACGGACTGTCTGCAGATATATAAGCTCCCGGTGCATAACCTTCCTGTCCTTCATATATTCTTTCTCTGTCCATCCACTTATTAAAAGATCCACAATGGTTGAATACTCCATCCAGAATAATCTTCATGCCACGTTTATGCAGTTCTTCCACAAGCTGTGCAAACATCTGATTACTTGCCTCCAGATTGCGCTTATCTGTCACCCTGCGAATGTATTTTGACGCATGTGAATTATCCCTGTCACCAGGAGCCAGCAGTCCATCACAGTCTTCAACGATCTTTCCGTAATGTGGATCCACATAATCGTAATCCTGACAGTCGTATTTGTGGTTACTTGGTGATACGAAGATTGGATTAAGATACAGCACTTCAACGCCCAACTCTTCAAAATAATCCAGTTTGTCAATAATGCCCTGCAGGTCTCCTCCATAGAATTCCCTGACTCCCATAACTGCCGGAGTCTTGGACCAATCTGTCACTTTTTCACTGTGTTCACCAATATATGCATATTCGTCGCTTTCCACATCGTTGGACGGATCTCCATTGCGGAATCGATCCACAAAAATCTGATACATCACCGCACCCTTTGCCCAGTCAGGTGTATGATAATTCGGATAGATTTCAAACTGTGCCCATTCCTGCAGCTCAGAACAGACTCCCTGTTCCGTGTAATAGCATGTAGCCCATCCATACTGAATTTCAAATGATACCGAAAAATCTCTTCCGGCATCACAATCTTTGTTCCATAATAATCAAAACCTTTTGTGGTTTTGTATACTTTCATTTTATATTTCTGATCTCCGGATACGAGATATACCGCATCCACATTATTCTTCTGGGTTCTGAAGCTGATTATTACCTTTTCGCCACTCTTTGGCTCAGTAGGATTTCTGTAATACCTTGTTCCGTCACTGAAAAGAGCCTCCTTGTTAAACACTGGTCTCATATTCAGAATATACTGCATTTTTCTTGCAATATCTTCGTTTTCCTGCTTCATTGTCAATCTTCCTTGTCTGTATTATTTATATTGCACTGGAAATGTAATCTGCATTTCCAGGTTTCTTGGTTTGTAGTCTATTTTTGTGGTGGAAATGTCATCTACATTTCTCATTTTCTTTGTTGTAGTCTACTTTTATATTAAGGATACCTCAGTTTCATATGCGGATGCGGCCTGGTCGTTAAATAGCACCCACTCAACAAGATCAAACCTATCAGGATTCTCCTGCAGAAATCTACAAACTGTTTTTACCGCAATCTTAGCAGCTCTCTCTACCGGAAAATGATAAACTCCCGTAGATATAGATGGAAATGCGATTGTTCTAATATCATTCTCCATCGCAAGCTTTAACGAATTATAATAACAATCTGTAAGAAGCTTATCTTCATTATTTTTTCCGCCATTCCATATCGGTCCAACCGTGTGAATCACGTAATCGCATGGCAGATTATATGCCCTGGTTATCTTTGCCTCTCCTGTTTCGCAACCATGAAGCTCCTGCATTCTGCAAGAGTTCCGGACCTGCAGCATGATGGATTGCACCATCAACACCGCCACCACCAAGAAGAGAATTATTAGCAGCATTTACAATTGCCTGTACATCTGTAATTTTGGTTATATCACCTTTGACTGTCTTAATCGTAAACATAAACTTCGCGATACCTCTCTGTTACAATTTATTATTCGTAACTTTTCATCCCCTTGCGGATACTACCTTCTGAATAGTTACTATTATTCTTCATTTTTCATTTGGCGTAATGTCCTGCCAGGTCTTACCTTCGTCAGTTGTCTGATAGACTTATTTTCGTTTACATAGGTAAACATATTGATGGAGCCATCTTTGCCGTAGGTGTAGTATGCAAAGCCCTGGTGTGTAAAATGATCATAATCGTTCTCCACTTTACGGAAAGGACTTTGATCGTAGGAGGCAGGCTTCGGTGTATAACCTATTAATGCATCTTTGAAAGCGGATGAATCCGCATAATAGACACGGGTAGTATACCGTTCTCCATTAATATAGAATGTCTGATTAGAGAAGAAGGCCTTATTATTATTCATGTTGGCATCACCAATCCGCTTATATCCCTTTTTAAGGGTAGTTAAAGTTTCATCCAACTTCCATTATATGTTGGTCTCACTGCCACATCAATTCCACCACTCCAGGTAAAAATCACACCTTTATTTTTATCATAGGAAACTACACAGGTTCCGTTTCGGCCCGGTGTTCCAACCCAGTTATCTGTATTTGTGCCATCAAAGGAAGCACTCCCGACTGTAATTGGAAGTGGACTCTGCCAGCCGGGATGTTTTTGTTTTAACTTGAAACTAATAGGCTCTGGATCTTCTTCCTTTTCAGCCACATTCATCATTAATTCATTATATGCAGATTTGGCATTTGCCAGATCTGTTGCCTCCCGGCTTTTCTCAATATACTTGGTATAGGCAGGCGCTAAAATCGCCACCAACACACCTAGAATTGCTACAATAATAATCAATTCTACGAGCGTGAATCCCTGTACAGATTCTTTGCTTTTTTCGTTTTTTTTAACATCATATTTCTCCCCTAGGTAAACTCACATATTGGATTAATGATAACATGAATTCATTTGACGTAAAGAAGTTCTGGAGTCTAGGATTGTATCTGATTTTCTCCTTTTCGCGATTTGCAGTCACTTTTCACCACCAGAAGTGTATCCTATTTTCTCCTTTTCTTGATTTACAGTCACTTTAGAAAAACTGGGAGTTATCTTTTTTTCTCCTTTTTCCGATTTGCAGTCACTTTGGAAACCCGGGAGTGTATCTTTTTTTCTCTTTTTGGCGATTTGCGGTCACTTTAGGATTCATGAGTGTATCTGCATTTTACTTTTTTGCAATCTGCGGTCACTTTTCACCACCAGAAGTGTATCCTATTTTCTCCTTTTCTTGATTTGCAGTCACATTTTAACCCCGGAAATGTATCTGCATTTCTCCTTTTTGCGATTTGCGGTCACTTACCGGCGCCAGAAAGCGATGTCCAAAGCTTGGTGAGTAACAAAAAAACGCAACAAAAGACGATTTTCTCGCCTGATGCTGCGGTTTTTTTAGACAGTAAAAAAGACAGCGGGATAAGCTGTCTTTTTGGAGAAGGTATTTCTTCTTATGGGGTGTAGCAAAAACTATATAATGTATTGGGGGGTTTTTACGGTTATTATAGTACCATGACTCCCTCCAAAAGTGTGCACAAACTTCACAAAATTTAGTATTTGTTTTTATGCACTTTGTATATCTTATTCTTGAGGCATTTCATTTTTCGCTGTAAAAAGTGCCTCAAACTCATCGCGCTGAATCTTTTCCTTCTCTAAAAGAAGTGCTGCACACTTATGAAGGACATCCATATGCTGAGAAATAATCTTTCTTGCATCTGCATGGCAGCGGTCAATAATATCATGAACCTCTTTGTCAATCTCTTTTGCAACTTCTTCACTGTAGCTTCTGGTATGTGCCAGATCACGTCCGATAAAGACTTCATCTCCATCATCCCCGTAAGTGATCAGCCCAAGCTTGTCAGACATACCATACTGCATGACCATTGCACGTGCTGTACTGGTTGCACGCTTAATATCATTTGATGCACCTGTTGTAATATCCCCAAAGATGATTTCTTCAGCAACACGTCCACCCAGAAGTGTCGTAATATCCTGCAACATCTTGCCTTTGGTATTAAACATGTCATCATTTTCAGGAAGAGGCATGGTATATCCTGCGGCTCCCATTCCGGTAGGAATAATGGAAATCGTATATACTGGATCCATATCCGGAAGTACATGGAATAAGATCGCATGTCCGGCCTCATGATATGCTGTGATCTTCTTCTCTTTCTCAGAAATAACTTTGCTTCGTTTCTCTGCCCCGATACCAACTTGATAAATGCATGCTTGATATCCAGCTGTGTAATATAACTGCGTCCTGATCTGGCAGCCATGATCGCAGCCTCATTCAGAAGGTTTTCAAGATCTGCCCCTGTAAAACCGGCAGTTGTCTGCGCGATCTGTGCAAGATCCACATCTTCTCCAAGCGGTTTGTCTTTTGCATGAACTCTGAGGATTTCTTCCCTTCCTTTGATATCCGGGCGGCCTACTGCAACCTTACGGTCAAAACGGCCAGGACGAAGAATCGCCGGATCAAGGATATCCACACGGTTGGTAGCCGCCATAACGATAATTCCTTCATTTACACCGAAACCATCCATCTCTACTAGAAGCTGGTTCAGAGTCTGCTCTCTTTCATCATGTCCACCACCCATTCCAGTACCACGTTGTCTGGCAACTGCATCAATCTCATCAATAAAGATGATACATGGTGCATGCTTCTTGCCCTCTTCAAACAGGTCACGTACACGGGATGCGCCGACACCGACAAACATCTCTACAAAATCAGATCCTGAAATAGAGAAAAACGGAACTCCCGCTTCTCCGGCAACTGCTTTTGCAAGAAGTGTCTTACCTGTTCCAGGAGGTCCTACAAGGATCACTCCTTCGGAATCCTTGCTCCAACATTGTATATTTCTGTGGAGCTTTCAAAAATCAACAACCTCGAACCAGATCTTCTTTTCTTCCTGAAGACCTGCCACATTCTGAAATGTAACTTTTTTGTCATCCGGCAGCATCATTCGGGCACGGCTCTTTCCAAAATTCATCATCTTGCATTACCTCCGCCTCCTGACATCTGACGGTTCATCATAAGAAACAGGAAATCACCAGCCACCTGTGAGAAGTACCGGAAAAAATGTTGTCATAAATACACTTTCCTGCGGAACATCTGCCACTTCCGGATGAATGCCGTAGCCTTCCAGAAGCTTCTGTGCGTCTTTAACATCTGTTACATATACTTTTTTCTTCCCTTCACCTTCGATATCCGCAACAACGGAACCGGTAGGCACTTCCCTGTTCTGGTAGATTTTTGCAGAAGAAAGCTTACCATCTCTGCTGCCTGTTTCATACTTCCATTGAGTAACTGCTCTGTGATGCTACCTGATTGTTCAGATAAAAGTATCCGGCAACCAACATCACGATCAATACAAGATACAGGCCAATTCTGCCTGACTGTTTATTCACCTGCTGCTGTCTCCTTTCAATCCTGGTTTTCTAATTCAACCACCCCGATAAACGGAAGATTTCTGTATTTCTGTGCGTAATCCAGACCATATCCTACTACAAATTCATCCGGAATATTAAAACAGCAGTAGTCTACTTTTACGTCTTTTACCCTGCGTTCCGGTTTGTCCAGCAGTGTGCACAGACGGATGCTGTTTGGATTTCTTCCCTTCAGGATTTCGATCAGGTAGCTGAGAGTTCTTCCTGAGTCAATGATATCCTCCACGATCAGAACATCTTTGCCGATCAGCGGCTGATCCAGATCTTTTACGATTTTTACAACACCACTGGATTTTGTATCATCACCATAGCTGGATACTGACATAAAATCAAGGGATACCGGAACAGTAATTCTCTTTGCCAGTTCACAGGTAAAGAATACGCCACCCTTCAGAACACAGATAAGATGTATTTCCCTTCCTGCATAATCCCTGCTGATCTGGGCTGCAATCTGCTTAATTCTTGCATCCACTTCTTCTTCACTCAGTAAAACTTTGATTTTTCACTCATTGTACGTTTCCTCCTTGGTATGTGATCTCCAATACCCTTCCTGTTTCGGAAGTGATTTTGTAACGCTCATTGATTCTTCCGCCTACGATCCACAAAACTTCATTTCCATCGACAACCAGTGGGAGTTTCCCTCTCAGTTCACCCGGAATTTTATCATCGATCATACAACGTGTCAGCTTCTTATGCCCGCCGCTCTGACTGACTGCCATATAATCACCGCTTCTGCGTGTGCGGACAGTCAGTTCGCAATTTATTTTATCACAATCAAACCATTTCGTATACTTTTTCAAATCTTCTCACCATTATATGAATAAATTTTGCAGTAAAGCATCCCTGCTTCCATTTCGTTTCTCCCGGAACAACAAGATTTTGGATTTTCAGTTCTTCTGTCTCACTATCTGATTCTGCAATCATATTTTTCTTTCGGATCTGTACTCCTTCATAAACTCTGGATGCCTCCAGTTCATATGGAAGATCTGCTTTTCGTCCAGTCTGCATACCATACAGATCTCTGATCTGTTTTATATGACCAGAGGTAAGGTCACTCTGATGTCCGCCTGTTACTTCTAATATCTCCCTGATCACATATGTCTGGATAATTGTTTCTTTTTTGAAAAACTCATGATCCAGGACATATCTGTCTTTTGCTTTCCTGTATCCTGCTGCCATTTCTCCTGCCAGCTTCGTAAAATAGGCTTCTGCCTGTCCGAATATTTCTGACGCTTCTGCATATGTGTAACTGCCCTTGGATTTACTTCCTGCTCAATGAGTGGCAGAATGTGACGTCGTATACGGTTTCTCGTATAATCATCTTCCATATTGCTGCTGTCCAGAACTGTCTGAATGCTGTTCTCCTCTACATAATTGACGATTTCACTCCGTTCTAAACACAAAAGAGGCCGGATAATTTCTCCGTTCAGTGGCTTCAGCGAGCAGAGGCCCCTGATCCCGGTTCCCCTGGCCAGTGATGCAGCATAGTTTCCGCCATATCATTTTGGTTATGTGCAAGCGCCACACGTACCTGTTCCGGTATCGCCACTGCATTTTCTTTCTCTTTTTCAAAAGCGATTCGACGCACTTGCGGCCGGCTTCTTCGGTTCCCATCTTCCAACTAAGAGCCAGAGCAGGAACATCATAATTATATACTGCACACGGAATTTTCCATTCACTGCATATTTTCTCCACCATCTGCTGGTCCCGCAGAGCTTCTTTTCCACGGATTCCGTGATTTACATGTACTACACGGAGACGATAGCCAAATTCATCTCTGAGTCCATTCAATATATGAAGCATTGTCATCGAATCCGGACCGCCAGAAACACCAAGGATGATCTCTGAACAATTTTGCAGCATTCCTGTTTCAGTCATAAATCTTTTTACTTTCTGCAATGTATCTTTATACATCTTCTTTTCTCCTGTGTTTTTATTTTCTTACCACATTCGCTACAAGGACCGTCATATCATCCCTCGCATGATAATCGCTGTACCCGAGTGCCGTTCCAAAATCCCCCGGCTGATCTCTCTGGGTGTTTCATCCTGAATATCCATAATGATCTCTTTCATCGTCTCTTCCTCACATTCAACAGGCAGCGCGTCCATCACACCATCGGTCATCATGATCAGATAATCTCCATGATACAATTTTCTGGATGCCGTGTCAAAATCAATCCTCTGTACCAGTCCCGCCGCAAGGTTTCTGATGAAATAGCTTCCACCCAATGGTCACGTTTGATAAATGTCGAAGCTGCACCTGCTTTAGGAACTCACAGATTCCCGTATAGAGATCTACTGCACAGATATCTACCGTAGAGAACATTCCTTCCCTGCCTTTCAGAACAAGCGCAGAATTTACCATACGTGCCGCAGTCTCCTGAGAAAAGCCGGAATCCAGAAACTGTTCCAGAAGTTCCACTACTATCTCACTTTCTCTGCATGCGTCCATACCCGATCCCATTCCATCAGACAGACACATCACAAATCTTCCACCGTCTTCCTGTCTGCAGATATAATTATCCCCTGATACTTTTTCATTTTCTCTTGTAAGTCTGGATACTCCGTATAACATCTGATAACTGACGTCTTCTACAAAATGAATCGTATGAAATTCCCCATTTACAATACACCGGCTTCCCTGCACAGACGTCATATTACTTTCGCATAACTCTGAGAGCATCTGTGCGACCTCTGTTACAGAAACACACTGTCCGCTCCTGGCACGCAGAGTAAGAAAAATCTGTCTGCGCCCTTCAACTTTGTCCATCACCCACGCAGCTTTCAAAATCACATGTTTTCTTCGCAGATTCTTTTTCAGTTCTTCCTGAAATTCCGGTTCTGCTGCCGAAATATCATACAGATCATTTGCTACCGTCTCCATAATGGCCGCTGTCTCTGTCAGCTGCTGAGCCACTGCCAGCCGACTTTCGATCATACGATTCATCCATATAAGATTCTGTTTTTCCTGTCGAAACTGTTCGCGTACTTCTTCCAGATATTGCAATGATTTTCCGCATACGCTCCCCCATTGCATACGAAGTTTCTCAAGTTCTCCTTTATCATCTTTTTCGAGAGCACGTACCAGTGCTTCTCCCCCCTGACACATTGTTTCTGCCTGACTTCCCCAGCAGATTTCCCGATGATAGCAGTTACTGCACAGACGATCATTCGCATCCGTCAGAATACGCTCAATCTGCCCACTACTCAGGTATTCCTTTTGTACGGCATTCCATAAAATGTATCCGCAAGTTTCTGAAAAGCTGCCGCATAGCGTTCCACTTTTTCTTTCTGAGGATGATCTTCTCCAATCGGAAATATTTCTTCTTTTTCGACATTCTCCCCGTCAAAATAGTTTTTGCCATGTCCCGCAATATCAGCAGTACGCTGATCACGAGCATGGCAATTATCCATTCCTGCATATATCCCCCTCCCCTGATACTTCCCGGTAAGTATTACAATACTTTCACTAGAAAAATATTATAAGAGGGTTCTTTTAAAATATCTGTCAAATAAAGGAGATTGTTCCAGAAAACTTTTCTGCAAAATCTCCTTTATTTCTCTTCTTCAAATACAATCTCATTTCCTTTGACCAGACCAAGCTTATCTCTGGCAACTTCGGCTATATATTCATCCGTCTGCATGTACTCTTTCTGTTCATCTATTTCCTGTGTACGTTCCTGCTCACCTGCAATAGAATCTTCCAGCGCTGATGCCTTGCATTCGTATACAGCAATCCTCGCCTTAAGTGTCTGACTCTGATAAGTCAGTCCACCCAACAGAAGCAGAACAACAATAGCAATTGCTGCCATT